>ENA-UEPQ01000497-UEPQ01000497.1-human-gut-metagenome-genome-assembly--contig:-NODE-497-length-19708-cov-8.086547_pt1 | contig 19708 bp, 16 predicted proteins | sample MGYA00242903_ERZ507922 | MGnify/ENA primary metagenome ERZ507922 (study PRJEB26167, sample SAMN06115483) | human gut metagenome | host: Homo sapiens | place: China:Sichuan | collected 2014-10-16... | reverse complement strand
GGATGAAGGATGGTCGGTTTATTATGCAGGGGGATGGTGTTTGTGCGTTTTATGAGGAGTGTACAGCTGCGGATATTGTCGCCGTCCAGGATGCGGCACAGCAAACCGCACTTGTGCAACTCGCGCTCAAGCGCTATCGCCACCGTGCTCTTCCCGGAACCGCTCAACCCGGTAAACCACACCATCACACTGCGCTGCTTCAACAAACGCTCCTTATCCTCCCTTGTCATCATCCTATCGAAAATAGGATAGATGTTAGTTGAAAGTTGAGAGTTGAGAGTTGAAAGTTTCTCTTCGATATTATTATTATTTACTTGTTCCATTCATATTTTGTTTACTTGTTTTCACAATACTGACCGTCAGTTTAATCAATTCACGGCAGTCTTCTATAATCGATTCGTATTCTTTTTCAGATAAATAATCCGTTTCTTTCAATAACATAATCCAATATTCCGTTTCATTTGCTTCCTTCAAAGCAATATTCACTTTGCTTATAAAATCGGCTTTGGACTGCGCATGCTCAGCTTCTTTCAAAAGAGCGCCAATGGCAGTTCCACTACGCAACATCTGTTTTGACAGAACAAATTCTTTTCTTTCATATAATATCTTATATATATAGTCTAACGATACGGATCGCAAAACCAAAGGACTTTTCTGCCGTCAAACTCTTCCCCATCACTTTCAACTTTCACCTTTCAACTTTCACCTGTTTAGAATTTCCAGATCATCGGTATCACGAACACCGAGATCAAAAAAGTGATCAGGTTAAGGGGTAAACCGATTTTCACGAAGTCCGTGAACTTATAACTACCGATACCTTGTACGATCAGATTGGTCTGATAACCGATCGGCGTACTGAAACTGGCTGATGCCGCCATACAGATCACCACGAAGAACGGCGTCGGGTCCACACCGAGCTGCGTAGCGACCGACAAGGCAATCGGAAAACTGAGCGCCGCAGCCGCATTGTTCGTAATCAGTTCCGTAAAGATATTGGTGATGATAAAGACTATCGCCAGTAAAGCATACGGTCCCATGCTGCTGGACATACCGATAATATGGCGGGCTATCAAAGCGGCGAAACCGGAATTCTCCATCGCCTTGCTGATAGCAAAGGCACAGGCAATCGTAATCAGAATATCCCAGGATATATATTTGGTATACTTTTTCGGAGGGAAAATCTTGGTCCACGCCATAATGATGGTCGTAATGCAGACAAAGAAAAACATATCCAGCCGTATTTCAGGGAACGCCTCTTTCACCACAGGCAACTCCCCTATCGTGGCGCCTACGATCATAAAGATCAGCAAGCCCAATGCCAGCCAGCGTTTCTTGCGGGAAACAGGTTCCGTACCGTCCTTGCCGTTGGCAAGCAAAAGGAAGACGCTGGATTCGCCCCATGTCGGCACGAACGTATCGTCCGCCCAAAGAACCAGCGTATCGCCCTCGTGCAACGTCACCTTATCGAGATCGCGGGTAAACCGCTGTCCCCCGCTCTTCACCTCTTTCACGATCGCACCGTAATGACGGGTAAAATTGAACTCGCCCAATGTCTTGTTGATACCCGGAAAACGGGAGCCTAACACAGCTTCCACCCGGTGCAGGTTACCGGGGTTGCCGTCTTCCTCCTCTTCCTCGTAGCGATCGGTGCGGGAATCGGGCAACAGCTTGTTGGAGAACACGAACAGGTAAATGATGCCGGCCAGCGCGATAAAGATCCCCACCCTTCCCAGCTCGAACATTGTAAACCCTTCATATCCGGCATCGAGGATCATGCCATGTACGACCAGGTTGGTCGATGTCCCGATCAGAGTACAGATGCCGCCTAAAATGGTCACATACGAAAGAGGAATCAAGAATTTCGTCGCCGGCAGTTTGACCGACTCCGCCCAACGCTTGATGATAGGAGCGAAAATAACGACAACAGGCGTGTTGTTGAGAAAAGCGGATACAAAAGCGACAGGCGGAAGCATACGCAACTGCGCCTTGAAAACGGTTGTCTTCCCCTCCGGCAACAACTTCTTTATAAGTTGTCCCAATGCTCCGCTCTGGCGAATACCCTCGCTTACCAGAAAAAGCATTCCGACGGTTATCATCCCTTTATTGCTAAAACCTTCGAGCATTTCTTTCGGCGTCAATATTCCAACACAGAGGAACAGCACCACAACCGTGAGTAACACCATTCCGGGCCTCAGCCCATCCCATATCAACGCCCCGATCATGCCGACCAATGCCAGCAATACAAATATTATTTCAAAGTTCATCCTTTCAATTGACAATTGACAATTGACAATCGACAATTAAGAACAGAGACCATTAATTATCAATTGTCAATTATCTGTTAGGGTTGCAAATGTAATAAGAATATTAAATCTAATCTTACTACGATAACCAATTTTAGGGATAATCTTGCTTACAGACCAAAAGTTTCAGCAAACGGAACAAACCGCCCGTCAGAGCGGTTTGACGATGAACCACGGATTATGAAGATCTTCCTTATTGTACTTTAAAGGTGTTTTGCCATCGATATGATAAACTTCGCATCCGGCCGCCCGTGCAATCGCATGTCCGGCGGCGGTATCCCACTCCATCGTCGGTGCGAAACGGGGATAAACATCGGCCGTTCCTTCCGCCACCAGGCAGATCTTCAAGCTGCTGCCGCTACTGATCAGGGTGACCGGCTGTCCCTGCTTGCGCAGGTTCTCGATAAAGGCCGTCGTTTCTTCCGTCTGGTGCGAACGCGAGGCGACCACCACGACTCCCTGGTGTCCCATCGGCATAGGCAGGCGTATGGCTTTCGTTTTTATCTCGTCCATCGAAGGCTGATATCCGTAGTCTATCTCCGCCAGCTTGAACGCTCCCAACGAGTCAGCCGCGAAATACAGCTCTTTCCGCACGGGCACGTAGATCACGCCCAATACCGGAACCCCTTCCTTCACAAGGGCGATATTAACCGTAAATTCGCCGTTTTTCTTGATAAACTCCTTCGTCCCGTCCAACGGGTCGACGATCCAGAGCATGTCCCAGCCTGAACGTTCGGCAAAAGGCGTCTCTTTTCCTTCTTCGCTCAACACGGGGAAAGGCGTCACGGACAGGGCCATCGAGATAATCGCATGGGCCTTCTTGTCGGCTTTTGTCAACGGGGAGTTATCGGCTTTACGTTCGATGCCGAAATCGGATTCCGGATCGGTATAAATATCCATGATCGCTTTGCCTGCATCGAGGGCGGCGCGAATAGCTATATACAGGTAATTTGCATAATTATTCATCATCACTTACTCTTTTAGTTGTGTTAATATACAAATATAGTCAATTTCCTCGAATAATCCGAATTTTAAGCCCTCATTTTCACTCGATGTCCAAAACATATATGTTTTGAATTCAAATCACCGGTGTTTCGTTTTCAAATCACCGGTGTTTTGAAATCGAACCGGTTGTTTTCGACGATGGATCGGCCGACGGCATAGCCTTCGTCATACAGGGCGGACAGCTTCTTGCGGTCGTTGGTGGTGCGGCCGACTTCCATTTTCTTTTGCGGACGGATGACGATCGCATCTCCTTTCGCTTCCAGCTCGTCGATATAATCCAGCACTTCGTTATAGTTGCGGTAGCGCAGCTTCAACTGCTTGCGGATAGCGGGATACCGGCGGTAGATGAAGCCAGGCAGCCAGAAGTCCTTCTCTTCCTTACGGTAGCCTTTGTTGCGGGTCAGGACAATCACGTTCTTGCGGAAACCGTCGTCGATGGCGTGCCGGATCGGGATGGCATCGCAGACACCGCCGTCGACCATCGGGACACCGTCGACATACGCCACCGGACAAAGCACCGGAAGCGTGCAGGAGGCACAACAGATATCGACCAGGCGGTCTGCATCCTGCTTCTCCTCGAAATATTCGGCTTTACCCGTCAGGCAATTGCTGGTGACCATGACGAAGCGGTTCGGCGACTTGAAATACGTCTCGTAGTCGAGCGGATAATATTTTTCCGGATAAATATAAAAAAGGTATTTCATGTCGATATATCCCCGCCCCCGGAGGAAATGCCTGAAACCGATATAATCATATTTTTCCAGCAGGTCGATATTGCTGAAACGGGAACGCCCGCGCTGCCGGGAGGCATACGAAATACCGTTGCTCGCCCCGGCGGACACACCGATCGTATAAGGGAACCAAATGTCATGGTCCATAAAGCAGTCCAGCACTCCGACGGTGAAGATGGCACGCATCCCTCCTCCTTCAAGCACCAGACCTGTGCGACTATCTATATCCATATCTGTTTACCATAAAAATAATAGCCATTGCCTGGCTCACACCGGACAATGGCTACAAAAATATAATAAATCAGCGATATAAACATCGTCTTTTTACAGAATAACTTCGTTCACCAAAGGACGGTGGCAGCGGAAGTCTTCGATATTCTGAAGGGTGGTCTCTGCAATGTTATGCAGGGCCTCTTTCGTGAAAAAAGCCTGATGCGAAGTAACGATCACATTATTAAAAGAAAGCAGACGGGCCAATACATCATCGTCGATAATTTTATCAGACTTGTCTTCATAGAAGTATTCGCCCTCCTCCTCGTACACGTCCAGACCGGCCGCCGCGATCTTCTTTTCCTTCAGGCCTTCGATCAGGTCGTTGGTGTTGATCAGTTGGCCCCGGCCTGTATTGATGATCATTACGCCTTCCTTCATCTTGTCGATGGAGTCTTTGTCGATCATATATTTTGTCTGGTCGGTCAGCGGACAATGCAAGGAGATGATGTCCGACTCGCGATACAGTTCGTCTAACGAAACATAAGAAATACCTTCTTCTCCGGCAAACTTCATGTCCGGGTAAAGGTCATAAGCCAGAATGCGCATTCCGAACCCTTTCAACAGGCGGATCAGGATCCTGGCGATCTTTCCCGTGCCGATAATACCGATCGTCTTGCCGTGCATATCGAACCCCATCAGGCCGTTCAGCGAGAAATTACCGTCTCGCGTACGCCAGTAGGCACGGTGTATCTTACGGTTCAGCGACAGCATCAGGGCAAGCGAATATTCGGCTACGGCGTAAGGCGAATAGGCCGGTACGCGAACGACCGGCAGCTTTCCTTTGGCCGCTTTCAGATCCACATTATTAAAACCGGCACAACGAAGGGCCAGCAGTTTGACACCATTGTCCACCATCGCATCGATCACGGCGGCATCGGCGGTGTCGTTGACAAAGATACAGACCGCGTCCGTATCTTGCGTCAGGACTACATTGTTCGGATTCAAATGTCCTTTATAGTAGCGAATGTCGTAATTGTACTTTTCATTTACTTTGTCGAATGAAGCTATATCGTACGGTTTAGCTCCAAAGAATGCAATTTTGTATGCCATATTATTTGTTTTTATATCTAACAATCAAAACGGCCTAAATGTTGAAAAGAAAAGGTGGGTAGTAGAAAAGGAAAGGTCCGGCTAAAGAGTGCTTAACCGGACCTCTACCCATATATAGTTTTTATAATGAAGTATATCGTTCAGCCTTCCTTTGAAGACTGTCCTTTTTTATTCGCAGCTGCATTACGCTTATTATCCCGATGAATAAAAAAGCCACCTATAATAACTGTCGATAATAAGCACATCCCCATAAACCACATCATATTCATAATATTCATACAGTCTCTCCTTTCTGTTTTGTGTTTGTGTTATCTAATAAAACAAAGATAGCCATTCTTTCCATCCGTCCAAGCGTAACAGTCTAAAACTTACGGGAATTCGATTTCCACCGTCGTTCCCTTCCCGACCTCGGACGTAATCGTGATTTCCGCCCCGTAACTTCTTAGGATACGCATGGAAAGACTGAGTCCGATACCATGCCCGGCGAACTCCCGTGTGTTGGAGGCACGATAGAAAGGTTGGTACACACGGGCGATCTCCTCCTCCGGAATACCGATTCCCATGTCCGTAATGGTCAGGACAGAACCTTTCAGCTGCATCTCGACAGGCGCTTCTCCCGAATATTTACAGGCATTATTCAAGATGTTGCCGATAGCGATCTTCAGCAGATGCGGATTCGCCTCGATAGCGAAAGCGAAATGGTCGGTTGTAAAACGAACGCGGTTACCCACGAACTGCATCAGGAAGTCGGCCAGCAAAACCGTCTCACGTGCATTCTTCAGGATCTCCTTATCCCCATGAGAGAGGAAAAGCAGGTTCTTCATCAATAGGATGATGCGTTTCGTTTCGGAAGCGATACGCCCCAATGCTGCCTGGTATTCGGCCGACGTACGTTCCTTCAGCAAGCTGATCTCGCATTCTCCCTGGATGGCCGTAAGCGGATTATTCAGTTCATGAGATGCATTGCTGATAAAAGACTTCTCACTCTGGTAAGCCGCATCGATACGGTCGACCATGCGGGTCGCATACAAACGGCCGACGAAATAGACCAGGACGGCACTGATCACCAGCATCCCCAGCAACAGCCAGCCGATCCGGTGCTGGATATCCCCGCCGTACTGGTTGCTCGACACAACCAGTACGATAAAATTGCCCTCATTATCCGGATAGTAGACAGCCGCTCCTAATTCTTTCCCTTCATGGAAACGAACCACATTGCCTGCATACAGGGAAGCGATCTTCTCATCGGTCAGGTAACGGGACAAGACGCTATGCGCCTCTGCGATGCTGTCGGCGTTCAGCAAGATTTCCGCTGCAACAGGCAACGTCTCCTCATAATGCTGCTGGATACGGGCATAATCTTCCTCGTCCAACTCATCCTTCTCCCAATGCTTCTGTGCCGTCGCGTATGCCTTCTCCGTCAGATAGGAATAGTAGAGGCGGCTGATATAGTCGGTCGCCACAAAATAGAAAACGACTGTCACCATCGAAATAATACCGATCGTGATAGCCGTATAAAAAAGAGCAATCTTATTCCCGGTCTTCATGCTTCCATCATATAGCCCACTCCCACTACGGTGCGGATCAGTTTGCGGTCGAAATCCTTGTCGATCTTGCTACGCAGGTAATTGACATAGACATCCACCACATTCGTATTCGTATCGAAGTTCTTGTCCCAGACATTTTTCAGCAAGGTCAGCCGGCTCTGTGCCGTCCCCTGGTTCCGGATCAGATATTCGAGCAGGCGGTACTCCTTTACGGTCAGGTCGATCACTACCTTACCACGGATCGCCCGGTGGCTGGACGGATCGAGTGTCAGGTCTCCACAACTCAGAAGCGGTACGGCAGGTTCCGCCCCCGTACGCCGTAAAAGGGCTTTGATACGGGCTTCCAGTTCCTGGAAACTGAAAGGTTTCACCAGATAGTCGTCGGCACCGGCATCCAGTCCGTTCACGATATCGTCCGTCGTCCCTAAGGCGGTCAGCATGATAACGGGTGACTGGTAGCCATACGTCTGGCGATACTGTTTACAGAGTTGCAGACCGTTCATCTTCGGCATGATGATGTCGAGTATCAACAATTGGAAATCCTCCTGCTGAACCAACTCCCAGCCGGCCTGCCCGTCATTGGCCACGCAGACTTCATGACCAAACTCCTGCAAGCCCCGCTCGATGAAAGAGGCGATGTTTATTTCATCTTCTACTAATAATATCTTTGCCATTACATGTTTTTGTGTATCGGACTACAAATATAGGATAAAAATCATCAGATCATTTGTTCTTTCCGATCCTGTAAGGCGGCCTCACCCGAAGATGATCCACTTCCAAAAAAGGAATCTTGGGATAGAGAAGGTCGAGGAGGCTAAGATCTATCTTGCCCGGAACGACCTCGATACGGACACGGACAAGACCTTTCTTCTTAAAATCCAGAAGTTCGGCCGCACCGGCAGAGACATCGATGATACGTCCTTTGCGGAAAGGACCGCGATCGGTGACACAGACGATCACCCGCTTCATATTGGACAGGTTGGTGACACGCAGGAAAGTGCCGAAAGGATATGTGCGGTGGGCAGCAACCAGCTCATCCGCATCATGGACCCGCCCGCTGGCGGCCTTACGGCCGTGGAAACGGTTGTGGTAATAAGAAGCAAGCCCTTCCTCCTGGCCCCACACATCCCCCGTGCCCGCGAAAGCGACCAACAGAAGGATGATATGTACCAGGCGGAAGGGCATACACGTTATCGTTTTACTTTACAATAACGCAAGGCTCTTGATTTTATTGTAGCAGCTCGATTTTATTGTAACAACTCACCCTTATATTCTCCGGTGAGCGTGTTCAGGAACGCCACGAGGCTCTTGGTATCCGCGTCCGAAATGTTCTTACCGATCTGGAACTGGTGCATGATGCGGATGGCATCTTCGATCGTCGCGATCGAACCGTCGTGCATATACGGCGGGGTAAGCATCACGTTACGCAGAGTCGGCGTCTTGAAACGATGGCGATCCTGTTCGTTCTTCGTGACGGAATAACGTCCGTTGTCACCATCCATCAGCCCCGTGCCGCGATAATCGAAATAATTATCCTTGATACCCATGTATTCGAAAGACTGTCCACCCAGGTTCACCCCCGTATGGCAAGTAGCGCATTTATTCTCCTTAAACAATTCGTAGCCTGCGACCTCCTCGGCAGTCAGAGCCGTCTTGTCACCCATCAGATACTTGTCGAAGCGGCTCGGCGTGAGCAACGTCTTTTCAAACTCGGCGATAGCATCGGTAATCGTAGACTGGTTGAAACCTTCCGGATACACTTCGAGGAAACGTTTGCTCAACTCCTTGTCTTCCGCCAGCTTGGCCGATATCTCGTCAAACGAGTGGCTGCCCATTTCAACCGGGTTCAAAGGAGGCCCGGCAGCCTGTTCCTTCAGGTCGGCAGCACGTCCGTCCCAAAACTGCAGGATATTCAAAGCCGAGTTATACACAGTCGGAGCATTCACGCCGCCGAACTGTCCGTCTATCCCCTCGGAATATTGTTTGCGGTCCACACCGGCAGTAGCCAACCCGTGGCAGGTAGCACACGAGATCGTGTTATCGCCGGAAAGACGGGTGTCATGATAAAGATCGAACCCCAACGCTACCTTGGCCGAATCGGTCGGAATGGAAGCCATCAACGGTTGCACAGGCTCATTGGCAAATTCTTCGGCGACGGTAGGTGTCGAATAGTTCTTCTTACGGACATCCTTCGCCCAGGAAAGCAAGACCGCCTTTTCGTCGCTATCGAGGTTTGTCCCCCAGTGCATCGGCATGTGCGAATACTTGGCGGGAGGCATGGAACCTGAGAGAGCGGCATCTTCCACCTTGGCCAGGTCGGCTTCGGAAACGAGTTTGCCATTGTCGAGCGCCTCCAGCATCGCCGTCAGATCCAGATAACGCGTACCTTCCCGCATATCCGCCTTGACAGTCGGACCGATCAGAGGAAGATTACCGTAGAAAGGAGTCGCCGCCGTAGCCGAGTGACACTGCATGCATCCGTTCTCACGAAGGATGGAAGCAACCTGTTTTGCCTGATTGTCCGCATACTTCTTGTATTCGGAGGAACCACACGAAGGCAGAACCAGAGCCAATGAAAGCAGCCCTAAAGGTAATGCCGTCCTCTTACAAAGAATAGTGTTAAGCATAATTATTGGTTTATTTAGATTTGTTAAATGCAAAGGTATGCAGAATTATCAAGAGGCATATAGAAAGCTCATCAGTTTTATCTATGGCATGATAAATAAAAACTATAGTCCCTTGTTATTCTCCAGCACCTCTCTGAGACCGTCGAGCATTTTGCCCGAAAGTTTCAGGCGGGCAAGGTTTCTCTTGTAATCGTCGGGATGATGCAGGTCGGAGCCGGCATAATCGTAGAAGCCTTCCTTCATCAGGTATGCGGCATATTTGGCAGGACGGGCGCCATACATGCCGGCAAGTGAGAACAGGTTCAGCTGGAACTTGTACCCCTTGTCCTTCAGCCGGAAATAATCCTCCTTCGTCATATACATATACCGTTCCGGGTGAGCCAAGACAGGCGTGTAGCCCTCCAAGCTCAGTTCGTAAAGCAAGTTCAGATAGTCGGGAGGAGGCGAGAGATAGGAAGTCTCGACCAGGACTTGCCTGTCCTCATACGTCAAGAGGCCGTCCGCCATCTGCAAACGGAAACCGGCATCCAACATATACTCCGCCGCCAGCCTCAACTCGATCCCTTCCGGGGCAAACTGTTTCATACAAGCAAAACGATCCTGCAAGTAACTGCGCCGGTTGTCAGGCAGGTCCGCCATTACATGAGGAGTCAGGAAAACACGTTCCACACCAGCCTCCTGCATCGCATTCAGAGCCGCCTGCATATCATCGGCGCTCTGCACACCGTCGTCCACACCGGGCAGCAGATGTGAATGCACATCTGCCGTCCCCCTCAACAAATCGGTGTGAACCGCGTTCTTCTTTGGAAAAAGTAGGGAAAACATCTTTTCTATTTATTTTTTATGTTGTCCGTAACCATACCCATAGCCGTAGGAATAACCGTAGCCATACCCGTAACGGTAGCCGTACGCGCCATGCTTGTAAACCGTCCCGTTCAGGATCAGGCTCATGTTACGCAGCTTGCCTTCCTGGTAGAGTTTCTCCACTTCGGGAAGGGCACGGCGGTCCATTCTGCCCGCACGGACGACATAGATCGTCAGGTCGGCCACCCGGTTGACGATCACTGCATCGGCAACCACACCGGCCGGTACGTTGTCCAGGATGATATAATCATACCGCTTACGCAGCTCGGCGATCAAAGTCTCCAACCTGTCCCCCAGCAAGAGTTCAGCCGGGTTAGGCGGAACAGGACCGGCATGGATGATATCCAGCTTGTCGCACAACTCGTTCTGCCGGATGATCTCATCGACATTGTCGATACGACCGGACAGATAATTGGTGACACCCTTGTCCGATACATGGACATGCGAACTGAGCGTTCCCTTGCGGATATCGAGGTCGACCAAAACGACCTTCTTGTGCGTAAGGGCGAAACTCATCGCCAGGTTCATGGAGACGAACGTCTTGCCGGCTCCCGGATTGAACGAGGTGAACATCACCACCTGCATCTTCTTATCCTTCACCCGCATGAAGTCCATATTGGTACGCACGATACGGAACGCCTCCGAAACCGAGTCGCGGCCGTTCTCATGCACCACCACCTCGCTCTTGTCCTTCTTGTCGCGCATCGGGATCTCGCCCAGGAACGGCACGGAGAGTACCCCCTCCACATCCTTCCGCGAGCGCACCTTCGTGTCGCTGACCGCCAACAGCCACAAGACACCTGCCGGTATCGCACATCCCAGCACGATGGAAGCCAACAGGATCATCATCGACTTCGGAGCCACCGGGGCATTGCTTCCCGCCGCCGGGTCGATGATACGTGCGTTGCTTTCCGTCATCCGCTGCGTCAACTCGTTCTCCTCACGCTTGTTCAACAGGTAGAGATACAGTTCCTCTTTGATCTTCTGGCGGCGTTCCACCGAAAGGACCTCCTTCTGCTGGGTCGGCACGGCCGAGATACGGCGGCTCGTCTGTTCCTCCTGCGCCCGGATATTCTTGATCTTGATGTTCAGGCCGACGATCAGGTTATCCACCGAACGGATGATGGTCTGTTTCATCGCGATCAGCGAATTGTTCAGGTCCTGCACTACCGGGTTCTTACTACTGCTGTTACTGATCAGCTTGTCGCGTTTCAGCAACATCTCGTTGAACTCCCCGATCTGCGACTCGATGTTCACATCCGATATGCCCGTGTTCGCCGGGATCAGGTCCGAACTCTTGCCAGGATCCGTCAGGTAGTTCTTGATGTATTTCGCCAGGCTCAACTGGTTCTCCAGACTCAATCCCTCCTGGCGGTATTGGCTAGAGGTCTGCAGGTACATGCCCGTCTCGGACGAGATATCCGTCAGTTGGTGTTCCCGCTTGTACGACTCGATATCCGAATCCACATCCCCCAGTTCTTTCTCGATCACGATCAGACGGTCGTTGATGAAGTTGGAAGTGTTCATCACGATCTGGTTCTTGTCGTTGATCGCATCCGTGTTGTAGACGGAGATCAGCGTGTTGATCACATCCTCCGCACGCGGGATGGAGACATCCTGAAGCGTCAGGTTGATGATCGTCGATGCCTTGTTCGCCAAAGTAGCCTGCAAGCCTCCCTGGAAGCGGAGCGCCACATCCTGCAACGGCGATTTCGTCACCTGCACGACCGTATTGAAATACTTGTCGCCGTAATAAAGCGACGGGACCACCACCACCCGGCCGACAGGCGTCGTGACCGTGTCGTTCAGCGCCACCTTCACCGGCTTGCCGTCCGCCACCTCCTGCCCGCCGAGGGTGAATCCGGACAATACCACCTCCTTTCCGGAGACAGGAACCGCCTTCAACGAAAAAGCCTGTGCCTCTTCCGCATCCGGGAAAGAGAGCTGTACGGGTGACTGAGTGTACAGTTCCACCGTCCGCAGCCCGTCTTTTACCGTGTAGCTCACATCCAGATGCAGGTTGCGCGCCACTTCGGTCATCAACCGTCTGGACTTGAATACCAGCACCTCGTTATCCACATTCCGCTTCGTACCGAAAAGCCCCAAATCCTCGAAAGCGGCCGACTCGCTCATCGCACCACCCTTCGCATCGTCCTTGATCAGTACCGAAGCCGTCCGGGTATATACCTTGGGCGCCCACTTCAGATAGAGGAACGCCGCTCCGGCACATACCACGACAGACAGAACAAACCAATACCAGTTAGCCAACACCGTTTGCAGGATGTCCCCCAGGTTCAATTCGCTCTCTTCCACGCGGGTGTTCGTTTCTTGTTCTGTGTTCATAGGTTCTCTTTTTTTACTTTGTTAATGTCACAATCAGAGACGCGATGGAAACCAGGATCGAAGCGGCGGACAACCACACTCCCACCGACTTGTTCTGGTTGATCTCGCTCTGCCCCGCTTTCGCCTTGTTCGGTTCGACATACACGATATCGTTCTGCTGCAAATAATAGCAAGGAGAATTGAAGATATCGGACGAACGGAGATCATGCATCAGGATCATCCGCTTCCCGTCCTTCTCGCGGATCACGGCCACCCGGTCGCGTCGTCCATAGATCGTCAGGTCGCCCGCCATACTCAAGGCCTCCAACAGGGTGATACGGTCGCCGGAGATATTGAACGATCCCGGACGGTTCACTTCACCCATCACCGACACCTTGTAGTTCAGGAACTGCACCGTCACGATCGGGTCCTTGATCAGGTCCTCGTCTATCAGGCGTTGCTTGATCATATCGGTCAACTGCAAACGAGTCAGCCCCGCCACATGCAACTTGCCGAGAATCGGGAAATCGATGTCCCCGTTGGTATCCACCAGATAGCCCAGCACACGCTGCTGTCCTCCGCTTTCGCTTCCCAACTGATAAGTCACCATCGGCATATTGAACGGCAACGCCAGTTCCGGGTTCTTGCTGTTCACCATGATCGCCAGCAAATCGTCGTTATGGATATACACCTCGTACTTCTGCTCGATATCCTGCTGCTTCAGCGGGACGACATCCTGCAGGTAAACCACTTTCTTCGAAGATGCGCAGGAGGTACAAAGTACCACCACGCACATCAACATATAATTCCAGATTTTCACTCTTCTTTCCTGATTAAAATAAGTAATTACGGTTTATTGGATAACACCGCCGGAATGTCCCGGATGGCTTGCGCCGCCTTCCTTGGTGATCGTCGTGCTTACACCGGCATAAGTTGCCACCTTCACGCTAAACGGAACGACGCGGCCCTGGTAGTTGAAGTTGACAGAGAAGGAAGAGAGGTTCTTCTTGGCCTTCATGTCGATCGTCACTTTCTGGTCGCCATCAGCCTTGGCCGTACCTAAAGAGAAAGGTATTTCTTCCACACCGGCAGTCGAACCTTTGGTAGACGTGATAGCCGCGTTCAGCTGGCTTGCCAGTTTGTCAACATCAGAACTGCTCAAAGCAGAGAACGTGCTGCCCAACTGCTGTTTCAGGTCACCTTCGATCTCCCAACCGATCTTCTGCTTACCGTTCACTTCCTGCTCGGCAGCTTCCATCTTGCCCAGGTTGTCGATTGTGACGGTAGACAAGTTTTCCGTCGAGCTTCCGGCAGCGGATTCCGAATAAACCGTTCCGAAAGAGTGGTTAGAGAAACCGTCCAACGAGCAGACATAAGCGTTGCGGTCCGCATCAAAATCAGCCGTTCCTATTTCTTTCCAGTCATTGCCTTCTTCCACGAAATGCTTCACGTCGGCGAAGCTGATCGCATTGCTGGTCGTGTTCTTGATCACCACTTCCACATCCTTTCCAAACTCCAGACCGTCAGGCGTGCAGTTGATAGTCGACAGACTGGCATGATCGCCTTCCACTTTTACCCCTTTCACATACTCGGTCATCGTGATATCGGTATCTTCCGGAACTGCCCCGGCCGGGATATGCAGTTCGGCCACATGCGTACGTTCATCATATACGACCGCGTCCTTATCAGCCGATACGGTCACCGAAGCAGCCAAAGATGTCAATGTCTGCGACAAAGCCACACTGCCATGTTTCGGCGTGCCCGAAGGGATCATCGCGTCAGCCGTTACTGTCACATATCCGTCCTTTGCAAACGTCACAACATAAGTTCCGATCTTGTCCATCGCCAACTGGTACGTCCCGTCGGCAGCCGTCTTGACCGATTTGCCCGACGTGCTGACCTCGACACCTTCCAGCGACTTGCCTCCTTCCGTCACCTTACCTGCGATATAGTAGACCTCCTTATCCAATGGATTATCGGTCACGATTTCAGGTGTCGGTTCGTCATCATCGCTACATCCTACAAATCCCACACTCAATGTCGCAGCCAAGCCCATAGCCAGCACTGCGCTCCAGAAATTTTTCTTTTTCATACTCATTAAAAATAAAACTTTATATTATTTATTATACAATATTCATCCCCCATCTCTCTTTTCAGCAATAATTCATAAATCATCCCTCCTCCCATCATAAGGAACACTATTGCTCTCATCCGGCCGAGTCTCGTAGTCCTGTCCGAATTTCCGGCGGAAATATTCAAGGCCGCTCTGTCCCGAATATTCCATCTGGTAATATTCCGGCAGGCGCACCCTCACCTTGCGCGACTTGCCCCATTGCGGCAACGGAACGGCAAAATGGAAACCGCCGTTCGCCTCGCCCCCCGTGTACATGGCATACAAGCCGGCCGTCGTCCGTCCGAAATGGCGGATGCAGTCCACCCGCACCCCATAGTCGCCATAGATATACCGGTGCACGCCCAAGTTGAAATCCATATTGAAATGCCTTTCGCGGAAACGAACCTCCGCCGCCCCGCTCACCCGCTTCCAATTCGACACCTGCCATTTGCCCTCGTAGAAGGTGGACGATCCGGTCACACCGCCTTCCAAGCCGAACATCCAACGGTCGTCCGGCGTCGCATAGCGCAGTTTCAGGTCCGCCCCCATCCGGTTGTTCGTGAAGTTGCCGACCGTCACCCGTCCGAACGCCCCTCCGGGCAATCCGAACTCTTGACTCAAGGTCAGCACCCCGGCCCGGATATAGTCCATCTGCCCGACCATATTGTTCCAAACCGGCAGGATCACCTGCCCCGTGAAAGCCGCCCCTTTCCAAAGCCGCGCCTCCACCGCCGGAGCGATATTGATCACCGCCCCGTATATCTTGTCCAGCCACGAATTGCTCAGCGAGATCTGCGGATACAGCACCAGCTCCACCCGTCCGTCCCAGGGCATACGGACCTCGTCGGGGTTGAACACACGCTGACGGGGCGTCAGCTCATACCGGATTCCACCCGCCACCGTCTTGAAATCGTAGCAATAGGCATACAAGGAAAAATGGTCGAACAGCCGTGCCGACACTCCCATGTTCACCGCCTTCGAGTCATATTCCGCCATCACCTCAAGCGGCTTCAGGAACGCCGGACGGTAGCTCACCCCGCCGAACACCCCCTTGTTCTCGCTCCTGCTGCGAAACGGCACATGCCCTCCCACCGTCACGCCGATATCATGGCCGTAGAAACCGAAATGCTTCGTCCCGACCGCATAGACGGAAGAGAAATAACGATTTCCGCCCGAATCCAGGAAAGGATTCAATTCGCCGGTCGTCAGCAAGTCATTCGAACCGATCACGACCGACGGCCACCATTTCCCCTCCTTCAACGGACGCAGACGCAGGGAGACCGAACGGTCCTGGTTCCATTTGCCGGTACTCTCGACCTTCAGCAACGTGCACCGGTAGGCCACCTCCATAAACGGCAGGAACGTCAGGTTCACGAAATAGTTTCCCGAATTATATCCCCACTCCTGAGGCAGCATCTCCTGAGGCAGGTAATTGCCTCCTGCCATGAACGTACCGTCCTCCTGCATATCGGCCGAAGGGATGTTCAGCAGACCGGAAACACCCAACGAGCGTTGGGCGATTGACAAATGAGAATTGACAATCGACAATGAAATGCCGATTGTCAATAGGGTTTTCTTTATTATTTTATGTTTCATATTCTGTTTTCAAGGTTCCCCAAGGACCCGCACAATCTGTTCCACCTGCTTTGGCGTCAGCACCCGCCGCGAAGCCGTCCAGCCGTTCTCGTGCAAGAGTCCGAGCAGGACGGGATTGCCGACGATCCACTGTTTCAAGCGCCTAGAAGCCACTTCGGGCGTGACATCTGGGCTATATTGCCGTCCCAGCCTCCGGAGCGTGGTGGAACGGTTTTTCCATTTTCCTTCTTCATCATCCGACGTCCCGGTCATACCCACCTCCAGTCCATTGTCGCCGGACGGCAAGCACCGACGGACAAGCCCTTCAACTGCGTCAGGCAATCCTCCAGCACCCGTAACAAGCGTTCCCGTTTCTCCGCTTCCGCCACACCGGACAAAAGCCCGATGCCTTTCCGGATGCGTCCGAGCAACACCTGTTCTTCCGAAGGCCGGGTCTGCCGCACCGCCTCACGGACGTAAGCGGCAAACGCCTCTCTCCCCAGCCGACGAAAGAGCGAGTCCGGATCGTCCCCTTCCGGCAGCCCGATCCTCACCGCATCCATTCCTTCGCCTGCAAGCGTTGGGACAACCGCATCCGCCGCCTTGCGCCCCGCCTTGTCGGCATCCAGCATCACGCGGACAGATGTCGTATATCGTTTCAACAAAGCAATGTGCCCCGTACAAAGCGCCGTCCCGCACAACGCCACCGTATGCCTGAACCCCTCCCGGCGGATCGCCTCCCGTGCCTCATACAACCCGTACAACAGCTCGCTCTTCCGATACAGCCCGCCCGTTTCCGAATTGACATATTTCGGTTTATCCCGATCTTCGTCCGACAACCTCCGCGCGGCAAACCCGGCCAACCGGCCCTCCTCGTCGCGCACAGGGAACACCAGCCGGTTCCGCATCGCCTTCCAGCGTTCGGGAACCAGGCAGGGCGACTGCCCCACCCCGAAATCCAACCAGGTAGGCGTCAGTTCCGAACATCCGCTACCCGCGGGCAGCAACAAAGCCAGGAAAGCTTCGTTTTCAATTGACAATTGAGAATTGACAACGGGCAATTGCTCCGCGTCGCTATTTTCTTTTTTCTCCTTGATTACCAACCGTTCCGGCAACAATCTCGCCTCCTTATTGTCTTTCCCTTCAATAGCCAACTGTCCACTGTCAATCGACAATTTGTTCGCCGCCTCGACAAAGCCGACGTTCTCGATCTTGCTGACAAAGGCGAACACATCTCCCCTCTCTCCGCAAGCATAGCAAACAAAGCTCCCCTTCTCCTCATTGACGGAAAGGGAAGGATGCCGATCCCCGTGGAACGGGCAAAGCCCCATCCATCGGCGACCGACACGGTTCAGTTTCGTATAACGCCCGATCACCTCCCTGATCGACAGGGAGGCTTTCAGTTCTTGTATCTCTTGCTTCGTCATAACCCTAAAGAGGTTTGCGTACCGGGCTGTATATAGTCCGTGATACGGGTGAACGAAGGGTTGTACCGGAAACGGGCGATCCCCGTCGAACCGTTACGGTTCTTCGCGATATAGATCTTGCCGACCCCCACCAGGCTATGCCCCGTCTTTTCGTCGCGGGTGAAGCCATAGCGTTCGGGACGGTAGATGAACGCCACGCAATCCGCCACCTGCTCGATCGTCCCCGAATCGCGCAGGTCGCTCATCACCGGCAGATACGCTTTGTCGGCACGCGCCTCGCAGGCACGATTCATCTGCGAAACCGTCAGCACCGGACAATTGCTGTCCAACGCCAGTTGCTTCAACGCCCTTACATTCCGTCCCACCATCTGTTCCTGTGTCTCCCCCTTCCGGCGGTCGCCGCCGAGAAGGTGCAGGTAGTCCACGACCACCAGGTCGCATTTCCCCAGGCGGCATTGCAGCAGCACTTTCGCCCGTATCTGCTCGACGGTAGCCCCTACCGTATAGTCGAGATAGAAAGGCAAGTCCTTCAACCGGAGGGCAGCCTCTTCCAACTGTCCCAACTCGCGTCCGGTCGGCTTGTTGATGCGCAGGTGATCCGGGTTCACGTCCGTCATCCCTGCCAGCACACGGTTCAACATTTGCAGGCTCGACATCTCCAGGCTGAAGAAGCAGACCGATTTCCCGGCACGCGCCGCGTTCAGGGCCATCTGCAACGTCACCGCCGTCTTCCCGTCGCTCGGCCGTCCGGCGACGATCGTCAGCTCCGTATTGTGGAACCCTCCGGTCACATAGTCGAACTCGGCAAGCCCGCTCTTCACCTGTTCGGCCTCCAGCTCACCGCCAAAGCGACGATAATGCCAGGACACCGCCTCGGCAGCCAGTTCGCCGATCGTACGCACCGGAGCGCCCTCGGCCGTCTTCTGGCGGAACTGCATCAGAAGGCGCTCCGCCTCGTCGACCAGTTCCTCCGGGACGGACGATACCTTGCCAGCCTTGAACGCCATCGTCCCGAACAACGTGACGAGGCATCTCAGCTTATATTGTTTCTTGATTCCTTCCACATAGGCCGCCACGTTCCCGTCGTGGCGCACATTCAGCATGTAGGGCAACAGGAACGACAAACCGCCCAGCTTGGCAGCCAGTTCCTCGTCCGCTTCGCGCATTCCGCGTTCCACCAGCACCATGTCCGGCCGTACCCCCGTTGCATAAATTTTCATGATCACTTCATAGACGAATCCCAACGAAGCATCCGCAAACATTTCCTGAGTCAGCCCTGCAGACTCCGCCTGCACCGGCGCTTCCATCGAGGTCATCAACAGGCAGACCAACGCCTTTTCCATATCGCCCAAAGAGATTCCTCCGTCCGTTTCTTCACCGTTCATCATTGCAAGCCTCCTTCCCCGTCTGCGGTACAACAATCGAACTGCATGCTTCGTCCGCCCATACGGCGTTCGGCCTCTTCCAGGGCGAGGAAAGCGGATTGCTCCGGCGCATCCTTCCCTGCTTCCTTACGACGGATCCCCATGATCGAATCGTATCCGCAGACACAAACACGAATCCCGCCGTTAAGTCGCTTCAGTCCGATCAAATCCTTTTCTTGCAACCAAACAAGACTTCGGTTCAGAGTTTTCGTACACATCCCGCATCTTTTCGCCAGTTCTTCACATTGTCCGACAAACTCGCCGCGCTTACAGACATAATAACGCTTGTTCAAAAAAACCTTCCCGTCCTTGAAAAACACTTCCGAGAACAAAGCCAAGTACACCATGCCGACCGATCTTTCCCGGCCTTCGCCACGAAATAACATCTCCAACACTTTTCGCGGAATGAGGACATATGACTGTCCCAGGAATCCCACAATCCTTTCG
>ENA-UEPQ01000462-UEPQ01000462.1-human-gut-metagenome-genome-assembly--contig:-NODE-462-length-20455-cov-10.289773_pt1 | contig 20455 bp, 10 predicted proteins | sample MGYA00242903_ERZ507922 | MGnify/ENA primary metagenome ERZ507922 (study PRJEB26167, sample SAMN06115483) | human gut metagenome | host: Homo sapiens | place: China:Sichuan | collected 2014-10-16... | reverse complement strand
ATCCTCGAAAAGAGCGTGCGCAGGGCCGAACAGGCGAATGCGCCCGTTCGCGTGCCCGCTGCGCCCCTTCGCGCCGAGGGCTTCCCCGCCGAGATGAAGCGCCTCGTGACGCTCGTCCTCAGGGGCGAGGAGACCGATGAAGTCTCCCGCACCGCCATGACCGAACCCGCTCAGGGCGCGGCCGCCGCCATGAAGCGGCTCGCACCGCTTCGCGTGCGCATCGAAGGCATCTGGCGCTCCCGACATGCCGAGGCGGTGGAACTCACCGTCAAAAACGGCACGGTCTTTCCCGTCGAGATCAATCCCGAGCTTCTCTCGGGCTCGGTCTGGGCTGCCGCCGCAACCGAAACCTCTCTTGAGCCCGGCGAAAGCTGCAGGCTCGTCCTCGTGGAGAACGCCCGTGAGTGAGATCAGAACGAACGATTGCGCATGCACCCATCGCAACGCTGACGCCAACCATCTTCCTGGAGTGTCGTCATGCAGCTGAAGGACATCTTCTCCGCGTCTTCTGACGGCGTCTCCCAACCCTCGAACAGCAGTCTGAGGTTCAAGCAGAAGGCGCTCGCCGCCTCTATCCTCGCCGCTCTGGCGATCATCGCCTTCATTGCAGTCGAGGCCTCGGACACCAAGCCCGCCCGCAAGGCTCCGCCCGAAGCGGCCATGATCACGCTGCGCCCTGACGGCACGGACAAGGACGTGCTCATCGCACGCTATGACGCGAACTTCCTTGCGCTCAGCCGCAGGATCGAGGAAGTGCAGCGTGAGGCCGCCGCCACCGAGACGCGATTGCGCGCGATCATCGCCGACCAGAAGTCACAGCTCGAGACGCAGACAAGTGAAGTTAAGGACCTCAAGGCGATCGCAGGACGCGCGGGCCTTACGCCCCGTCCGGGCGAAACGCCCGAGGAGACCGAGGCCCGCATCAAGAGCCTGATCAAGGCCAACGACGATGCGGCCTACATCGCGAAGCTCTCCTCCCAGTTTGGCTCGAAGACGCCCGGAAAGGTCTTTCACACCGATCCCGCCAGGAATACGAACGAGCCCGCCTCTTCAGTCGTCCCCGCGCTTCCCGACATTTCGGGCGGCGTGAAGGTTCCGGATGAAGCGCATGCGGCGGCGCGACTGGCGGTCTCGGGTCCGAGGCTCGCGATGGTGACGCTGCCGCCTCCCGCCGCACCGACGCCGCCCGCGCCCCGTGTGGGGCCCTCGCCAACGCTCAACCCCGACACGCCTCTGCAGGTGAACAGGGCCGCGGGCACGACCGTCGAGGACTACCTGCCTGCAGGTTCCTTCGTGCGGGGCAGGCTTCTGACGGGCGTCTATGCCTCCACGGGCGCAGGTGCAGCGAGCCAGCCGCTTCCGATGGTGATCCGTCTTGAGGACACGGCCGTGCTGCCCAATGCCTGGCGCAGTCAGGTGACGGCCTGCCACGTGACCGCCTCGGCCACGGGCGACCTCTCGTCCGAACGCGCCTTCGTGAGGCTCGACAGGCTCTCCTGCGTCGGCAAGAGGGGCGAAGCGCTCGACGTGCGCGTCGCCGGCTACGCCGTGGGCGAGGACGGCAAGGTGGGCGTGAGAGGAAAGCTCGTGACCCGATCGGGCCAGGCCATTGCCTCTGCGCTCTCCGTCGGCCTGCTCTCGGGTCTGGGCGAATCGATCACCCGCTCTTCCGAAGAGGTGACGACGTCGATCACGGGCACGCAGAGCAAGCGATACAAGAGCGCCTGGATGTCCGGCATGGGCGAAGGCCTCTCCGACTCCATGGACCGCATCACCGACTACTACCTCAGACTCGCCGACCGCATCTTCCCCGTGCTTGAGGTGGATGCGGGCCGACCCGTCGACCTCGTCTTCTCGCAGGGCGTGCTGCTCGCCGATCCCTCGAAGCGTTAACGACAAACACAACACAGGATTCCAGCCATGATTCGAAAAGAGACCGCCCGCCTTCTGCGCCGCACGGCCCCTGCACTTGTCGCACTTCCCCTTGTCCTCGCCCTCTCGGGCTGCGGGACCCTCACGGGCCTCAACGCCGAGGACGACTTCAGCTGCCCGATGACGCAGGGCGTCTCCTGCCGCTCGCTCTCCGACACCTACGAGGACAGCGTCCGCGGCCGCACGCCCGACAGGATCGAGCGCGACAAGGCGATCGAGGCCGCCTCGAAGGGCCTTCCTGAAATTGAAGACACGAACGGAAAGCGCACCGACGACACGCCTGCAGGTCCCGCCGTTCAGACGGTGAAGGCCGTTGCGGGTGAGGCTCCCGAAGCCGCCCCCGCCGCACGAGCGCCTGAGCGCCGCTCCACGCCCAAGCGCCTCCCCGAGGTGATCGTGACCATCTGGATCGCGCCCTGGACGGACGACGAAGGCGACTTTCATGAGGGCGAGATGATTCACGCCCGCGCCTTTGACGCCCGCTGGGCCGCAGCCCGGCGGCGTGCCGAAAGCGCCGACAGGGGCTCCGCCGTCGTGCGCCTTCCCTTCGAGCGCCGTCGTTCGGCGTTGAAGCAGGCGCAGTCTTCGGTCACGAGGGTTCGTGCTTCAGAGAATGACGTCGCCTCTTCGCTCGGTGACGGCAGCCGCCGCTTCATCGAAGCCCAGAAGGCGGCCCTCAAGGGCACGCCCTACGACCCCGACGTCCTCGCGGGGAAGATGAAGGCTCCTGAGGAGAACCCGTGATGACCGTCTCAAAGAATCCCGTCAGGGAATTCATCGAGACTCTTCGGCGGATCAGGCCGGGACACGAGAACCTGAAGGTCGCCTCCGGCATTCCGGGGTTCATTCCGGGTACGGGCGAGCGCGTGGACGCGTTCTCGACGGCGCTCCCCTGGGAGTCGGCCACGCCCGACGGTCTCTTCATGCTTAAGGGCGACAAGCCCGAAAACCCCGAGGGACTCGGCTTTGCGATCGAGATCTTTCCGCAGACGGGCGTCACGTCCGAGATGGAGAAGACGCTCATTGGTCTGGCGGCTCCGCTTGAAGCCGGATCCGTCCTTTCGATTACGGCCTTCGCATCGTCGGCCGTAAGGGGCATTGCGGAGCTGATGGTTCCCGAAGCACGCGTGCCGGACGGCTTTCCGCCGCTGAGCCCTGAAGCCGAAGGGATCATCGACACGGCCACGAACTGGGCCGCCGAAAACCTCGTGAAGGGTGCGGTCGAGCAGCTCACGCCCCAGGCCCCCGTGTATCCGAGGCACTGGCGAGTCTGGCTCACGGTTGTCGTTCCGACGACGAAGCCCGACGACGAGGAGATCCGTGAAAAGGTCCTCACCGCGCGCAGGGCGATTTCCGCCGTGCTCGAGCAGGCGGGGCTCTTCATGGGCGTGTGGGATGCGGACGTGCTCGTCGGCACGGCTGCCGAGATCCTCAACCCGCAGCTCGTGCGCTCGGGCGACTTCGTGCGTCCGTCCGCGAACCCGTTCGAGCCGCCGTCCGTTCAGGTGATGAAGGCCGACACGGAGGTGACGGTCGAAAAGCACCGCATCCGATTCGAGACGCTTGACAGGAAGTCCGCGGTTCATGCCGTGGGGCTTGGGGTCGAACACTACGGCGGCCACATCTCGCTCGCCCTCACGAGCCAGATGCTCGGCGAGCTCGGACGAGGCGGCCATCAGATTCCGTGCCCCTTCCTCTTCACGAGCATCATCGCGGTTCTTGACTCCGCCTCCGAGCGCGTCAAGGCCGAGGGCCACCGCATGCGTGCGCTGCAGATGTCGCACACGCCCGTCTCTCAGATCAGTCCCTGGTATCCCGAAAAGGCGCGCCAGTGGACGATTGCCGTCAACAGCTTCCAGACCGAAGGCGGCATTGCGCGCGTGGCGCACCAGTACCTGCTGCTTGCACCTGCGGGGCTTGAGGCCGAGGCCGTTCACGCCGCCCAGTCCATTGCACGCAAGGCGGGCATGGACGTGAGGCGCACGACCTGCCTGCATGCGCAGGCCCTGATGGGCGCGCTTCCGATGTGTGCGGGTCCGCTTCTCGTCGAGGACATGAAGAGGAGCTTCCGCATCCAGCGCAGGACGCTTGCGACCGGCATCTGCGGCTCGCCCGTGATGACCGAGTGGCAGGGAACGCCGATTCGCGACGACCGTGACCGCAGGACGCCGCTTCTCACGCTCGTGGGCCGACGCGGCCAGATCATGCACGTGGATCCCTTTGCGAACGCGAGCGGGAACTATTCGGTGACGATCGTGGGCAAGCCCGGTTCGGGCAAGTCCGTCGTGATGAACCAGCTGGCCTTCAGCTGCCTCGCGCAGGGCGGGCTCGTCTGGATCATCGACGTGGGGCGCTCCTATGAAAAGACCTGCGCGGTGCTCGACGGGGCCTTCCTCGTCTTCGACAAGGAGCACGTCTGGGATCTCAATCCCTTCGCGATCCTCGAGGCCCTTGCGGGCGACGACCGCTCCGAAGGGATCGAGTCGGTGGTGTCGATTCTGGGCGAACTCGTCTCGCCCGGCCGTCCGCTCCCCGACCTTGAGAGGAGCGTGCTCATTCAGCTCACGGCCTCGGCCGCGCAGATGGCGGCGATGGAGGGAAGGCTCGCGACCCTTGCCGACCTTGATGCGCTGCTTGCCGAACGTGCCGTTCATGACAGGCGTCTTGACGACCTGCGCATGCAGCTCGAGCCCTACCTCAATGGTCCGCTCGCGCGCTGGTTCGACGGCTCGGGCCGTCCGATCGACTTCAGCAGCCGCCTTACGGTGCTTGAGCTCGAGGGGCTCTCCGCTCACCCCGCGCTTCGTCAGGCGGTTCTGATGACGCTGATGCTCTGGATCGAAAAGACGATGTCGCTCGATCGCCGCACCGTGAAGCTCGTCCTCATCGACGAAGCCTGGGACCTGATGGGTTCGGGCCACAGCGGGAAGTTCATTGCCTCGGGCTTTCGTCGTGCGCGAAAGCACAAGGGCGGGTTCGTGGTTGCCACGCAGTCCCTTGCCGACTTCTTCAAGAGCGAGACGGCCGAGGCCGCCTGGAGCTGCGCCGACACGCGCATCTATCTGAGGCAGGACGCCGAATGTCTTTCGAGCCTTGAGGCGAAGGGGCAGCTTGCGACCGATCCGTGGTTCAGGGCGGCATTGCCGTCGCTCACGACCGTTCGCGGGGCGTGGTCCGAAATGATCGTGAAGGTGGGCGACGCGCCGCCCGCGATCGGACGCCTCGTGCTCGACCGCTTCATGCAGGTCCTCTACTCGTCGCTCCCCGCCGAAGTCTCCGCCGTCAATGCCTGGCGCAAGGCGGGTGCAACGATGGCCGCTTCCGTGAGCGCCGTCGCCAACGGCGCATTCGAACCCACGCCCGAAGCCCTTGCAGCCCTCAACCGAAATCAGGAATCCGACCGATGACCGAACAAAAGAACAGCAGCGAAAAGACGGAAAAGACCGACAAGTCAGACAAGGCCTCCGCTCCGAAGAAGCCCTCGATCGAGCCGAAGTCGGCCCGAGGCGCGAGCACGACGGCGAGAAGGAAGACCGCAAAGGAAGCCGACGCCGCCCTTCAGGCCAAGATCGAGAAGGCCCATGCAGGCGCAATGCCCGATCGAAAGGAACCGACAGCCGCCGGCGAATCCGCCGGCCTTCCGCCCGTGCAGACCGTGCGCGCCATGCCGCAGATCAACAGGAAGAAGGACGAGACGACGTCCGACGAGAAGGCGGCCGCTCCTGCAAAACAGACGGAGAAGTCGAAGAAGGCCTCTCCGAAGAAGCCGTCCGCCCCCGTCAAGATGCCCGAGCGTGACGCCACGGGCCGTTTTCTCCCGTCTCAGAAGAAGGCGAAGAAGCCCCAGGCAAAGGCTCAGGCTCAGCAGCCCAAGACCGAGGACGTGAAGAAGCCTGCGGAAAAGCCCGCGGAAAAGCCTGCAGAACAGCCCGAAGCGAAGCCCGCGCAGAAACCTGCTCAGAAGTCTGAACCCAAGTCAAATCAGAAGGCTCCGAAACAGGCGGAAGCCAAGACGGAAAAGCAGCCCGGTCAAAAAACGCAGGAAGCGGAAACCGCGAAAAAGCCCGAAGGCAGCGTAACGCCCGCCGAACCCGTAGCGCCCGTCACCCCCGTCAAGCCCGTCCTCTCCCTGCTGATGGATGAGGCCCCGTCCGGGGTCATGACGGACATGAAGGCGGACGACCGTCCTGCGCCCGGTGAAGTCCGCGGAAAGCCCGAGGACGAAACGGCCGAAGCGCCTGAAGCGCCCTCTTCGCCTCTCCTAAAGCCTTCCGGCAATCAGTCCCCGAACGGTTCCCGAATTGTCGACGTCGACGGCGAAGATGACGACGATGAGGACTACGACGACATTCCCGACCCGACCGTCTCGGTGTCCGAATCGGCCGACGACGAGGAGCTCGAGGATGACGAGCCTGGTGACGACGACGATGGCGACGCCGATCAGTCTTCTGCCGACGCACCCGTGAAGAAGCCCGTCTCCGTGATCCGTCCTGCGACGGAGGACCCCGAACCCGTTGAGCTCGACAGTCAGGGCCGTCCCTATCACGCGACCGAGGTTCTCTCGGGCCGCCGCACGCCCGTGCGCGTCAAGCCGCCCGTTGAGGAGCCCGCCGATCCGTCGAGGACCGTGGACCTTGAGGCCGAGCGCATTGATGCCGAACATACGGCGAGGCAGGCCCTTCTCAGGCTTCACGCCCGAACCCAGCCCACGCGTGCCGAACTTGCCTCGATGCTGGTCTCGAAGAAGATCGAGCAGATGGAGCGCGGCAATCCTGCGTTCGAGAAGGATCCTTCTCAGGAAGGCGATTCGGATTCCGTTCCCGATCAGAACAAGGACGCCCGCAGCAAGGGCTGGAACTCGCTCTGGGGAAACGGCGTGCGCGAGGCGGAGGCCGAGCAGAACGCGTTGGTCGACGTGCGTCGTCCGCCGCGATATGCGTTTGACGAAGACGAACGTCCTCAAGTCGAGCGTGACGAAGCCTATGCCCGCCGCATGGATGCCTGGGAAAAGGACGTGATGGCGGAGAGTGAATCCCGCGACCAGCGCGTCTCCTGCCGCGGCCCGAAGCCCGGTCCCCGCGTTCCCGTCCGCACGGGCACGCACGAGACGCTCGGCGGCTTTCCGACCCCGCACCAGACCCGCGCCTGGAAGGCCGAAGGTGCTGAAGGCGAGGAGCGCGAATCGCGTCTTGACGTCGTTCGCGAAAGGCTCAACCGCGTTCATGAACGCTGGTCGGGGCTCGAGGGGTGTCTGAGGGCGGCGCTTGCCGTTGCCTGCGTCGCTTCCGTGGCTGCCTTTGCCGCCTGGACGACGGCGAAGTCAGTCGTGCCCGATCTTACCGTCATGCACACGCCCGTGTCGGTCACGGCCGTCGTGGCGGACGACGAGATCAGGAATCTGATGCTGATGACGGCGCTCCTTGACGCCTGGGGGATTCCGACGGGCCGAACGGCTCCTCAAGTCGACAGCGTGTACCTGACGGGGGAGCTCAGAAAGATCATCGTCACGGACAACGAAGCCTCGCGCATGTCGCTGCCGCTTGACGACCGTCTCTTCAGGGCCGCCGTGATGGAGGCCGCCGACATGGCGGGCGCACCGGTTCTCTCCCGATCCGCCGTGCTGGCCATGCCCGACGCCACTCACTCCACGACGGGCCGCACGCTTGACGTGACGAACCTCGTCATCGAGCGCCTCGGCCTCAAGAACGTGTCGGCCGCCGCCGCACGCGAAGTGGTCTCGGGCCTCATGAGTCCCTCGGGGCTTTCCGCCGCCATGACGGCCGTCCCCAGCGCCACGACGTCCGCACCTTCGCCCTCCGCCGAAGCTGCTCCCGTCAAAAACCGCTGACAAACAACGCTGACAACAGCCATTCGATAAAGAGCACAGACATGAATCAAGTGACCCCGCCTTCGGGCGTCAAGGGCTCCGCGCCCGTCTCGCCCGCGGCGAAGAGCAACGTCGCCGTGGAGCCCGGAGAGCAGTTCTACGAGCGTGCGCTCCGGAGGCGCATCCGCTCCTGGCCCGACGTGTCGGCCGCGGGTTTTCTGACGGTCGAACTTTCGCAGTACCTCAAGGGCACGGGTGGTGCGACGGCCGAGGCCGTGATGGCAGCGCTCCTGCGTCTCGGGCATGACGGCCTCGTGGCCAACGGCAGGCGTCTGGCCTCAAGGCTCGACACGCTCACCGTTTCCGAAGCCCGTGACGTGCTCGAAGCGTGCGGCCTTGCGGCCGAACGCCATGCCCGCGCCATGACGAGAGCCTGCGAGAAGGATCCCGAGGGGATTTCCGAACGCGAGGCCCGCGAGCGCGCGCTCTGCCCCGCAGTGACCGCAAGGCTCACGGGCACGTACCAGGCCATTCCCTGGGACGCCCGTCACGACGGCCATCTTGCTTCGCGTGAAGTCTCGCGTGCGGCCGGTCTCGTTCGCTGGGCCCATGCGCTCACGTCCGAGCGTTCTTCACGCGTGCATCTGGCCGTCGGCCGTTCGCTTCTCTTCGGACGAGGTGCCGCCGACGTCTGGAAGCACCGTCGTCCGCTCGTCTTCATCAACCGCATCAACGCCTACACCGTGAAGCTCGTCACCGACTGCTGGACTGCGGATCCGCAGACCGCCGTCGTCTATGCGGGCGAGAGCGTCCCCGCGACGAATCCGTTCGATGCGTGGGAGATTCCGCTCGTCGTCGACACGCGCGGCTTTCTGCGTGCGCTTCTGGCCGTCGACAAGATGCCGTGTCTGATCGAACCCCGCCTCGGCGGCTTTACGGTGACCTGCGCCACGGGCCGCGTCGACCCGAAGGGCTTTCGCGACGGCGAGAAGCTCGCCCCCTGGATGAAGACTCTTGCCGAAATCGGTCTCATCAACGCCTATGACGAGGCCGCAAGGGCGGGCAATGTTCCCGCCTTCACGGGAGTCGAAGCCTGCGTCTGGGCCGAGCGCTTCAAGTCGCTCCTCTCCGTGACGCTTGCGCTCGACAACTCCGCCCGCCGCGGGCTTGAAGTCGACGAAAAGGCACTCGAAGCCGCTGCACGCCAACGCGAGAACTACGTGGCCGTGAGAAACGAAATGACCTCGATTCTCGAAAAGCTCGCCGACGGCGCACGCGAACTCCGTGAGGCCGAGCTTGCCCAAAGGGCCGAACGCAGGGCAAAGCAGCGCGAAGAACGCAAGGCCCAAAGGGCCGCCCGTCTCGCCCGACGTGAGGAGAACGCCTGATGCGCCCGCTTTCCTTTCTTCTTGCGGGCGCGGCGATGTTCATCGCGGCCCTCACGGTGAATGCCGCCACGGTCTGTCAGGGCAAGATCCTCAATCCCGTGACCGACGTCTGCTGGAGCTGCGTCTTTCCCGTGAAGATCGGCGGCAAGGCCTCGCTCACCACCTCGGTTCTGCCCGACCCCGACACGGGTGCGGGCGGGCCGTTCTGCACCTGTGGCAAAGGCCTCAACCTGAGGGCCGGCGTCACGTTCAGCTTCTGGGAGCCCCTTCGTACGGCGGAGATCGTTCGTCATGCGGGGTGTCTTCCCTCGATGGGCGGCGTGAACATGGGCGACATGGGGCTTCGCATATCAGACCACGTGAAGGTGCATTCGCACGAGCCCGACGGATCGATGAAGCGGCACACGGACTTTCGTCAGGTGCACTGGTATGCGACGCCCTGGCTCTTCATTCTCGAGGCGCTCCTTGACGACGGGTGTCTGGACCAGCAGACGTTCGACCTCGCCTACATGTCCGAACTTGATCCCCTATGGGACGACACGCTCTCGAGCTTCATCCTGAACCCGGACACCGTGCTCTTTGCGAATCCGATCGCTCAGGGCGCGTGCGCCGCCGACTGCACGTCCGCCTCTTCGGGCCTTCCCCAGAACTCCCTCTACTGGTGCTCGGGCTGTCAGGGGAACGTCTTTCCGCTCACGGGCTGGAGCGCTTCGCTCACCTCCCACACGGCCGTCTGGCAGCTGATGACCCACCGCTTTGCGATGAAGCTCTCGCGCGAGGGGCTGCTTCTTGCCGCCCACGGCTCGAAGGGGCTCTGCGAGTCCTTCTACGAGCCCCTGATGCGAAAGGACGTCTGGCGCACCCAGCTCGTCTGGCCCGCGCACTCGGGGAAGAACACCGACGGCTCCTGCTGCAGCCCGCTCGGGCGCACCACCGTCGTCTCGGGCTCGGGAAAGAGCTGGAGTCCCGGCGGCGAGGACGGCGTGGTACTCGTCTGGCGACGCCGCGACTGCTGCTCGATGTCCGCCAAATGGGGCGGATGAGCCCGACAACACCCTGCATTCAAGTCCTTTGCGGGAATTCATAAACCCAAAACCCAAGAAAGACAATGGAGATTCTCATGAAGCACGAATCCAACGACACGCCGCCCTTTGCGCCCGACGCCCCCATCAGCCGGAGCCTTTTCGTGAGGCCCAACCTCATCGAGCGCCTCTGCGCCTCGGCGCTTCGCCTCTGCCTGCTCGTCTGCATTCCGGCCGCCGCATCGGTCTTCCTGATCAGCCTTGCCGACTCGGCCGAAGCCGCCTGCACGTCCGAACCTTCTCAGCACTACGAGGTGACGACGCTCATTGCCGACCATCCCGTGCAGACCTCGTCGGACCCCGACTTCGAGGAGATCCTCAAGGCCAACGCCCGCATTGCCGTGGAGTCGGGTGAATGGTCCCGCCGTGTGAAGCGAAAGGAAGAGACGCTCATTCAATGGATGCGGTCCCCGGTCTTTCCTGAATTCCGTCCGATGGCCGTCAAGACCACGCTCATTCGCAGACCCACGGGTCTTTCGGTTGAGGACATCAGGCGCGCCGAGCTCTTCAACGACGTGAGCCGCCTCCTTCTCTTCTTCGACTCCCGTGCGGGCGGCCAGGTCAACTTCGCGATGAGGATGCTCTCCACCGCCTCCTTCGCCATTCGTCCCGTCGTGGCGGCGGGCAGCGTTGCGTTCGCTCAGGAAAAGCTCGGCACGCGCGTCTGGGCAGACCAGGGCTCGGTCCTCACGCGCCGTCTCGGTCTCAATCACTGGCCCGCCCTCGTGAAACTCACGCCGTCGGAAATCTCCGTCTGGACACCTGCGCTCAATGCCGACGGGATTCCGGATTCGCCCGTCCCCGCCGGCCTTGCTTCGAAGGAGTCGATCGACCTCTCCGCACCCGCCATGCGCCCCGCTGCATCGAAAACCCTCCATTAATAGGAAAGCCGTCATGAATTTTGTGTCCACGCTCGGCGCTGCCGCCCTTTCCTGCCTTCTCCTCCCCGCTGCCTTCGCCTCAGAACCCGCAGGCACTGCTCTCGAACCCTCGTCCGCCACGATTGCGCCCAAGGTCCGTGAAGTGGAGAAGGCTCCGTCTACTGAGCTCGCCGCCGCGCCTTCCGCCTCTTCGTCTCCTGAAGCCTTTTCGGACTCGAAGTCCGACAACTCGAACACTTGGCGACCCCGCATCACGATTCTGCTCGACACGGGGATGACGTCCTCGCTCGTCGAGACGGCGGCCGAGGAACTCAAGCTCGTAGGTGACGCTGCGGACGTCGAGGTCCTCGTTCGAGGTCTCCCCGTGACGCGCACCCCGACGGGTTACCGGACCGACTTCGAAGCAACGTCCGAACGTCTTGCGCCGCTCGTTGACGCAGGCTTCGGAGCCGCGATCCATCCTGAACGCTTCGCCTTCCTTCTGGCCCTTGCCGAAGAGGGTCTAGAGGCGGGCGGCAGGCTCGATGCGAGGACCGAAGAGGTTTACGAAGTGATGACCGCTGCGCCCACCGCACCCGCCGTTCTCCTCACGATCGGCCGCAGCGTCTATGCGGTCTCGGGCACGGCCTCCATCGTCTCGGCCCTTTCTCAGTGGCGTCGCACGCTCGCCGACGCCGTCATGGACGAATCGGACCGCACCCGCATCGCCGCCCTTCAAACCGTACTCGACGAAACGCCGCTCGGCCGAATCGCGCCCTGAACACCCAAAACCGCGCCCTGGAACCCAATCTCTACACCTCTTTGAGAGCCATGACCCGTACAGTTCCCGTTCTATGTCTCATTTCACTCATGACGTTCGCGCTCGGTCTCTCCATTGCCCTGCCCTCGCACGCCGTGACGGTTGCCGAGGCCGTTGCCGCTGCGCGCAACACTCAGCTTCCCGACATCGACGGGATCATGGCGAACCACGACGGTGTGCTTGATGCCGTGGGCGGCGGGTCGACCGAAGGTCTGGACGACGTCAAGAACCTCTGGGCCGACGGCAAGGGCACGCTCACGGGTTCGGCCGAAGCCACCGTGATCGAGTGTCGCGGCAAGACCGACACGACCTGCCGCGCCATTCAGGTGCTCGACAAGGGCTTCCCGGAGCGTCCCGTCATCGGCGAGGATGTGCTCGCGGGCCGCGACGAGGTCGTCAACAATCCGACCGTAACGCCGGACGACAACGACACCTGCAAGGACGTGACCATCGAAGCCGCCCCCGTCGAGGTGACGAAGACCTGTCGAGCGGGCGGCTGGTGGAACGAGAAGGCCTGCCGCATCGGCCCCGTCGAGATCGGCAAGGTCACGGCAAAGTACTTTGCATGCGCCGAAGGCGAAGGCACGTCCTCCGAGCGCTCCTGCCTCACGACCGTCTCAGGAAAGCCCGCATCCTCCGTCTGGACCGAGCGATGCTTCTTCGGCAAGGAATCCTCCGCCGCCTCCGGTACCGTCACCGAAGAGACCTCGGCCGTCGCACGCGCGATCTTCTCGGGCGTGTGCACCTCCACCGACGCCACGACCGAAACGGTCAAGTGCAGTGAAGTCCTCGAGTCGAACAACGACCACGGCTGCGTCCTGGGCGACAAGACCACCGCACGCGTCAACGGTGAATACAGTCTCAGCCACGACCCCTGTTCCGACGGCGACGTCCTCATCGGCCAGCACACCTGCGGCAACTCCTCCTATCTGGCCATCCAGGTGAAGGGGTTCAAGTCCACGCGAATCTCGCTCGGCTACACCCTCCGAAACATCGCCCACCGTACGAACAGCAGCTGCAAGGCCGACTACGAATGGACGAAGCGTGAATGCTCCGGCCCCACCTGCACGGCCAAGCTCGGAGCCCGCGTCTATTACAACGGCTACATGACGGGCTCCATGAGGCTCACCCTCACCTACGTGAACGAGTCCTACTACATCAAGGAAGAATGGGTCGACCACTGCGCCTCGATCCGCCCCAAGAAGGCTCCGACTGCGGAGGGCTCCTGACATGCGCCGCCTCTTTTCACTCTTCCCTCTTCTTCTCCCGCTGCCGAACCTCGTTCAGGCGGCTGATCCCGTCTGCACGCTCGAGAACCGCGTCTGCGCCGAGAACAACAATTCCGGGAAGTGCATTCGCTACGAGAACACCTTTACCTGCGTGACGGTCAATCCCGCGGGCTCTCGCTGCACGGTCGACGCCAATCCGACGCTCACTGACTGCACGCTCTCCGCGCCCGTCTGTTCGGCCGAGTCCAGCGGCATTTGCCTCGAGACCACGACCGACTTTGTCTGCAAGTCCGAACCCTCGGGCGAAGGCATCCGCATCGACGACACCTCCGTCACAGTCTCCTACTCGAAGGAAACCAAGGGCGAAATCCCTGCCGGCTGCATCATCGGGGCCGAAGTCTGCCTCGACGACGACGCGCGCGACATTGAGGTTGAAAACTGGGACGGACACTTCGTCTCCGCCAATCCCGCCTGCTGGGTGACCGAACGCACGATCCTCTGTCCCTCCGTCGACGGCGCGGCCTCCTGCCAGAAGCTCGAACTCGCGGGCTGCCAAAAGCTCACCGACCCCGTCTGCGAAACCGAGGAACACGGCGTGTGCGTGCGCTGGTCCTCGACCTATCGCTGCACGCGTGACGAAGTCATCGGCGACGACATCATCACCGACGACGTCGTGACGACGCCCGGCGACGTGACCGAGGACGACTCGGCCTGCCGGAAGGAGCTCGAGGATGCGGCCGCCCGGGGCGAAAACTGCACCGTCAATTCCAAGGTCTGCGTGAAGACCGACCCCACGGGCGTCCTCCCTTGTCTCGAATACCGCACGACCATGACCTGCACATCGTCGTCGACCGACACCTGCGGCTCCCTGAAAAACCTCTCGGGTTCGGGCGACTGCATGCTTGCGGCCGAGCCCGAATGTACCCTCACGGACGCCGACGGCAACTGTCGCCGAACCGAGTCGACTTATGTCTGCACGGAGTCCGTCACTTCCGAATCCGTCTCACCCGCCACCTTCCTCAAGGCCATGACGGTCACGAACTGGCGCGAGAGCGACGACTGTCTCCTTGACGACGGCTCCGTCATGACGGCTTCCCTTTCGCTCCTCTCGCGCGCGAGCACCACCGACAATTCGTCGGGTTGCATACTGGCGTCGCGCACCTGCATCGAGGGCGAGGGCCTGCGCTTTGTTGAAGGTCGTCCCGCCTACCGCGCCTGCTGGGCATGGGAGGAGAAGTGGACCTGCAGGGCCGAAGGCAACGAATGTCTCGAGTACGAGAAGGACCCGTCCTGCAAGCTCGTCTCCGAAACCTGCTCCGACGGCAGCCCCGACTGTCCCCGACCCTCACGCGTCTACTCGTGCACGCGTCCCGGCCTCTCCGCCTCCGTGGGCCAGGTCTGCGACGGTCAGATCTGCGTGGGCGACCAGTGCCAGGACGTGGGCGACACGGCCGACGGCGACTTCATCGACGCAATCCTTCAGCTTGAGATCGGACGGCAGCTCTCCGTCTACGGCGACACCAACGTCAACGAATTCTTCGGCGGCACGGTCTCCACCTGCCGCGACCGCATGGCGGCCGAGACCTGCTGCCGCGCCGACGCTGCCCCCAACACCTCGAACGCCGCCTTCGGCCAGTACCTCCTCTTCGGCGTTGCCGCAGGCGTCGAATTCGTCAAGTGGATCGGCTCGCCCTACGTCTACGACCTCCTCTCCTGGTCGGACAAGACCTCGTGGCTCCTCAACAAGATCTACGGCTCGTCGGGCACGGGTGCCTACTCCCCCACGTTCTCCTTCTGGGGTGCAACCGCCCAGTACTCCGAGTCCGCAGGCTGGACCTTCAACTTCTCTTCCACGGGCTTCGTCTCCGCCATGGCCAGCCAGTTCTGGAACAAGTACCAGAGCTGCCGCGCGACGGACCAGCGCACCGCACTCGCCAAGACCCAGCGACTCTGCCACTACGTGGGCACCACCTGCGAGAAGAAGGTGACGGGGCTCGGCTGCGTCGAAACCGCCGAAAAGCACGTCTGCTTCAACTCCCGCCTTGCCCGCATTCTCAACGAGCAGGGCCGCCCGCAGCTCGGACGCGACTTCGGCAACCCGATCAAGCCCGACGCCCGCGGCTTCACGATCGACGAATTCGCAAAGCTCGACTTCTCGAAGATGGACCTCTCCGAATTCATCGCCGACATCGTCAAGGAAGTCACGGCCCGCGGAAACATTTCCGCCGAGGCCGCAGCCGCACGCGCCAAGGAACGCATCGAGGCCATGGTCAAGGGGGAACTCGCCACTACGGCCAAGCTCCCCGGCGCTTCCGACACCGTCGCCTCCAAAGACCAGCCCACGAAACCCGACGGCACGGGCGGCCCCTCGACCCCGAGCTCGAAGTGACCCCCTCGTCCTTTTCAAACCGACCATGAACAAGATCATCACGAAAACCACGATTGCCGCGCTCTGCCCGCTCCTTTTTCCAGGCACCTTTGCTGACGCATTTGCAGGACCTCTTCCGTCCACAGGCGGCCATCCTCTCGATTCATCCCTTTCGAATGCGCAGGGCGAATTCGCGTCTTACGCCCCCGCTCGTCCTCACGATTCACCCGACGTTCGTCATCCGTCCACCTGGTGGGACGAGGACGTCTGGGCGGATCCCGATCGTCCCTTCCTCTATTACGGCGACAACGAGGTGCCCGACATGCGTCCCGGCTCTACCGTCGAGCCGCCCGACCCCCAGTCTGTCGTCAAGCCCGATGAAAAGCCCTTCGACCCCGAGGACTTTACCGCCTTCAAGACCGTCGAGGATCTTCGAGCCGAACGCGAACGCCGCCTCAACACGGCCATCATGAATCCGTCGCCCGCCAACATGCAGTCCTATCAGGCGATCAACGCGCACCTTCTCGCGCTTTCCGCCCGCTTTGCGCAGGCCTGGCAGCTCGGCCGCATGCAGAACCCCGGCTACGACTGGACCACGACCGCACCGTCCGCGAACTTCGCACCGTCGAGCTCGGTGCCATGAAGCGCGACAAGTCGCATGCGCTCGTCAAGTCCCTTCAGGGCGACGCCGGCCTTCTCTTCATCGGCAAAAAGGGCGATCCCCTCACGCAGGTCGCCGCCGGGCCCGTTCGTGCCTTCGCCAACACCTGGGGACTCGAGCTCCTCGCCGTTGCCGACGGCATCGACGCCCCCGCCGCAGGGACCAGCATTCCCGGTTTCGAAGGGTTCGACCTCGTGCAGCCCGACGCAGGCCGCGCGAAGAAGCTCGGCGTCAACACCCTGCCCGCCGTCATTCTCGTGCCCAACCCCAAGGCCATGTCACGACCCGACTTCGCACTCCTGCGCGGAGGACTTGCCGGTCGCGACGGCATGCTCATCGCCGCAGGCGCGGTTTCGGGCGAGGAACTCTCGCGCCGCCTCGTCTTCATCCTCTCGAACCCTTCGGGCTTTGAAGACACGCCACACATCAGGGGCCGCGCCGCGCCCACTGGCTCTCTGCTCCTGCCACCCGATCCTGCGCTCAGGATGCCGTCCGCCCAAACTGCCGATACTCCGCCCGTCGTGATCCCTCACGCCGGTGCCGCGCTCAACCCGAAACCCGTTCGCTGACGCCGTACGCCGACCAGCACATTGATTGACGAAAAATCTCCAACCAAGAAACTCAGCCCATGAAAAGAAGAAACTCATTTGCACCTCATCTGCCAAAGCCTGCGCTTCTGCCTCTCCTCGTCCTCCTTGCGCTCCCGCCCTGCACCTCTCAGGCCGGGTTCCTTCAGGAGTTCTATGACGACGCCAGCCTTCAGAGAAGCTACACGGCTCCGGGTCTCTACGCGTCCGCCTCGATGGACACCGTCACGGGCGGCCGCTTCATCCTCAAGGCCAATCGTGAGGATTTCCAGCCCTATTACCTTCAGGGGCCCGAACTCAAGGCCGGCTGCGGCGGCATCGACGTTTTCCTCGGCGCCTTCTCCATTCTGTCGAAGGACGAGTTCGTGAGCTTCGTGCGCTCGATCGGCACGGCCCTGCCCGGGCTCGCCTTCCATGCAGCCCTCCAGTCGCTCGCACCCGACCTCAACGAACAGATCTCTCAGTTCCGCGACATGCTCATGCGCTACGCCAACATGCTCGGAGACTTCTGTCAGGTCGCCGAGAACATCATGAACGCGGGACCCAACGAATGGATCTCGTCACTCGGCCACAAGGCGAGGAATTCCCTGCGCAGTCTCGGTCAGGCCGAAGACGCTCACGACGCCGACTCCCTCACCCGTGCTGACGGCGGCAAGGTTGTTTCCAGCGCGCCCACGCGCACTGACACCGGCGGCAACATCGTCGAGGCTTCCGAACTCAATCTCACCTGGGCCCTCCTCATCTCGGGCAAGGGCTCTCAGCGCCTCACTCAGGAAAAGCGCGAGGTCATGATGTCGCTCATCGGCACCCGCGTCTTCGTCAAGAAGGGCTCGGGCACGAGGACCACCATCGAGGAACGCAACTACCCCGCACTCGACCTTCTCAACGCCGTCCTCGGCGAACCCGGCTCGGACAAGATTCCCACGGAGGCCGTCGTCTACAAGTGCGATGAAAAGGACAAGTGCCTCAATCCGACCAGAACCACCTACAGCGACGTCAATCTCAACAACCAGATCTACAAGGCCATGACGAACTATAGGAGTTCGCTTGTCTACAGGGACGTCTCCAGAGTCACTGCAGAGGAGATGACCATGCTCGCCACGATCTCCTCCCTGCCGCTTCTCAAACTGGCCGAACTCGCTGCCTCTCCGCGAATGATCAACTTCTCCGACGGCATGCTCCAGACCTTCGCTCAGGTCGCTGCCTACGAGGCGATCCTCACCGCAGTCGGACAGCTCACCGAGGACGCCAAGAGCGTCGTATCGTCCTCGTCCGCCAAATCGGCCAACAATCAGGCGACCGAGTACGCCCAAACGCTTGTCGCCCGTTGCGACGTCCTTCGAGCCGAGCTTCTGAGCCGTGAAAAGGTCATGTCGGGCAGGGTCTCCCAGGTCTCGAGTCTCCTTTCCTACATTTCTCACCTTCAGCGCACCATCTACGGTGACTCCGCCATCGAAGCGCTTTCCACGATGCCGGGCAGCGGCATCAGCCAGTAAGGAATCCTCATGACAACCGAAGCACTTGACTTCTACGCATACTGGAACGGAGCACAGGTGGCCGACCTCTGGACGACCCTCGCACTCATCACGGGCACCGACGACTACCGCTCGCTCCTCCTCTGCGTCGCCCTTTTCGGCCTCATTTGCGCAGCCGCAGGCGCCGCCGTCCGCTACAGGGGCGGCGACCTCATCGTCTGGATCGCGGCCATGGTCTTCATCTTCTCGGCCGCATTCGTTCCCCGCGTCAACATCGCCGTGAGAGACGTGCGCTCCGCCAACGTTCAGGTCGTTCAAAACATCCCGCTCGGCATCGGATGGCCCGCATCCGTCATCTCCCGCGCCTCCTACTGGCTCACCGAATCGTTCGAAACGGCCTTCGGAGACGTGGACGCGGCACGCTACACACGCTTCGGCGTGGCCTTCCCGCAGCGCGTCGTCACGACCATGCTCTCCGTCAAGCCCATCACGGCCGACGGCAAGATGTCGCTCACCAACTTCACGGAACGTTGCATCGTTCCCGAAATTCTCGAGAACTCCGTCAAGCGTCAGGAGCTCCTCAACGCCCCCGACATCAATGCACTCATATCCACCAACGGCTGGGTCAATCCGGCACGTCGCGTGTTCATGAACAACAAGGTCCTGACCTGCACGGAGGCAGCTGAAGAACTCAAGAAAACCCTCGAGAAGACCGAGATTCCCGCCCTTGAGTCCCGCTTGCGCCTCAAGCTCAACGTCGACTTCAAGGAAGGCGTCAACGCGGCCCTCTCCACGGCCATTCCGCAGGCCGAATCTCTCATGCTCGGCGTCTCGCGCACCATGGCGGAATCTCTCAGACAGTCCCTTATGATGTCCGCGATCCCGGACACCACCATGACCTTTGCAGCCAAGGCCGGACAGGCGCCTCTTTCGGCAGGCGTCGCCATTGCGCGCTCTCAGGGCAACCTCGCCTCAGAGATCAACTACAGGACCCTGAGCGAAATGGCCCGATCGGCCCTCCCGAAGCTGCGCAACATCCTTGAGTTCACCGTCATCGGCCTCTGGCCCATGGTCTTCCTGATGATGCTCGGTACGGGTGCAGGCGGCGCAATGGTCTGCCGCGCCTACTTCACGCTGCTCATCTCCGTGAGCCTCTGGGCGCCCATCACGGCCATCATCAACTACCTCACGCTCCACCTCGACATGGAGCCGATGAACCAGCTTGTCCATTCCGCCGGCGGCGTGACCCTTGCGGCCGCCACCATGATTCGGGACGCAGGCGCCACATCCCAGGCAATGGCGGGCTCGCTCCTGTGGCTCGTCCCCGTGCTCGCCTACGCCGTCGCAAAGGGCAGCGACATGGCCCTCACCACCATGACCTCCTCCGTTCTCGCCCCCGCATCCTCGGCAGCTCAGGCTCAGGGCTCCCAGCTTGCCATGGGCAACGTGTCCGCCGGCAACGCCTCCCTCAACAACGCATCTCTCAACAACGTGTCCGCCAACAAGACCGACACTTCGAGCAGCTGGGCGGATCCGAACACGCACAAGGTCGAACTCGCTCAAGGTACGGCGGCCTTCGACCGCTCCGCAGGACAGATAACTGCCATGAATGTCCGGAAGTCCGACCTTGGCGTCTCGTCCGACATGCAGAACACGCACACGACTCAGGATGCAAACAACTTTGGTACCTCATCGGTTGCGACCAATGCAAGTTCGCTTGCGACGAATTCTGGGGTTCAGTCCGTTTCGGGCAACGGCGTGACCAACAGCGTCAATCGCGACGACGGTTGGAGCGTGAACAGGAACACTGGCACAACATATGGGACTAACGAGACTGCTAGTTCCGGAACTACTAATTCGAGTGGAATCGGGACAAACTTCGGTAGATCAGGGAATTCTCAAGAACACTTTACATATGCTTCAGGCTTCGGAGTTGGAGCAACAAGATCCAACAACCTTGACCATCAACTGCCTTCCGATGCTCAAACAAATCCGACCACTTCTGGAGAAGGCGGTGGTCAGCTAACGATCACGCCAAACAGTATTCCTTTTGGAATGAATAACAATATCGATCTCCCCTTGAATTTCGCCAAAGGGAATGGACAGGCCGGAAATGATTTTCTCCAATTCCTTCACCGTTTTTGTTGTTGTCCATGCTTCAATCAAGGGCTTCAGCGCGCCGTAGTTCTCACAGCGGTCAAGGTTTGTCAGGAAACGAGGGTCTTT
>ENA-UEPQ01000444-UEPQ01000444.1-human-gut-metagenome-genome-assembly--contig:-NODE-444-length-20882-cov-28.113963_pt1 | contig 20882 bp, 16 predicted proteins | sample MGYA00242903_ERZ507922 | MGnify/ENA primary metagenome ERZ507922 (study PRJEB26167, sample SAMN06115483) | human gut metagenome | host: Homo sapiens | place: China:Sichuan | collected 2014-10-16... | reverse complement strand
AATCCAGCCATTATATTATATTTTTCTATTTTTCTAATTTTTTTAGCATTACTTTTAAATACTACTTCACCAAAAGTTACCTGCCCATCACCAGCCATAGCAACCTTTCCATCTTTTTTTACTGCAATTATAGTAGTAGCTTTTATCATAATCTCTCTCCTCATTGCTCTATATCTTTAATTTTATTAATTCTTGATAGACTTTTGTGCTTTCCAAAGTTACATGTCCCATTAACTCTTTCAAATAGAGAATATCCATCCCATGAGAAAGCATATGGACAGCAAATGTATGCCTAAAACTATATGGACTAATCTCTCTTTCTATTCCTGCTTTAACAGCATACCTATCTATTATTCTACGTAAAGATCTATCACTTAATCTCGTAGCAGAACCATTTACAAACAATATATCAGGATTATATTTCTCCTTATATTTTTCTTTTTTTGCTTTAATATACCTTTTGAAAAATTCTCTTGTTCTTTCGCTAAAAAATACTACTCTTCTACTTTTTCCATTAGATACATATAACTCTCTTTTATCTAAATCAAAAACTCCTTCTCCTACTCCAAGCATCTCTACAGATGTAATTCCACTTGAATATAGTAATTCTAATATCAACCTATCTCTTAAACCATTGGCATTTTTTAACGATATTACTTCTCTCAATTTATTTATCTCTTCAAGAGTTAGTATATCTGGTTTTTGAGTATAAAAACTTGGAGATGCTATAACTTCTACTGGACTTTGATTTATCCGTTTTTCTCTTACTAAATACTTAAAAAATGAGCGAAGCGATGATAACTTTCTATTTATAGTTCTTTTAGTAATACCATTCTCTTGAAGATTTATTATAAATCCTCTTATCATTACTGAATCAATAGCCATACAATTATCCACTTTTTCAATTTCATTTAAATATTCTGCTAATTGGAATAAATCTTTTTTCATAGATTTTATAGTATTTGGACTTTTATTATTACCAAACTCTTCAAAATATAAAAAATCTTTTATATCTTTTTCTATATTCCAGTTTGCCATCTCTACCATATCACTCCATAATTATACCTTATTTTTATTATTTTTTCAATTTTCTACTTTAATAGATAAACTATTTTATCTCATCTAATTTTGTATCTAAATACTCTAAAGCTATGTTAGAAATTTTATTATATCTTTCTTTTTTATCTCTTATTCTTTCATCCAAACTTCTAATTATTCCAAAATTTGGTCCCATAGGTTGAAAATTTTTCTTCTCTTCAGTAATATATTTTACCATTGCTCCTATTGCACTTCTATCATCTAATATAAATGAAGATTTTTCTTCCAATCTATGAGCTATATTTATAGCTGCCATCATTCCTGTTGCCACTGAAGAAACATACCCTTCACTACCTGTAATCTGTCCAGCAAAATAAATATTATCTTTTGTCTTTAATTTTAATGTTTCATCTAATAGCTGAGTAGAATTTATAAAAGTATTTCTATGCATAACACCATATCTTATAAACTCAGCATTTTCAAGTCCTGGTATCATAGAAAATACTCTTTTTTGCTCTCCCCATTTTAAGTTTGTTTGAAATCCTACTATATTATATAGTTTTCCCTCTTTGTCATCTTGCCTAAGTTGAACTACAGCATAGTCCATCTTATCAGTTTTAGGATTTATAAGTCCTTTAGGTTTTAATGGACCAAAAACTAAAGTTTTTTCTCCTGTCATAGCTATTCTTTCAACTGGCATACAGGCATCAAAAATTTTCTCCTCTTCAAAGGCTTTAAGTGGAGCTCTCTCTGCTGTAATAAGAGCATTATAAAAAGCATAGTATTGCTCCTTATCCATAGGGCAGTTGATATACTCTCCTTCTCCTTTTCCATAACGAGATTGACGATAAGCTATATCCATATTAATAGATTCTAATGTAACTATTGGTGCTGCTGCATCATAAAAATATAGATAATCACTGTGAGTAAGCTCCCCTATTTTTTTAGAAAGAGCCTCAGATGTAAGAGGTCCAGAAGCTATAAGTACTATTTTATCCTCTGGTATCTCTATCAACTCTTCTTCTATTATCTCTATATTCTCCATTTTTCTTAGTGTAGATGTTATCTCTTGAGAAAAACCATCTCTATCTACAGCAAGTGCTTGCCCAGCTGGAACTCTATTGTTATCAGCACTCTTTATTACTAAAGAACCTAATCTTCTAAGCTCCTCTTTCATAAGTCCAGAAGCATTAGCTAAATTATCAGCTCCTAGAGAGTTACTACAAACTAGCTCTGCAAAATCATCACTTTTATGAGCTTCTGTTTTTTTTATTTTTTTCATCTCATAAAGCTTTACTTTTATACCTCTCTTTGCTAATTGATAAGCCGCTTCACTTCCAGCTAGTCCAGCTCCAACTACTACTACCTCTTTATTATATGTCATTAATTACTCCTTATTTTTTCTCTATTTTTCTAATATTCTTACACTCTGGATATCCTGTACAAGCTAAGAATTTTCCCCATCTACCTCTACCAATTTTAAATGGTCTTCCACACTTTTCACAAACTCCAGCTTCTTTCAGTATTTTTTCATCTTCAGCTAGCAATTTAGATAGATCAGCATTAATTAATACTACCCCATCTTTTTCTGTAACTTGATTATTAGCTAGAGCTTTTCTTATCTCCGGTGGTAATGGCATTCTTAGATTATCTTCAGAGTATTTTTCACTCTCTAAATAACTTCCAAACCTTCCTGTTTTTAGAAGATATCTATCACCATTTTCTGTTTTTACATCTGTTGGTTTTCCTTGCTTAGCTTTTACCAATTCTTCTACTTTATTTTTCACAAAAATTTTTCCATTTTTTATATCTTCAGCAGGTATCTCTATTCCCTTTAAAGATATTTTCTCTTGACATCCTGTTTCTTCATCTACATGTGGACAAGCTAGGTATCTTCCAAATCTTCCTGTTTTTAAAATCATATTACCTTTTCCACAAGAGCAAGGGACATCTGATTCAACAATACGATTAGATTCCTCTTCTACTTTTTTGGCAAATTTATCTATATACTCTTTCAACTCTTTATAAAAATCTGAAAGAAGTTTTACCCAGTCCTTTTCTCCATCAGCTATCTCATCTAATTCATTTTCCATTTCAGCTGTAAATTTTACATTCATTATATTAGGAAAGTTTTTATCTAAAGATTCTTCGATTTCAAATCCTAATTCTGTTGGTATAAAACTTTTTCCCTCTATCTTTACATACTCTCTTTTTTTCAATGTTTCTATTATAGTAGCATAAGTAGATGGTCTTCCTATCCCTTCAGCTTCTAATTTTTTTACAAGAGATGATTCTGTAAACCTTGAAGGTGGTTTTGTAAAATCCTCTTTTATATGAAGTTTTTCCAATTTAGTTTTATCTCCTACTTTTATATCTGGAAAATCTCCAAGTGGTAAATCCTCTTCCTCTTTAAAAATTTTATAATATCCATCAAAAATTATTTTATTGATTGTTCCTCTAAAATCAAACTTATCATAAGTAGCTACTAGTTCAAATTGTTCATATTTCATCGGTGCTAATTGAGAGATTAAAAATCTATCCCATATTAATTTATATAGCTTTAGTTGATCTTTATCTAATGAATTACTTAAACTATCTGGAGCAAGATTAATATCTGTTGGACGAATTGCCTCATGGGCATCCTGAATTTTTTGTTTACTCTTACTTTCTTTCTTTACACCTAAATACTCTTTTCCAAAGTTTTCAAGTATATAGTTTTTTGCCATTTCTTGTGCATCTTCAGAAATTCTTGTTGAGTCAGTTCTCATATAAGTAATAAGCCCTTTATGAATTCCATTTACATCTATTCCTTCATATAATCCCTGAGCTATTCTCATTGTTTTTGAAGCTGAAAAACCTAAATATGATGAAGCTAATTGCTGTAATGTACTAGTTTTTAATGGAAGAGGAGAGTTCTTAGTTCTTTTAGTGACCTTCGCTTCTGTAATATCAAACTCTTTCTTTTCTATTTTTTTTATCTCTTTTACAATACCTTCATCTGTGAGTTTATCTATTTTTTTATTTTCCACTTTATAGAGTGAAAGTTTTAAATTATCACTAAAATCTCCTTTTACTTCCCAAAATTTTACTGGAATAAATTTCTTTATCTCCTGCTCTAAATCACAAATAAGTTTTAGTGCAACTGATTGAACTCTTCCAGCACTAGTATTAGAAGCAACGCTTTTCCATAGTAATGAACTTATACCATATCCCACTAATCTATCTAAAATACGTCTAGCTTGCTGAGCATTTACTTTATCCATATCTATTTTTCTAGGATGAGTAATAGAATCTTTTATTGCATGCTCAGTTATTTCGTTAAACTCTATTCTATTAGCATCATTCTCATCTAATTTCAGTGCATGAGCTATATGCCAAGCTATTGCTTCTCCTTCTCTATCAGGGTCGGAAGCTAGATATACTTTATCTGATTTTTTAGCTAAAGCTTTTAAATTTTTAATTACCTCTCCTTTACCTTTAATCGTAGAGTATGAAGGTGTAAAGTTATTTTCTATATCAACTCCTAATTTACTTTTTGGTAAATCTCTTACATGTCCAAAAGATGCTACTACTTGAAATGTCTTCCCCAAGATTTTTTCAATGGTCTTAGCCTTTGCAGGCGATTCAACTATTACTAAGTTTTTTTTCTCTACTGCCTTTGCCAATTTTCTCACCCCTGTTGCTCTTTCTTCTTTCCCGTTTTATTCTACTAGATTATATTAAAAAAATCAATATTTAATATTTTCTTCTATATTTTCCACCAGCTATACTAACTATTATCTTTTTTACCTCTAAATCCATTAAAATTGATAATACTTCACTAGCTTTCATAGAAGTTTCCTCTATAATCTCATCTAAATTTTTCTCTTTTACAAGAGTATTGTATATTTTTTTTTCATAATCTGTCAAATCTAATTTTTCCTCTTTTAATTTTTTCTCCCTATTCCAACCAAATTCCACTAATATATCATCAACATCTGTTACTAATTTTGCTCCTGAATTTTTTATCAGAGTATTGCACCCCTCAGAAGCTGGAGAAAATATCTCTCCTGGAACAGCAAATACTTCTCTTCCCTCTTCTAAAGCTAACTCTGCCGTAATTAAACTTCCGCCCTTGGCTTTACTTTCTATCACAACTATCCCTTGAGAAATCCCAACTATTATCCTATTTCTCATAGGAAAATTATAAGCAAAAGGTTCAGTTCCCATTGGATATTCACTTAATAACAATCCCTTCTCTCCAATCTCTTCCCATATTTTTCTATTTTCATAGGGATATATTATATCTAATCCACTTCCTACTACAGCAATTGTTTTTCCTTGAAATTCTAAAGTTTTTTTATGGCAAATTCCATCAATTCCATTTGCTAAACCACTAACTGTTGTAACTCCATTTTCTACTAGTTCTCTTACTAATTTTTCACAAGCTATTTTTCCATAAGAGGTTGCTCTTCTTGTTCCAACTACTCCTATTCTCTTTCCTGATAAAAGTGAAATATCTCCACGATAGTACAAGAAAATAGGTGGTTTAGTTATATTTTTCAACTCTTCTGGATACTCTTTATCCTTTATAAAAAGAAGAGATATCTTATTTTTCTCCAATTTTTTTAACTCATCTAAAATATTGACATCTTTTGAAGAATATATTTTTTCTAAATCTTCTTCATCTAAATTACAATATTTTTTAAGATAAATTTTATCTAATTTAAAAATATCTTCATACTTTTCAAATTTTTCTAAAACTCTTCTAAAACTACTATCTTTTAATTTTTTTACTGCTAATCTATACCACTCCAAAGCCCCCACCTCTTCTGGTAAATTAGTTATTTTTTAATTCTGCATATGTTCTAATCAACATATCTTTTATTACTTTAGAATTAGGATATCTATTTCTAGCTACCTCTAATATTTTTTTAGCCTCCTCATAGTTTCCAGTTACCATATATACATCTCCAAGACCTGTATACACTGATTCATCTTTTTTATATTCCATATATTTTTTAAAATCATTTATTGCTTCTGAATAATTACCTATATTTCTATTTACTATTCCCCTTCCTAAATATGACTCATAAAAATTTGGTGCCATATCTATTGCTTGGGTATACAATTTTAAAGAGCTGTCATATTCATTTAAAAATCTTGCTGTAGTAGCTGCTCCAAAAACATTTTTTAAGTTTGTACTATCTTGTAAAAAAACTTCATAAGCCTTTTCGTATCTTCCATCTCTAAAATAGTAATCTCCAACTTTGAATAACTCTTCACTATCTTGTTTTAGGTATTCCATATATATATCAAACTCTTTTTTATACTCTTTGTAGTTTTTCTCTAAATTTTCTTTATCTTTATCAAAAGATATCTTTTTATCTAGCTCTTTTATTTTCTCCCATCTTAATGCCATCTCTTGTTTTTGAGTTTCTAATTTTTCCCTCTCTTCTGAATTATTTCCAAAAAATAAAAAACCTTCTCCATAAGCTAAACTTGTAAGTAATATAAATACTCCTATTATTTTTTTCATCAAACACTCCTATATTAATTTTTATAATTTTTTTAAATTAAAAAAGTTATTAAACTATTTTTTTTACTTCACTTATAATATTTCCATCATTTACTTTAATATTTATCTCATCTCCTGCTGTTAACTGAGAAACGCTCTTTACCCCAACTCCATTTTTAGTTACTACACTATAACCTCTCTCTAAAGTCTTTAACGGATTGAGAGTTATAAGTCTATGTACCCTATTTTCAAGTTGATTTTTTTTACTCTCCATATAATATTCAATTACTTTTTGTAACCTATTTTCTCTCTCTATTAATAAATTATTTTTCTCCTCTATTACTTTAGAAAAGTTTTTCAGATAATAGTTTTCCTTTCTACTTTCTAACTCTTTTCTTTTAGATACTAAAATATTTTTCATAAGGGTTTTCAGATACCTCTCTCTATCCTCTAAGCTTTCTATACTTTTTCTTCTCTCTGGCACTGAAAGCTCTACAGCTTGAGTAGGTGTAGCTGCCCTCACATCTGCTACTAAGTCTGTAAGAAGATTATCTATCTCATGTCCTACTGCTGAGATAATAGGTTTTTTAGAATTGAAGAAAGCCATAGCAGTTTTTTCTTCATTAAATGACCATAAATCTTCTATACTTCCTCCACCTCTTCCAGCAATTATCATATCTATCTCTGGAATTTTATTCAATACCTCTATCCCTCTTACTATCTCATCACTAGCTCCTACTCCCTGTACTTTAGCAGGATAGATATATATATCTATAGTATTATCTCTCTTTTTTACAGTTTTTATTATATCTTGTACAGCTGCCCCTGTTATAGCTGTAACTACTCCTATGGTTCTTGGGTATCTAGGTAAAGGCTTTTTATAAATTGAAGAAAAATATCCCTTTCTTTCCATTGTTTTTTTTAGTTCTTCTAACTTAGCAAACATATCCCCCAACATATTTTTCTTTTCAATATGTCTCACTAAAATTTGAAAATCTCCTCTATTTTCATAAAATCCCACATCTCCAAAAAGTTTTACTGAATCTCCATCTTTTAAATCTTCAGCTATTCTTTTAAACTTATATTTAAAAGCTACACACTTTATCTGAGCATCTTTATCTTTTAAATTAAAATATAGATGCCCGCTTTTATAATAAGTTACCCCTGAAAGTTCTCCTTCTAAAAAAAACTCTCTCAAGCTAGGATTTTCCTCTATATATCCTTTTACCATCCTATTAAATTCACTTACTGTGTAAGTTCTCTCTTCAAACATAAATCTCCTTATCTAAAACTCTAGCAGTAATTTTTTTAATTTTATCATCTCATCTCTTTTTACAATAGCCTTTTCAAAATCCAATTCCTTAGATAATTTAGTAATCTCTTTTTGAAGTTTAGCTATCTCTTTCTCTATATCTGCCTTAGATGAGAATACCTTTTTATCTTTTTCTTTTACAACTTCATCTGGTAATCCATAATCAAGATTTATTATATCTTCACTTATCTCTCTAATTACAGTTTTAGGGTCTATTCCATTTTCAATATTATATTGATTTTGTATCTTTCTTCTTCTATTAGTTTCATCAATAGCCTCTTTCATAGAATCAGTAATAATATCTCCATAGAGTATAACTCTTCCCTCTACATTTCTTGCTGCTCTTCCTATTGTTTGTACAAGAGAACGTCTACTTCTTAAAAATCCCTCCTTATCAGCTTCAAGAATTGCTACTAATGATACTTCAGGTATATCTAATCCCTCTCTAAGAAGGTTAATTCCCACTAGTACATCAAACTCTCCTTTACGAAGTCCTTTGATTATATCTATTCTTTCAAGAGTGTCTATATCTGAATGCATATATTTTACTCTAAGTCCAAAACCTAAATAATACTCTGTTAACTCTTCTGCCATTTTTTTAGTGAGAGTTGTAACAAGTACTCTTTGATTTTTTCCTACTCTTATCCTTATCTCTTCCATTAAATCATCAACCTGATTTTTAGTAGGTCTTACCTCTATTTCTGGGTCTAGTATTCCTGTAGGACGAATAAGTTGTTCTGCTATATTTCCATTTGACTCTTGTATCTCAAAATCTCCAGGTGTAGCTGATACAAAAACTGTTTGTCCAGTTATTTTTCTAAATTCCTCAAACTTAAGTGGTCTATTGTCCAATGCTGCCTTAAGTCTAAATCCATTATCTACAAGAGATTCTTTTCTAGCTCTATCTCCATTATACATTCCTCTTATTTGTGGAATAGATATATGAGATTCATCTATATATGTTACAAAATCTTTTGGAAAATACTCTAACAAAGTATCTGGAGTTTCTCCAGGTTTCTTTCCTGAAAGATATCTAGAATAATTTTCTATTCCCTTACAATATCCTATCTCTCTTATCATCTCTATATCATATTCTGTTCTCTGTTTCAATCTTTGAGCTTCCAAAAGTTTTCCTTTATCTTCAAAAGCTTTTACTTCTTCTAATTTATCTTTTTGTATCTCAGCTATAATTCTCTCTATATCTCCATCTTCAGTAAGATATTGAGTTGCTGGATATATCATTATTCTCTCTAGATTTTTTCTAATTTTTTGTCCAGTAAGAGTATTTATTTCAGAAATTTCTTCTAAATCCTCATCCCAAAACTCAAGTCTATATCCAGTTTCCATATACGAAGGATAGATATCTATTACATCACCTTTTATTCTAAAATTTCCTCTTTCAAAAGCTAAGTCATTTCTTTCATATCTTATACTTATAAGTCTTTGAATTAACTCTTTTCTCCCTATTCCTGTTTGTCTATCTATTGGAATAGTCATCTTTTTATAAGTCTCTGCTGACCCTAACCCATAGATAGCTGAAACAGAAGCCACTATTATTACATCTCTTCTATTTATAAGAGCTGCCGTTGCTGCTTGTCTTAATTTCTCTATCTCATCATTTATAGAGGAATCCTTTTCTATATATGTATCTGTTACTGCTATATAAGCCTCTGGTTGATAATAATCATAATAAGATACGAAATACTCTACAGCATTTTCAGGGAAAAAACTCTTATATTCACTATATAATTGAGCTGCTAAGGTTTTATTAGGAGCTAATATTAGTGCTGGTCTATTTGTCTCTTTTATAATATTAGCAATAGTAAAAGTTTTTCCAGAACCTGTTACCCCTAATAATACTTGGTCAGCTATACCATCATTTATATTTTCAACAATTTTTTTTATAGCTTCTGGCTGGTCTCCCATAGGAGTATATTTCGAGTGTAGTTTAAACATTTTATCACCTGTATCTTTCATTATCCTCTTTCATTATAACATACTTTTTTGATATATTATATTTTCTTTTATTAAAAATATGGCAATAAAAATAAAAAGAGAAACTCTTACTTTTAAGGTAAAGTAAAAGTCCCTCTTTAAATATTCTGTTTATATTTTAACAAAAATTTATTTGATTATTGTACTAACAACTCTTTTCAAAGAAATCTTCTCTTTTATTCTTAGAATTTTTTCTCTTCTAATGAATAGATAAAAGCCCCTATATATGTTGTCATTGGTGCTACTACAACTAATCCAATACTTCCTATGATTATCTTGATAATCTCTGAAGTTATCATCTTCATATTTAAGATTTGTAAAAGTGTCATATCTCTTTCTAAAAATAGTATCATAAGAGTTAAAAATCCACCTGAATAAGCTAATAAAAGTGTAGTTGTCATAGTTCCTATAACTGACCTTCCTACATTAAATCCAGATTTTACTAATTCTCTTCTGTTAAGATTTGGATTATGATATTTTAGTTCTTCTATTGTAGCTGACATATCCATAGCAATATCCATTGCTGCTCCACTAGCTCCTATCACAATAGCAGCATAAAATATTTTTAAAATATCTATCTTCATTGCACTTGCAAATATAACACTTTGAGCAAAAGGTTGGCTCATTCCATCTATTCTAAATATATCTCCAAATAAAAATGTCAAGCTAGCAGTTGTAAAAAGTCCTGACATAGTTCCTAAAAAAGCTGTAAAACCTTTTCTTGTAAAACCAGCCACTAAAAAGATAATCAAAGCTGATAAAAGGATTAAAGTTATAATTGTTATTAAAAAGATATTTTCTCCCTCTTTTAAAGCTGGTATCAAAAATTCCCAAATAATAACTACACTTCCTACAAAAGATAAAAGAGATTGAAATCCTACTTTCCTAGCATAAACTAATAATAAAGTTATAAATATAAGTCCTAATCCTATAATTTTATCAATTCTTAGAAGAGATAAAACCTTTCCAGCTAATTTTCCATCATTCTCCATTACATACATAAGAACTTTATCATCTTTTTCATAAAATTCATCATATTCCATACTTCCATTTAATAGATTATTTATCTCTAAAACTTTCCCTTTATTTTTCCCAGTAAGAACTTCAACAGTTAAAGCTTGACTACCTACTTTAGATACTCCTTGAACTATTGCATTACTATTATCTACTACTAATACTCTTCCAATACTCTCCCTTTTAAAAATATACCCTTCTAGCTTCTGAGAAAAAGCTAGAAGGGCTAGGAAGATTATCACTATAATAATCCCTATTTTTTTCAACTTAATTATCCCCCTAAGGTTATTTTATTTTTTTACCTATACTTTCTGCTATTAGTTTAGCAACATCAGTATTATCTTTAAATCCTATAAATTTATCTGAATCTGCTCCTACAGCTGCTAATGGAACTTGAGTTCCTGTATGAGCAAATGTAGTCCATTGCATTCCAGCTCTTTCTGAAAGTATATGAGCTACTGTAATAGCTGTTGGACTATACTCTGCATAAAGGTTAGTTGTGTCAGCTTCACTATCTTCTAAATCCATAGCTTTTAGGATGCTCTCTTTTTCTTTTTCAGTTAAATTATTTAATCCCATATTTTTAGCTATATATTTAAAATACTCATCTCTATTTCCATTATAAGCTTTTTGTAAAGTATCTTCTATAGAAACTTTTACACCTTTTAACTCTTCAAGATTCATAAAATAATTATTTCCAAATCCTAATCCCATTCCTCCTGTTTCGTGGTCAGCAGCTACTACTATAAGTGTTTCTTGAGGATGTTTTTGGTAAAATTCATAAGCTGATTTTATTGCTTCATCAAAAGCTAGTGTATCATATATTGTTCCTACTACGTCTTGAGCATGAGAAGCGTGGTCAATTCTTCCTCCCTCTACCATCATAAAGAATCCTTCTTCATCTTTTGATAATAGCTCAATTCCTTTTTCTGTCATTTCACTTAAAGTAGGAAGTTTTTCATTTATATCATCTACTGTATATGGCATATGTGAAGCTCTAAAGGCTGCAAATACTTTTTCTCCATCTTTTGGAGTCCATTTTTCAAATGCTTTTGTAGAATCTTCTCTTATAAATGTTTTATACCCTTTAGCTTCAAACTCTTTTACTAAATCTCTGTTATCTTTTCTTTTACTTGTAAGGCCACTATCTTTTCCTACAAAGTGTCTGTATCCTCCACCTGCAAAATAATCTACATTACTATTTACATAGTCCTCAGCTATTCCATTTTCATCATCTCTATCTAAATTATGAGCTGCAAATACAGCTGGAGTAGCATGAGTTATTCTAGTTGTAGAAACAAGTCCTGTTGCCATTCCTTTATCTTGAGCCATTTCTAATAAAGTTTGAAGATTATTTCCATTTACATCTTTAGCTATATATCCATTATTTGTTTTATGTCCTGTAGCTAAAGCTGTTCCTGCTGCTGCTGAGTCTGTTATCAATGTATCTGCTGAATATGTTGTTGTTATTCCAGCAAATGGTAAAGAGTTTAATAATAATTTTCCATCTTTTTTTAATACTCCCTTTTTAAACTCTTCAGTAATTTGTCTTTGCCCAGCTCCCATTCCATCTCCTATAAAATAGAATACATATTTTGCTTGTGCAAAACTTGTTGCTGCCATTAAAGTCATTCCTGCTAACATTAATTTTTTTCTACTTAACATTTTATCCCTCCAAGTATTTTAATTTTCCTTACAAAATTATTCTAACTCTTGTATGTTAAATTAACCTTTATTTAATGTAAAAAATATGTAAATTTTAATATACTTTTATCTCTTTTTTCATAAACATCAGTTCAACTTCACTACCTATGTTAAAGACTTTATTTTCTCCTCTATTTAATAAATCAACTAAAAATTCTACTCCATTTTTTTCAACTGTGTATCTTATTACACTTCCTATTATAATTCTATCTTTTATTACACTTGAAGTTGTATAGAAATTTTCTTCGTTATAATTTCTTCCCTCTTCTCTTACATAGATAGATTCTGGTCTCACTGCTACTTTATTTCCCTTTATTCCTAGTACTTTTTCAACTTCTTCTCCTTTAAAAATATTGTAGCTACCTATAAAGTCAACCATAAATTCATTAGCTGGATTAGTGTAAATCTCTTCTGGATTTCCTGATTGTGATACTTCCCCTTTATTTAAAACAAAAATTCTATCTGAGATTGCAAGAGCTTCCTCCTGGTCATGAGTTACAAAAATAGTTGTTATTCCTAATTTTTTTTGTATCTGTCTTAATCTATCTCTTAAGCTTTTTCTTATTTTAGCATCTAGAGCTGATAGTGATTCATCTAAAAGAAGTATAGTAGGTCTAGTTATCAAAGATCTTGCAAAGGCTACTCTTTGCTGTTGCCCTCCTGATAACTCTGAAGGATAATGTTTCTCCTTTCCTGTAAGTCCTACCATTTCAATCATATCTTTTATTCTTTGTTCATAATCTTTCTCTTTTTTTATTTTTAATCCAAACTCTATATTTTCCCATACTGTCATATTTGGAAAAAGTGCATAGTTTTGGAAAACCATTCCTATATCTCTATTTCTTGGCTCCATATCTGTGATATCTTTTCCATTTACAAATATTTTACCTCCATCTATTGAGTTTAGACCAGCTAAACATCTTAATAGTGTACTTTTTCCACAACCTGAAGGTCCTAATAATGTTACAAACTCTCCCTCTTCAATACTTATATTTATATTTTTTAAAACTTGGGTATCTCCAAAATTCTTTACCAAATCTTTTATTTCTACAAATCCCATAATCTATTTCCTCTCTCTTTTTTTTTACAACTTTTTCCATGTTAATCGCAATATATGTAACTACAAATATGAAAATGAAAAATAAACTAACCATTGCACTTGTAAAGTGTCCACTTTTTCCTTTCATACTATTTAAATAAATTTGAAGAGTTTCATATCTTCCTCCAATTAAGAGGTTCGCATACATAAACTCTCCTAAAAGTATAGCTAAACTTAAAATTCCTGAACTTGTTATTCCTTTCTTTAAATTAGGTAGAATTACAAATCTAAAGGCATCTAAATTTGTTCCTCCTAAAATATTTACTGTTTCAACTAAACTTTGTAAATGCAAGGAATCTAATCCATTTTTTACCCCTCTATATATAAAGGGAAACGCAACTGAAAAATATGCTCCCAATATTATAATTGGAATTCCAAATATTGTGATATTAAGTCCTGAATAAACTTTTAAAAGCCCTACTGCTAAAACAACTGCTGGAACCATAAATGGAAGTAATGATAAAAGCTCTATTACTTTTAAAAATTTTGGAAAATAATAAGCTGATATAACTATTGATGGAATTATTACTATAAGGCTTATTACTAAAGAAACCACTGCTAAAAGTAAGCTTCTTTGTAACGAAAGTATGAATCTTGTATCAGAAAAAAGTTGGTTATACCATTTTAAACTCAATCCATCTGGTAATACAGTAGCTCCCCAACTAGAGCTAAATGAATATAATATTGTCCCTAAAACTGGAATTGATAAAAACAATAATATTATCCCTACTATAAAATAGTGTTTCTTATTTGTCATTTTTCTCTCCTAACTAATATTTCCTTCTTTGAATAAATTTCTCATTTACAAAGAAAACTACGGAAATAATTATGATTAACATTATCGCTAATGCAGAAGCCATGTTTGGCTTTAATATAACATCCCCTGAAATCAAAGCTCCAATTCTAATTGGAATAACATTATAATTAGATGTCATTATCCCAAAAACAGTAGCATAAGCTCCTATTGCATTAGTAAAAAGAATTATTGTTGTCCCTATTATAGAAGACTTTAATATTGGTAATCCTATCCTCAACCAGAAATCTTTTTTTGTTCCCCCTAATAAACTGCAAGCTTCTTTCCAACTTTCATTTAAAGCATCTAAAGCTGGATAAAGTAATAATGTTCCTAGTGGAATTTGAAAATATGTATAAGCTAGTATCAATCCAGCTTGAGTATATATATTAAACTCTGATATACCTATTTTTTGTAATATAAGAGTTATTGCTCCATTTGTTCCTAAAATAACTATCAGAGCAAAAGCCAATGGTAATCCTGAAAAGTTTGACATCATATTTGAATATAAAAGAACAACATCTTTTATTCTATTATTTAGTTTACTTATTGAATAAGCTAATTGAAAAGATATAACTATCCCTAAAATTGAAGATATTAAAGATATCTTTATACTATTTGTAAAACTTTGTTTATAAAACTTACTTCCTAATATATACATATAGTTATATAATGAATATGTTGAACTCCCATCTTCTTTTAAACTTCCTAATACTATTGAAATTATTGGAACTATTAAAACTAAAAAAGCTATAATAGCCAAAGGAGATAAAAGTAATCCATATTTTAATCTTTCTTTATCATGTTGTTTCATTTTTTCTCCTAATTTTATATATTTAAAATTTTTCTCATTATCTCTGTTATCTTAACTTGTGGTATTGGATCAATTGCCTCTACCATTTCACTACTATTTATTAACCAAAAAGGAACCTCTGCTTCCTCTTCTGCACTTCCACTATGATTTCCATCATAACTCATTCCATGATCAGAAGTTACTATTATTGTATATCCCTCTTCTATCCATCTAGGAACAAAATTTGAAAGTATTCCATCAACATTTCTTACCGCATTTCTGTATTGAGAACTTTCCGAACCATTTTTATGTCCTTTATCATCTATATTCATAGAATGAATCATTAAAAAATCTGGATTGCTTTTCCTTCTAATATATTCTCCATCTAAAAATACATTCTCATCTGGATAATGATCTAAAGTATAAAATATTCCATGTTGAATATTTTTATCTGAATCTTCTGTATATGTATCCTCTATTCTATTAAATGGAGTACTATTATAAAGTTCACTTACCCAATAATAAGCAGCTGCTCCTGTTTTTAAATTTGCTTTTCTACATAATGAAAATATACTTTCTTCCCTTGATAGTCTTGATATAGAGTTATTTACAACTCCATGCTCAACAGGAGTCTTACCTGTTAAAAGAGTTTCATATAATGGTCTAGAAAGAGAGGGCATCTCTGACGATACCCTTCCTCTTATTGCTAATCCTGATTTTACAAGAGCATTCATATACCCCATTAAGTTACTTTGTTTATTATTTAATCCATCTAAAAGTACAAATATTAATTTTTTCAATCTTTTCACCTTATATCCTATTACTTATTCATTTTAAATACTACTTCTTCTTGCCACATTTGTGCTATATTTTCAGAAGTCTTCTTCCATTTATCGAAATCTTTAACTGGTCTTGCATTTTTATATTGCTCATTTGGTAATAGTTTTGCTTTTACTTCCTCTGGTAATTGAACACTTGTTCTTATAGGTTTTGCATATCCAATAGCTAAGTTGATTTGTCCTTCATCACTTAAGATAAACTCTCTTGTTAATTTAGCTGCATTTGGATGTTTAGCATATTTATTGATAATTGTAGCATATCCACTGATTAATGAACCATCTGAAGGAATCAATACTTCAAATCTTGATCTATCTATTTGATCTCTATAGTTTAATCCATTAAAATCCCATACTAAAGCAACCTCTACTTCTCCTTTTTCTAGAGCAGCAATAGATGGATCATTTGATAATAATCTTCCCTCTTCTGCTATTTTTCCAAAGAAATCTATAGCTGGTTGAATATTTCCTTCATCTCCACCTAAAGCAAATGCTGCTGCTAGAACTGAGTTTGTTGCTTGTGAAGCGATTCCAACTGGTCCTATTGTTACCTTAGCATCACTCTCTCCTAACTCTTTCCAAGAAGTAGGTATCTTTGTAACTAGATCTTTATTTACAATAAAAGCTATTGTTCCTGTATATCCTAATACCCAATGTCCTTCTGGATCTTTTGCCCATTGAGGAATCTCATCCCAAGTAGTTGGTTTATAAGGTAAAGTTACATTTTGTGCTTTTGCTACTGTTCCAAACTCATAACCAATATCACCTATATCTGCTGTTGCATTCTCTCCTTCAGCTTTAAATTTAGCAATCTCCTCAGCACTAGACATATCTGTATCTACATGATTTAATCCATATTTCTCTTTTAAATCTGCCCAAGTTCCTTTCCAGTTAGCCCAAGCATCTGGCATTCCAACACTGTTTACCTCTCCTTCTTTTTTAGCAGCTTCTATTATTTGTTCTAAAGTCATTGGAGTTTCTGTTGCTACTTTTACTTCCTCTTTTTTCTCATTTCCACATCCTGCTAATAATCCTATTGCAAATACTCCTAACATTACTTTCTTAAAATTCATTTTTCCTCCTTAAATATCTAAATCTCTATATTCAATCTTTTTATTTTTAAATGTACAATAAGAATTGAACCCTAATTCTTTTAATAATTTTTTTACTATATCAAAATCTTTCATAATATCTTCTGATCTATGTGAATCTGAACCAATTGTAATTATCTCTCCTCCAAACTTTTTATATCTTTTTAAAATATTTATATGGGGATGAAAATTTTTTAATCCATATCTCAATCCAGAAGTATTTACTTCAATTCCTATATTTTTAGAAATTAATTTTTTTAAAATTTCATCAATAATATCTTGATGTAAAATATAATCTAAATCTTTATAATCTTTATAAACTCCAATTCCATATCTATTTATAAAATCTAAGTGTCCATAAACTGATATTTCAGGAAACAAATCTATATTTTTCAAAACTTCTAAAAAATACTCTCTATGTGCTTCATTTTTTTCTTTTCCTAAAAAGAAATCTTTAGTTGCAACATCTTTTCCTGATATAGCATGAGATGAACCTATTATAAAATCTATATCTTTATTTTCAAAAATAGAATTGTATCTATTTACAAGTGTAGGTTGTAATCCTATTTCTATTCCTATCTTTATTTGTAACTCTTTTTCTCTTTTTCTTAATTCTTTTAATCTTTCAATATACTTTTCTAGATCTAAAGTAAAAATATTTGGTTTCATTGGAAAATCTAAGTCTAAATGATCTGTTATTGTTATTTCATCCATTTTTAACTCTTTTGCTTTTTCAATAATTTTTTCTAATTTTTCTTTAGAGTCTCCAGAAAATTCACTATGTACATGTGAATCTGATCTATACATCCTTTTCCCTCCAATATCTATTTCTTATTTACAAAGTAATTGTATCAGTCACATGTTAATTTAAAATTTATTTTCTGTAAAAATAATGTAAAGCTTTAGTTAAATATATGTTAAATATTAAAAATTCTCAAATTAAAAGGTTTCACTCTCTTCCATAAAAATTTCTTGAGAATTTATAGGTATCTCTCCTATATGTCTATATCTATATACTCCATCTTTTTCTAATTCTCTACTCTTTACATTATCTTTTAATATTATATCTATTATGCTGTTTATTTTTTGCTTAATTATTCTATCTTCAATTGGGCAGCATATTTCAACTCTATTTTCTGTATTTCTAGTCATCATATCTCCAGAGGATATGTATAATTTTTGTTCATCACCTTGTCCAAAAGAATATATTCTAGAATGTTCTAAAAATCTTCCCACTATACTTACAACCTTTATATTCTCAGTAAGTCCTTCCACTTTTGGGATTATACAGCAAATTCCTCTCACTATTAAATTGATATCTACATTATTTTTAGAAGCTACTATCAAAGCTTTCATAACCTCTTTATCTGTAAAAGAGTTACATTTAATTGTAACTATTCCCTTTTCTCCTCTTTTTGACTTCTCTATCTCTTCCTCTATTCCTTTTAAAACATTTTGCTTAAAACTTGTAGGAGCTACCCATAACTTTTCATATTTCCCATCTAAATTATTTACAGCCATATTTTTAAAAAATTTATCTGCATCTACACCAATCTCTTTATCAGAAGTAATAATTGAAAAGTCTGTATATATCTTAGTTGTTTTTTCATTATAATTTCCTGTTCCAACCTGTGTTATATATTTAAATCCTTCCTCTGTCTTATAAGTTATTTGACAAATTTTAGAGTGTACCTTGTATTTATCTGCTCCATATATCACTCTACACCCTGCCTCTTGGAATTTTTTAGCCCACTCTATATTATTTTCCTCATCAAATCTTGCTCTTAACTCCATAAGTATTGTTACATCTTTTCCATTTTCTGCTGCTGATATTAGATAGTTAGCTAATTTTGAGTCTTTAGATATTCTATATAATGTTATTTTTATACTCTCTACTCTCTCATCTTCAGAAGCTTGTTTCAAAAGGTTTAAAAATGGCTTCATACTTTCAAAAGGATAAAAAAGAAGTAAATCTTTTTCAAAAAGAAGGTTAGCTATATTCAAATTTTTATTTATTTCTAAATTTTCTTTTGGCTTAAATATAGAAAATAGTAATTCTTCTTTATTTTCTACTTTTATTATATTTTCTAAAGTAAAAGTAAAGCTTAAGTCCAAAGGTGCTTTAGAAATAAAAAGTTGCTCATCTTCTAAATTAAAACTTTTTAAAAAATATCTAGTAAAAAACTTGCTCATCTCTTTTTGAAACTCTAAACGAACTGGGGCTAATTTAGAACGATTTTTTATAAGCTTTTTCATAAATTGTCTATAATCAGCATTTTCATCAAAACTCATATCATAATCTGTATCTATGTCAGCATTTCTAGTTATAGAGATAACTGTAGAATCCAAAACCTTATACATTGAAAATATATCCTTACAGAAATACTCTATTATATCTTCTAACAATAAAAAGGTATTCTCCATTCCCTCTACTTCTAACAATCTACTTATTTTTACAGGTACTGGAATTATTCCAACTAGCTTTTTCTCTTTTTTCTTCTCTAATTCAACAGTTACATATAGTTTTTTATTTTGTAAAAAAGGAAATGGATGCCAAACATCTATTATTTGGGGAGATAATATTGGTAAAATATTTTTCTTATAATATTTTAGTATTTTTTTCTTTTTCTCCTCATCTAACTCATCAGTTTTAATTATTTTTATTCCTTTTTCTTTTAAATCTTCTAAAACTTCTCCATATACTTCATCACATTTTATATATAACTCTGTACTTCTTCTATATATTTCACTTAATTGCTCTTGAAGAGTTAAATTAGTTCTACTATCTACATACTCTTTAAAATATTTTTGATAATCAGTTAGAGTTCCTACTCTTACCATAAAAAATTCATCTAGGTTGCTTGTAAAAATTGAGATAAATTTTAATCTCTCTAATATCGGATTTCCACTCTCTTTCTGTGCTTCTTCTAAAACTCTTTCATTGAATTTTAACCATGAAAACTCCCTATTATCAAAACACAAATTTTTATCCTTATTCTCCAATTTTTTCACCTGCTTCATCTTTTTCAAGAATTTCCTCTTTTACTTTTTCTTCAGCCTCTTTAATCTTTTGGTTTTCTTTTAAATAGTTAACTATTCTATCTATAAAATACCCTTCTCTTATTCCAGCTTTACTTATATTTATTTGAGTACAGTTAAATTTCTTTACTATCTCACTTAAGATAGAAATTCCTCCAGCAAAAGAGAAAATACGTTCTGGAATAATTTTATATACTGACTTATATTCCTCATGTACCTCACTTTTCATTTTTCTAATAATTCCTTTTAATTCTACTCTACTAAAACTTTTACTTTCTACTGGAACTCCAAATAATTCTTTAGCTACTTTCAAAGTTGCTCTAGCTGTTCCACCAACAGCATACATTTGAGAATACTCTTTATTTTCCCAATCCAATTTATCTAAAGCTTTACTTACTATTCTTCTCATTCTTTTTATATCTTTTTCTTTTGCTACTAATCCTGGTACATTTCCATCTTGTAAATTAAGTGCCCCAATAGGAATGCTTGTAAGCTCTCTTATCTCTCCCTCTTCAAATACAACTATCTCTGTACTTCCACCACCTATATCTATAACTATTCCATTCTCTACATCATACTCACTTTTTACTGCTAAAAACCCTAATCTAGCTTCCTCTTCTCCAAATAATATTTCTGGTTCCATTCCAGTTTTAGCTTTTATCTCTTGTAAT
>ENA-UEPQ01000443-UEPQ01000443.1-human-gut-metagenome-genome-assembly--contig:-NODE-443-length-20899-cov-18.159351_pt1 | contig 20899 bp, 10 predicted proteins | sample MGYA00242903_ERZ507922 | MGnify/ENA primary metagenome ERZ507922 (study PRJEB26167, sample SAMN06115483) | human gut metagenome | host: Homo sapiens | place: China:Sichuan | collected 2014-10-16... | reverse complement strand
GGCAGAACATCACCTTCAATCATCTTACCACCGACGACGGACTATCGCAGTTCTCTGTAAACAGCCTGTATGTCGATGAAAACGGAATTTTATGGATTGGTACGCGCGAAGGGTTGAACCGCTACAACGGAGAAGATATAAAAACCTACAAGCTACGGAAGAATGACCCCAACAGCCTTTTCTGTAATACGGTATCGCGCATTGTAGGCAATCACAACGAAAGAATCTATCTGCTCTGCACCGAGGGAGTGGCCGAATTCAACCTTTCCACCCAGAAATTCACAACCTTGCTGCAAGGTAATATCAGCAGCATTTACTACAATAACGGCCTTTTCATCGGTAAGAAAAATGAAGTCTACCGCTATAACGAGGAGACGGGCAATTTCGACCTTTACTATCAATTGCCCGGCGAAAACCTGGAAATCATTTGCATGCACATCTATAAAGATTACTTATGGATGGGCACTACCACCAACGGCGTGTATCGCTTGGACATAGATAAAAAAGAACTGACACACCCCATTAAAAAAGGGAATATCACCAGTTTCTATCGCGACAGCGAAGGAGAACTTTGGATTGGCAGCTGGGAGGAAGGATTGTTCCATGTAAAAACAGACGGGAAAATCGAGAACTTCAGGTACGACGCCAAGAATCCGCACAGCCTTTCTTCCAACTTCGTACGAGCTTGTTGTGAGGACAATCTGGGCAATATATGGATAGGTACTTTCAACGGACTGAACCGCTACAACAAGAGTACCGGATTATTCCAGAACCACACCGCCAATGACATACAGACCGATGGCCTCACCCACTCTTCCATCTGGTGCATCGTAAAGGATAATCAAGGTACGCTCTGGCTGGGAACTTACTTCGGCGGTGTAAACTACTTCAATCCGGAATATGAAATCTACACCCGCTACTCCTATTCCTCCAACGAAAAGAAAGGGTTGAGCAATCCGGTTGTAGGACGTACCATCGAAGATAAAAACGGTAATCTGTGGATAGGTACCGAGGGCGGCGGGCTGAATTATTACAACCGCCGCACGCGCGAATTCAAATGGTACCGCCCTCAGGAAGGGCGCAACAGCATTTCGCATAATAATGTGAAAGCGCTTTATTATGACGCCGATAAAGAAATTATATGGATAGGTACTCATCTGGGCGGTCTTAACAAACTGGATATACGTTCAGGACATTTTACCCATTACCGCATGGAAGGGAACAATCCGCAATCACTCCCGTCGGATATTATCCGCGACATCACCCCCTACAAAGACCTTCTGATTATTGCCACGCAAAACGGCGTATGCCTCTTTAATCCCGCCAACGGGCAATGCCGGCAACTGTTTAAAGACAGTAAAGAGGGAAAATCCATTAAAATGGTAGCGGATGTCGTATTCGACTCGGAAGGTACATTATGGATTGCCGCCACCGGAGAGGGAGTATTCAGCTATCGTTTCGATACCCGCAAACTGACGAACTACCGTCATGATGCCGCCAATCCGAACAGCCTCAGCAATAATAACGTGAACAACATAACACAAGACAGCAAAGGAAACCTATGGTTTTCCACCTCCGGTAGCGGTCTCGATTTATACCGTCCTGAAACCAATGACTTCGAGAATTTCGACAAAGGGAAAAACGGCCTGGCCAGCGACTGTATCTATGAAACGCAGGAATCTCCCACCAGCGGTAAATTGCTGCTCATCACAAACGAAGGTTTTTCCATCTTTGATTACCGGAATAAAGATTTTAACAATTACAGCGCCGAGAACGGCTTCCCGCTGACAGCCGTCAATGAGAACGCGCTCTGCGTAACCCGTGACGGTGAGATTTTCCTGGGTGGTGTACAGGGTATGATTTCTTTCCACGAAATGGAGCTGAACTTCACCCCGAAACCCTATAAGATTATCCTCTCACGCCTCATCGTCAACGGGCAGGAAATCCATGTAGGAGACGAAACCGGCATCCTGCAACGCTCCTTGTGCCATACCGAAGAGATAACTCTCGATGCAGACCAGACCATGTTCAGCATAGAGTTCGCCACATCCAATTACATTCCGGCCAACAAAGACGATATTATTTACAAACTGGAAGGTTTCTCCAATGAATGGACAAGCACGCGCGGACTGCATACCATTACTTACACCAACTTGAATGCGGGCACCTACAAACTGCTCATTAAACCGGAAGGAAAAGATGAAAGCCTTTGTCCGCAAGTACCGCTTATCATCCATGTATTACCGCCATACTATAAAACAACGCTCGCCTACTTTATATATTTTATCATAACGGGAGTGGTTTTATGGTATTCGGTGCGCGCCTACAAGTCGAGAATCAAACTGCGTGAGTCTTTGAAATACGAACAGAAGCATATTCAGGATGTAGAAGCGCTGAACCAGTCCAAATTGCGCTTCTTCACCAACATCTCGCATGAGTTCCGCACTCCGCTGACTCTTATCGTGGCTCAAGTGGAAACTTTGCTGCAATTACAGAACTTCACCCCCGCTATCTATAATAAGATATTGGGTATCTATAAGAACAGTATCCAGCTACGTGAGCTAATCACCGAATTGCTCGATTTCCGCAAGCAGGAACAAGGGCATATGAAAATTAAAGTCGGCCCGCACAATATCGTGAATTTCTTGTATGAAAACTATTTACTGTTCCTTGAATATGCCAGCGCAAAGCAAATTAACTTCAATTTCGAGAAAGGAACCGATGAACTGGAAGTGTGGTACGACCAAAAGCAGATGCAGAAAGTCATCAACAACCTCTTATCCAACGCCATCAAGCATACGGAAGCGGAAGATACCATTACGCTCAGCGTGAAGAAAGAAGAGGACAACGTCGTAATCCGCGTGAAAGATACGGGAAGCGGTATCGATGCCAAGGAAATCGATAAGATATTCGACCGTTTTTATCAGATAGACCCGATTAACTCCACCGATGCCGGCAAGAGCGGTACAGGTATAGGACTGGCCTTGACCAAAGGTATTGTGGAATTACATCATGGTACTATTCGTGTGGAAAGCGAGCTGGGTAAGGGCACGAGTTTCATCGTTACACTTCGCTTAGGCAATGAGCTCTTTACGGAAGAACAAATCAGCCGGAACCCGGATTGTGTGCGTCAGATTGAAATTCCCAAGCCGGAAACAGATGCCTTCCTGAAAACAGAACTGGAAGAAAATGCGCCCATCACACGCATTCCGGATGCCAAAATGTTGATTGTAGAAGACAATGAGTCCATTCGCGAGATGCTCGCCAATATCTTTAAGCCATTCTACCAGATATTGACGGCCGCCAACGGAGAAGAAGGCTGGCAACTGGTACGCGGTGAGATGCCTTGCATTGTGGTGAGCGATGTGGTTATGCCCAAAATGTCGGGAACAGAGTTGTGCAAGCTCATAAAGAGCGATTTTAACACCTGTCACATCCCTGTGGTATTGCTCACCGCACGTACCGCCGTCGAGTTGAATATCGAGGGCTTGCGTATCGGCGCGGACGATTACATCACCAAACCGTTCCACACGAACTTACTGATATCCCGTTGCAACAATCTGGTGAACTCCCGCATCCTCTTGCAGGAAAAGTTCAGCAAACAGCCGCAAACAGCCGCACAAATGCTTGCGACCAATCCGATTGACAAAGACATTCTGGACCGTGCCATGGCTATCATCGAGCAGCATCTGGACGATACGGAATTTAATGTCAACGTCTTTGCCAGGGAAATGGCTATGGCGCGCACCAATTTGTTCACCAAGCTAAAAGCGATTACAGGACAGACCCCGAACGACTTTATACTGACTATCCGCTTGAAAAAAGGCGCTCTGATGCTGCGCAACAATCCCGAGCTGAACATTACGGAAATTTCCGATAAGATAGGATTCAGTTCCTCACGCTACTTCAGTAAGTGCTTTAAGGACATCTATCATGTCAGTCCGCTGGCTTATCGTAAGGGGGAAGAATCCGATAAAGACGAGGAAGAAGTAACAAGCGGAAGGTAAGGAGCGTATCTTTTTGTACTTTTTATGCTTCCGTGTGTACTCCTTTATACACACAGACCGGAAGATAGCGCATATCTTTGGACACAGAATCAAACTTTAAAGTCCAAAGGCTATGAAACATTTATCTAATCTTTTACCGTATCTTCCAAGTACGGTCCTTCTGATAGGATGTGGCAGCCCATCCAAACAGGAGGCGAAGAACGACCAACCCCAAAAGCCTAATGTTATCTATCTTATCGCTGACGACTTAGGCATCGGCGACCTTAGCTGTTATGGCGCCACTAAAGTAAGTACTCCGAATATCGACCGCCTTGCCGGTCAAGGCATGCAGTTTACCAATGCGTATGCCACCTCTTCCACAAGTACCCCCTCACGCTTCGGACTGCTGACAGGCATGTATCCCTGGAGACAGGAAAATACAGGTATTGCCCCCGGTAACTCCGAACTGATTATCGATACAGCCTGTGTCACAATGGCCGATATGTTCAAAGAAGAAGGCTATTACACCGGAGCCGTAGGCAAATGGCACTTGGGATTAGGCCCTAAGGGCGGAACGGATTTCAACCATGAAATCAAGCCGAACACGCAGGATATCGGCTTCAACTATGAGTTTATTATCCCGGCTACGGTAGACCGGGTTCCCTGTGTTTTTGTAGAAAACGCGCATGTTGTAGGACTTGACCCCAAAGATCCCATCACCGTCAATTATGACCATAAAGTAGGCGACTGGCCCACCGGACTTGAAAACCCCGAATTGGTAAAGATGAAACCCAGTCAGGGACATAATAACACCATTGTCAACGGTATCCCCCGCATTGGCTGGATGACCGGTGGAAAATCCGCTCTTTGGGTGGATGAGGATATTGCGGATGTCATTACCGGTAAAGCAAAAGATTTCATCGTTTCACATAAAAACGAACCGTTCTTCCTGTATATGGGCACGCAGGATGTGCACGTTCCCCGCGTTCCTCATCCGCGTTTTGCCGGAAAGAGCGGCTTAGGTCCGCGCGGTGACGTTATTCTGCAACTGGATTGGACTGTCGGAGAAATTATGCATACCCTCGACAGCCTGAATATTGCCGACAATACAATCTTCGTATTATGCAGCGACAATGGCCCTGTCATCGACGACGGCTATCAAGACCAAGCCTTTGAGCTCCTGAACGGACATACCCCCATGAAGCATTATCGCGGCGGCAAGTACAGCGCGTTCGATGCCGGAACCCGTATTCCGTTTATCGTCCGCTGGCCGAATGGAATCAAACCGGGCAAACAACAAGCGCTATTCTCCATGATTGATGTGTATGCCTCATTCGCAGCCCTGTTAAATCATGAACTTCCCGCAGGTGTAGCTCCCGACAGCCGTGACCAGCTAAACAACTTCCTCGGCACAGATACCATCGGATGTGACTATGTGGTACAACAAAACCTGAATAATACCCTATCCATCATTCAAAATAATTGGAAGTACATCGAGCCAAGCGATAAACCCGCTTTGGAATATTGGACAAAAATGGAAATGGGGAATAGTCCTAAGCCTCAGCTCTATAATCTATCTACCGATCCTTCAGAAAAGGAGAATATAGCCGAAGCTCATCCGGATAAGGTGAAAGAACTGTCCGCTTTGTTGAATGAAGTAAAAGGTGCGAAGGAACAGCAGGACAGCAAATAACAGGAATTCAATCTGTCCGTAGATAATGTACGAAATCAGATTATTTGCGGACAATTAGTGAATGTTTTCGCCTCGAATACTCTATACATTTGCGAGGTGATTTTCACTTTGATTCGAGTAAATCCAACTAAAAAACAACCTTTTTTCAATAACCAATTAAATTAATATTTATGAAACAGAAATCTAAGCTACTAAAGACATTAGGTATTATGTTACTTTTTGTATTATTTGCCACCCAAGCAAATGCGCAAAATATTACAGTAACAGGTACAGTAAGTGACAATCTGGGCCCGGTCATCGGCGCCTCTATACAAGTGGAAGGAACCAGCAACGGATGTATCACGGACATTGACGGTAATTATAGCTTACCCAATGTTCCTTCCAACGCAACTCTGGTATTTTCGTACATCGGTTATCAGACACAAAAAGTGGCAGTAGCCGGAAAAACAAAAATCAATGTAAAACTGAGTGAAGACAGCCAATTACTGCAGGAAGTTGTAGTAGTAGGTTACGGCGTTCAGCGCAAGAGCGACCTGACAGGCGCGGTAGCTTCCGTGAAAACTGCAGATGCGTTAAAGAGTACTCCGACAGGTAACGTATCCGATGCCCTCCAAGGACGTATGGCCGGTGTGTCTGTTCTCTCCGGTTCCGGTGACCCGAGCGGTGACAATACAATCCGTGTCCGTGGTATTAACTCTATTACCGCAGAAACCGGTCCGCTGGTTGTTATCGACGGTTTCATCGGTGGTTCCCTTCAATCATTGAATCCTGCGGATATTGCTTCCATAGAAGTATTGAAGGATGCTTCCGCAACAGCTGTTTATGGTTCGCGCGGTGCCAACGGTGTTATTTTAGTAACTACCAAAAATCCTGAAAAAGATAAACTGACCGTATCTTTCAATGCATTCGCCAATATCAAAACCGTTGCCAAATATCCGGACAACCTATCTCCCTATGAATATGCCAACTTAGTAAATGATTACGGAAAAGAATATTTCGGTAAGGGAGATAATTATTATTACAGTCCGGAACAACTTGCGGCTTTCAAGTCCGGAAAAGCAGGCTTTGACTACTCGAAAGAAATATTCCGCAGTCCTGCCGTTACTCAAAACTATGAACTTTCTATTGCCGGCGGTGGTGAAAAAACAACATTTCTCGCCTCTCTCCGTTACCAAGACGATCAAGGTATCATTAAAGAATCAAGCAGCCAAATCTATAGCTGGCGTTTAAAAGTAGATACCAAAATTAAGAAATGGTTGAAAGCGGGTTTGAATATGTATGGTCACTACCGCGAAACAAGCAAGCCCCGTATCAGTGAATATGATGGATTGATACAACAAAGTATGTATTTTCCAAGTACCATCGAACCTAAAAATGAAGAGGGAGAATATAACAACAACTTCTTTGATGGCGGTAAAGCATATAATCCGATGGGGTACATATGGGAAGCCGACAATTCCAACAAAACTATAAATAACCGCATACAAGGCTATGTTCATTTTGACATTATAGATGGCTTGAGCTTCCGCTCTCAATTGGGTGTACTCTTCGACAACAGACTGAACACATCAGTAGAAAACGAACAAGGCTATTATTCTTACAAGAATAGTCTGACGCAAGGACAGGCACGCAGTTACTGGAATACTTCATGGTTAAACACCAACACGCTAAGCTATGTAAAAGAGTTTAATGAAAACCATCGTATCAACGCTACGGCGGTATTTGAACAATCGTATGATAACAACTACAACCACACCGGTACAGCCTACAATTTAGACTATATCGATATGATTGGCATCAACAATCTGGCATGGTCCGCATCAGATTTGGCAGCTATTGCATCCGACCGTACAATCAACACCTTGATGTCCGGTATGTTGCGCGTCAACTATGTATTCATGAACCGTTACATGCTTACCGCCTCTATCCGCGCCGACGGTTCTTCACGCTTGAAAGACAAGTGGAGTTATTTCCCCTCTGCCGCATTGGCTTGGGATTTAAAACAAGAAAGCTTCTTGAAAGACAATAGTTTTATCGACCAATTGAAACTTCGTTTAGGCTATGGTTCTGTAGGAAACCAGGCGGTAGAAGCGTACCGTATTTATTCCAAGATGGCTCCGGTGACTGTAACAAATGCAAGTGGAAACTCTGCCACAGCTTATAAAATAGACCGTCCGGCCGCTTCTTTCCTCAAATGGGAACGTAACGACCAATTCAATGTAGGAGTTGATTTCGGAATCCTCAACGGCCGCATACGCTTAACCGCAGATTGGTACAGCAAATTATCCAAAGATATTCTGCTGGAAGTAGCGCGTCCTTCTCACATGGGTTATACTTCTATTCTTGACAACGCGGGAGAAATCAAAAACACCGGTGTTGAATTTACAATCAGCGCAGATCCGTTTACCGGTAAAGAATTCAATTGGCACACTGACTTAACTTTGTCTCACAACAAAGGTACATTCAATAAGATTCCGACAGCCAACCACCGTCAACAACAAGCCGGAAACTATCAAAACCAGATATTCCAGATGATTGAGGGAGAAAAACTAGGTTCGTTCTGGGGCTATACATTCGCAGGTATATGGCAGGAAGATGAAGTAAACGCTCCTTTCGTAGACGCCAACGGACAAACAAACGGTAAGACCAACGGTGAAGTTTATAAAGTAAAACCGGGTAACTCCAAATATGTAGACATCAACAAAGACGGGGTTTATAACGACGCGGACCAAGGAGTTATAGGTTGCGGACAACCGACCTTTAACTGGGGTTGGAACAATACGTTCAATTATAAGAACTTTGACTTCTCGTTCTTCGTTGTAGGTTTCCACGGATTCGATATTTATAATGCCACTCACCAAATGGGATATAACTTAATTAAGAGCCAACAAGTAGCCGGGGTAACGCCTATGCGCGAATTATTGAATCGTTGGACACCTACCAATACCAACACCAACATACCGGGTTTCGTCAACGGCGGAACAGAAAATAAAGATTTCTTCAGCACACGCTTTGTTGAAAACGGCAGTTTCATCAAAATGAAAAGTATCACTTTGGGTTATACTCTCCCGGAAACAGCTTGCCGTGCATTAGGTATCACAAACCTGCGTGTATATGCTTCCGTACAAAACCCATTCCATATTACCAATTACTCAGGACTGGATCCGGAAGCTACTATGGGCAGTCCTTTGGTACAAGGTGTCGATTGGGGTTCCTATCCTAACAGCCGTAACTATTTGATCGGTCTGAATTTCTCATTCTAATGATTAACCTACTAAATAAGACTAATATGAAGAAATTAATATATTTAACAGCAATCACAGGTAGTTTGCTATTGACGACTTCTTGTGTAGACCTTACCCAAGAACCAGAATCATTTATCACAGAAGAACAATATTGGACTGCAATAGACCAAGCAAGTCTTCAAAAAGCCGCAGATGCTCTTTATAGCGATTTATGGCAAGGTAACTACGGATTTAACAGCCGCCTGCAACGTCTTAACGTATGTGCGGACGACATTACGTACCGTGCGGCCAAAGCCAATAACGAATTGGCATATTACGGAAGATTAACTCCTAATCTTACGGCCAATGATGCTGATTTCTCAACCACCTGGACACTGTTCTATAAAGTTATCAGCAGTTCCAATAAAATCATTAAAGGAACAACAATTCCGACAACAGAAGAAGAAGCCAAAGCATTCAAAGAGATTTTAGGTGAAGCCTACTTTATGCGCGGTCTTTCTTATTTCTATTTAACCCGTTTGTATGGTGACGTACCTTTGTTGATGGAAAACGATGAAATAACCATTACCATGCCACGAACTGCCGTTGCCGAAATCTATGACAAAGCCATTGTTCCCAGTCTTAAAACTGCAGCGGAATGGTTGCCTAACAAAGGACGCAGTAACAACTCCACACCTTCCAAATGGGCTGCAAAAGCTTGCTTGGCCGACGTCTATATGACAATGGCCGGATGGCCCTTGAACAAGGGAACCGAATATTACGGTCTGGCAGCAACCGAGGCCAAAGATATCATAGACAACGCCAATACCGCCGGTCTTAAACTGACAACCGAATATTCCGATTTATGGCTGGAAGCCAACAAAACGCAGACCAATGAAGTAATGTTTGCCTTGCAACACAGCTCTAAGCATAAAATAGCAAGTAATTACGGTAAATCTTATTATCCGAGTGATTATGCTCCCAACGCCGGTTGGTCTGATTACTACGGTGACGAGGATTTCTTCCTGAGTTATCCTGAGGATGCACGCAAGGATTGGAACTATATGACGGAATGGCCTGTAAAAAGCGGAAAAAAAGATACGGATGGCAAAGACATTCTTAAAACGATTCCTTATACTGAAAGCGCAGATAAGCTACCCGCTATCTCCAAATACTACAATTATGACGAAGGAGATCCCGGCAAAAGCGCGCAGGCAAACGGTATAACCTGTATCTACCGTTATGCCGAAGTACTCCTGATGTACGCCGAAGCTTCTACACGCGCAACCAATACGGTTAGTACAGATGCTTTGAATGCGATTCAGGAAGTACAGAAACGCGCAGACTATCCGGACAGAGGGATAGCATTAACTACGACTACCGATGCGGCTACCTTCCTGACAGCCGTATCCAATGAACGTGGCTGGGAATTCTTCGCTGAAATGAAACGCTGGTTCGAACTGGTTCGTCTGGAGAAAGTAAAAGACGTGCGTGCCGAGGAATGGGATGCTTCTCTTTTCAATGCGAATCATCATTATTACTTCCCTGTACCTTACCAGCAAATAGACCTTGCCGGTTGGACAAACAATGCAGGATACTAATTATACCACAAAACTTCTAACCTTATTTTTTATATCGGTAATCAAAAAAACAGACCTTAATTAATTTAACATGCAGAAAGGGAAGAGTTGTGAAATTCTTCCCTTTTTTCTAACTTTACATCCTCACTAACAATACACATTTATGAAAAAATACGGTTTATCCCTTCTTTGCTGTATATGTATATCTATAACAGCAATTGCGCAAAAAATAGAAAACCTGGTGGAATTAAAAAAAGAATCCGGCAACTGCTTATTTCATCACTTGGATAAGGCATCCCGCACACCGGCTTTCGAGTCTGAAGGCTATTGGGTTTGGGGAAGTTCGATGGTAAAAGGTGATGACGGAAAATACCACATGTTTGTATCTCGCTTTCCTAAAACATTGCCATTCCATCCGGGATGGATGGTAGCCTCCGAGATTGTACATGCGGTATCCGATGTACCACAGGGGCCCTACCACTTTAGCGATGTAGCTCTGCCCGCACGCGGCGCGCAATATTGGGATGGACGTTCTACACACAACCCGCGTATCTTAAAACAAAACGGCAAATATTACCTTATTTACATGGGATCCACTCATCCGTTTGCAGAGCCGGAATATGACCAACTTACCCTGGACAGCCCTTGGTGTACGGTCGCCCGCGCCAATAAACGGATAGGGCTGGCTATTTCCGATTCTCCTTATGGACCATGGAAACGTTTGGACGAACCAATCTTAAAGACCCAACCCGATACATTCTACAGTTTTCTTACCTCAAATCCCTCTCCTATCATACAGGAAGACGGATCGATAATCATGATTTTCAAAGGGCGCCGCTACATCAACGGCTATCAACATTCAGCGATGAGCCTTGGAATAGCTTATGCTCCTCAAATAGAAGGTCCGTACAAAGTATTGAATAATAACCAGCCTATCTTTGAAGTAAACGGCCAAGGTGAAGCCGAAGACCCTTTTCTTTGGAAAGATTCTAACGGTTATCATATCATCTTTAAAGACCACGTAGCCAAATTTACAGGTGAACAAGGCGGTGGAGTCATGGCACATTCCAAGGATGGCATCCAATGGACCGTGGATAAAGCTCCCAAAGCCTATTCCCGCAGTGTGGAATGGGAAGATGGAAAGATAGAGATGCAAGGGCAATTGGAACGTCCTTTTATCCTTTTCGAAGACGGGAAACCCATTTATATCTTTTTCGCCACCATGGATGGTCCCGGTGGATTCGAAAATGCATCGCGCTCCTGGAATATGGTTATTCCTATAAAAGATAAGGAATAAAAACGTATCTTTGCCCTTATGAACAATTTATTACCTATCCATTTCGCTCCGCTTCAAGGCTACACAGACGCAGCCTATCGGCAAGCCCATGCCCGCATTTTCGGTGGAATAGACACCTATTATTCCCCTTTCGTACGTGTGGAGCACGGTGAAATACGCCGGAAAGACGCACGTGATATACATCCGGAAAATAACCGGAACATACACTTGATTCCCCAACTGATTGCGTCGTGTCCCAATAAGTTAGAGCAGATAATGTCTCTTCTTACCGAGCATAATTATCAAGAAGCAGATATCAATCTGGGATGTCCTTTCCCCATGTTAGCCAAACGACATAACGGTGCCGGCATGCTGCCATATCCCGAAGAAGTAAAAGACCTGCTTACCGCCGCAATTGAACAATATCCCCAGATCCGTTTCTCCGTCAAACTTAGATTAGGTTGGGAAAATGCCAGCGAATGTATTGCGCTCTTACCGTTATTGAACGCACTCCCTCTGGCCCACATCATTCTGCACCCGCGTTTGGGAAAACAACAATATAAAGGAGAGGTGGATTTAAACGGATTTGAGGCTTTTTATGACGGATGCGACAAACCCTTGCTATATAATGGGGACTTGCATACAATAGAAGATATACAGATTATTACCGAACGTTTCCCGAAGCTGGCAGGGCTTGTAATCGGACGCGGCTTGCTCGCCAACCCGGCCTTGGCATGGGAATATCGACAAGGAAAGAAACTTTCTCCCGGCGAAATGGCAGCTAAAGTAAAACAGCTGCATACAGCAGTGTATAATAGCTATGAAGAGCAACTGCAAGGCGGTGAAATGCAGTTATTAATGAAAATGAAAAGCTTTTGGGAATATTTGCTACCCGACGGTGATCGCAAAGCGAAGAAAGTCATACACAAGACCGGTAAATTGGCCAACTACCAGGCGGCAGTAGACAGTTTACTCGCCTCATACAAATAAAACGAACAGAATCAGCAATGAATCCTAAAAGTTTTTATCCGGCTTTTAGGGTTCATTACCGATTTACATGCCCGGAATCAAATGTACCTCAGGACGAATTTGGGCTACACGATGCAGCTTCATCCACTCATTCAAATAAACGCGATGTTGTAATAGAATCTTCTGATACTTTTTTTCTATGGCTAAATTCCGCATTTCTCCGCGGTCATTGACCATATCATAAAGTTGCTCACGATAGAGCCCCTTATCATATAATACATACTTATAACGTGAAGTACGCAAAGCCCAACCACGGGCAATACCCTTATCGAATGTTGTTTCAGTAACTACGTAAGGCTGGTGTGCTTGCTGAGGATCAGCACTTTCAGCTAAAGACTTAAAAGAAACGCCATGTAAGTTTCCGGGAAGGGAGATACCTGCCCAATCACATACGGAAGCGAAGAAATCAACACCTCCATTAATGAGTTGGGGCATCTCTTTACCTGCATTTTGCTTTCCGGGAAGAGTCACTATCAAAGGTATATTCACCACTTCTTCATATAAGGCCGACTTCTGATTCCAATGATGCGCCCCTACGCCGTCACCATGATCGCTCGTAAAAATAACCACTGTGTTCTTCCACAATCCCAGCCTATCAATAGCATCAACAATCTTACCAATCTCGGCATCTACTTTCTCTACCAACCGAAAGTAAAGACTACGGTAACGCCGCCAATCATCAGGAGAATAGTGGCGGGTAGGATAAGCCGGATAATTCAATGTTTGCTCATAGTCGATGACATCGGCATCATAAGGATTACGGGCAAAATTAAGCGGTAGCCCGGGCCATTCATCTTGAGGAAGCTCAGGCAAGTTACCGAATGGCAGATTCTGACTACGTGCATATTCACAGATGTTATGAGGATTATCAAAACCTACCACCAAAAAGAAAGGTTTGGAATGTTTCTGTCCAAGAAAAGAAACGGCAGCCTCCGCCAGTCCATTATCATTATGCGGATGAATAGTAGAAAACCCGAACTCTTTATCAGGCATAGAAGGAGTATGTACATGCCATTTCCCGGCATAAGCACATTCATAACCGGCATGTTGCATCAACCAGCCTAAACTATTGGTACGCAAAGAGTCGGCCATAGGTACATTGTTGCGGGACAGACCAACCTCATGAGATGTATACCCTGTAAACATAGATGCTCTGGAAGGTCCGCTCAAAGGAGCGGAACAATAAGCATTCCTAAACAGAACTCCCGACTGTGCCAAACGATCCATATTAGGTGTATGCAAATCCGTATTCCCCACACAGCTCATGGCGGAAGCAGTCTGCTGGTCGGTTACAATATAGATGATATTCGGCAAGTCCTTTGCCCCTACCAGAGAAGGGGCAAAGGCGGTTGCACACAACATGATATTTTTTAATTCTGTCATAGTAAAGAAACCGATTAAAGTTTATTTACGTAATAACTCTACATCAAAACTTGCCGCATCCTTACATGTAAAACGTAGCACGGTTTGTTTTTTATCTGCTGAAACAAGTTTGCAATACGGCGTTTCCGCTACTTGCCACAAGCCTTTCAATGTAACGGTTACAGGAATTTCTCCACTCTCATCATCAATCCACGGACGTGAATAGATGCTCCGTTCAATCCGTTTGCCGTCTTTATCAAAGGCCTCATCACTCGGACCACGGTACAATGCCAAGTCCGGTTGAGAAACAGTCAGTAACAATTTATCTTTATTCTCACGAATCATGACCAAGCAGGAAGTATCCGCCTTTTGTAACAAACCGTCCGCTGGAAGCGTTTGGGGAGTTTCAAACAAAACATAAGAAGTAAGATTATCCGTCAGTGAACGAACGATATGCGCATTACGGTCTTGCTGAAGAACTTTATAAGAAGGTTTCTTCGCAAATGCTTTCAAAGAAACGGCATCCGTACGAGGTAATACGGCATATTCGTAAGAAGCGCCCTTCGGAGCCTTGCCATGTTGCAACGTCAAAGAAACCCAATCGCCTGAAGTAGGCTTCGTACTGCGTTCTCCTACGGTAACTTGCGGAAAATTCTTTTCATATTTCGCGCTTGCCACAGAGGCTTTGGCAAGGTAATACCCTACCCCGTTCGGATCAATATAAGTCCGCCCGTCACTCTTGTAATTATTCCAGTATTGATGGTTTTCGAGAGTAATAGCCGCTAACTGGAAAACGGTAGTCTCTGTAGGAAACTCTGCATTCGTATTCTCAATGTCTGTACCCAAACATACTATCGTACCATCAAAAAAGTGGAAAGACTTACGAGCACGATGCGAACCATTGTACTTGTCATGCTCGTGCAATTTCATACCGAAGTTACCGTTCAAGCGCGCTTGGGACAAGCCACCGGCAAAAGCCTCATCGGAATAGAGCATTTCTTCCATACCCGAATAGATGTCCACGTTCAATACGTTGGCGCGCAACTGTTCAAAAGGCAGATGAATACTCGTCGTACCCGGAATACGGTTCCAATCAAAACCATTCTCCTGCCAACCACCGGTAGCAAAAGTCACCATTTCATCGGGTTTGCCTGTCAGTATCTGCATACTGCCATGCGCCAGATAACGACCGTAAAAATTGGCAGGAAGATAATGCTCGGCAGCCCACAAATAGCGGGAATGTCCACGTACGACAGCCGCCCAATTATCCCGGCGCTGTACAGAAACACAACCGTAACCTAATGCAAGATTACCCTGCGGGTCAGGTTCAGGACGAAAACCTTGCGCTTCAAGTAATTCTTTCATCTTCAACTCCTGCCGGGTAGAAGCCTTTGGCAAATAATCGGGGGCATCCTTGTCCGACGTACTGGAATAAGCCGTCAAACGCAGATAGGCAGCCGCCATATCGGCATCGTATTTCTGCTTGCCATCCGGTGTACCGGCAATAGCCATAGTGGCATACTGGATAGGTATCAGCTCTCCTTTTCCGTTAGGGTGACGACCGGACATAGAAAGAGACCATTGCTTCAAATTACAATAAAACCGCATCGTGAGCAATACATTCTTGACCGTGGAGTGTGCCAGTTCGGAAACCTTGAACTCAGTTCCGCTCAACAGATAAATCATATTCGTAGCCCCGTCCAAGCCGCCAACAGCATAGGCAGGATAGTTGTTACGATGATGGAAACAAGCCCCATCTTTCTTGAAAGAACCGGACAAACCTTGAGCCGGCCGGCATCCATAATCCAACCAGCGCGAGAAAGAACGCAGATATTGCAGCTTTTCCGGGGTATCTTCCATAATCAGAATACTTGCCATACGTCCTTGAGTCTGCGTATTGAAAGAGTCTATATCTATACCGTTTACGGTAGGTTTAGGATAAACCTCGTTAGTGATGGCATACCAGCGCAGGGTACGTTCGGCTTCATTCAACTTACCGGCCTCATTCAATACCTCTTTCATCAAGAAATAGGCCACATACAGACCGCGCATGCTGTAACCGTAGTGGTGGATATTTCCCCAACAACTGCCGTAGGCCACACCCTGGTCGGTAATATGATCGTACATAGCGAGGAACTTTTGCTTCAACTCATTCTGTATAGCGACATCCGTCGCATTGTTATAAGCAACGGCTATGCGCTTCATCAGTTTGAAGTATTCATCCATTTCCATGCCCAGTTTGGTAAACATATCCTTATCCCAATCCGGTATCATACGTTCGTAAGCTTCCGACTGACGTACCATGAAGATAGGCAGACCGCTCACCTTACCGTTTCTATATGTAATCTTGTAGAAGTCGTATTGCTTACGAATAGCCGCCATTTCCTTATCCGACAACTTGCCGGGTGTATAAAGCATATCTCTGAAGCGTTTCTCTATCACCCTCATTTCCTGTTTCTGCACATCGCTTACCGGAGTCAAGGCTATATCCGGTTTCCATAAAGAATGTTCGTAAATAACAAGCCAATGATTGGTAGTTCCCTTATTCACAAAAGGGACTTGCACGTCAGCCGTCTGCTGGCGGGCATCCACCTTGCTGGCGGGTATGATATGATCTAAATACAGCTTCCCTTCACTATCGGGAGCAATAATACGGATTTCGTTCATCCCCTCTTCCGGTGTCCCCTCCATATCACGTTCATAACATACCCACGCTGCACGCCAACCGGTAAAGTTGATTCCGAACGGGAAAGAAGTGCATTTCTTTCCGTCCTTTAAAAACTCAAACTCTATCTTTTTGTCTTGTGCCTGTTCATTGTACACCCATACAATGAAAGCGGAGAGATAGGTATCCTTCCCGGTAGGATCTTTCTTCTCGAACTTCAAGTCCTTTTTGATAGAGAGCACAGCCCCCGGATTAAATGTCCAGCTCAAACTATGCAAACCGTCTTTATAATGTTCGTCACTGATTTCTAAACGGGATTCCGTTCCCGAAATAAACACCGGTACTTGCCGGTCTTCAAAAGAAAGTAGTTTTTCGTTCTTTACTACCTGAGCTTCTACACTTACCGGCAATAAAGTTCCAAGGAGCATCCCCACTCCCATTGTCCATTTACTAAATTGCATCATATTTATTCATTTAAGGTTACTATAATACCGTTTACAAAGAAAACCCTCTTTCAGGAAAAAGAGGGGCATAAATCGTACAGAAGAGGTCTAAAAATGTTATAGCCTCTCCCTGCAAAGTACAGAACAGCGATTACTGTTCTGTGTACAAAAGCAAAAGTTAATCAGTTAGGGATGAAGTTCCTCGAAGCTTTTATTTTCTTCCTGCATTGTGCGGACAGTTTCTTCCAGTTCGCTGACAGGCAAATCAAAATTATACCAATCGTTATAGCAGTCGGTGACGTACCATTTACCATCTATCAATTCAAAAACAACACGAAGCGAAGGTTCCGACTCATCATACCCCGCTTCAAACTCTTTATGGACCGGTTCATCACGGGTGAAACGGGAAATATAGATTCCCCCTTCCTCCTCCGTAATCCTTCCCTCTTGCAGAGTTTCGCTATCCAGCAGTGCCCATTTATCGCGGGTAAAAGGAAATGTTTGCTCCGTCTCACCATCGTCTTTCAACAAAACAATAGGAGATTTTAAAGGAAACTTAATACGGGAGTACTGAAATGAAGCGCTGGACGTGAATTTCCGGAGAAACGTCTTGAAATCCTCTCCGGCCGCCAGACTGTTGACAGTCGAGAACATAAGCGCCGTACACAGACAAAAAACAAAGTAAATTGCCTTCATATAGATACGAATTATTTCGATTCAGGGTACAAATATACAACAAGTCAGGAATTTACAATGAAAAGCCGACAGGAATTTATATCATGCTACCACTGACTCTTTAAATACTCATATCCGAAACGGCAATGCAGGCAATCTTTCTTGTCACAGTACTCCTTTTGGAGCTGAAGCAATGCTTGCGAGTCCGCCGCTGTATAGACGGGCAACCCTGCACCGCTCCATAAGCGGGTAACATGATTATTCTCCGCTTTCAACGCTTCAAGGAAACGGGTAGCACGTTCACAAAGCTCCTCGTCCGCCTTATGCACTCCGTAAGTATAAAGAAAAGGTATGACGGTGTTGATAAGAATAAGGTTCAAGGCATTCTCCCCCAACCGTTTTTCCCGGTGAGGCGAAGCCTTTTTAAATGTGAAATGCTCTTCCCAATAAGTTGAGGTCTGCGCCGATAATATTTTCTTTACGTCTTCCGGCGTTTCGGCCGCCATGACGCGTGAAAACAAAGACTGTTCCTTATGATACAACCAGGCAAGTTGCGCCAAACGCACATGAGGGAAATTACCGGGACGCAGTCGCAGAAAACTCCACAAGTCGCAGGTCATAGGTACAGGCAATCCGAATTTATGTTGCAAATAATGAAATTCTTTTCGAAGTTTCTGATGGTAACTATCCTCTTGAAATTCTTCTTCCAAAAGTCCCGCCTGTCCTAAAAAGAACGCCTCTACCTGAAAAAGGCTGTCCCGATGTTTGTCCACCGCACGGAACGGCAGATGATTGGCCCATGCTTCAAAGGCATCACCATTCAACCCGAAACCCAAATTACGGGCAAGGGTAATAAAAAATACGTCCTCCCAATGATTATTGCAACGTTCCAAGCGTGCGGTAACGGCTTGCGCCTTCTGTTCAAAACGCTCTACCTGCAAAGCCGACAACCAAGAATGAACAGTCAGTTTCGGAAGGGAAGCAAGGATGGAATAGCAAGGAGGATATATCTCCGCCTGTTGCAACTCATCATAACGCCGACGGACATTGTCAGGGCAGCGCAACAATAGCTGAGGAACAATATCACCGTTCGTATGATACACCTCGCAGTCCGAACCTCCCACCACATACAGGATAACATTATCATAGGCTGTATCCCGGTCGTGTCCATGACGAAACCAGTCCGAAGCCTGCGTATGCAACTCGACGTTACCTACCCAAAGCGTACCGTCTATTTTTAATTTCGCGTTAAAGAAGCCAGGGCCTGCATCAGTATTCGGCAAACCGGGTTCTATCACTTCGACCGGCTGTCCGGAGGTCGTCTGGAGTGGCATTAAAGGAAATATCTTATGCTTCCAGACGTAATGCAGCAATTGTTCCATTGTTAACAAGACGTTAATGTTGTGTACAAATGTAAGAAAAAGATTACCTTTGCGACGTATAGTTTGTTGATAAACTGAATAAAAACCAAAGAAACAATGAAAATAGCACTAATCGGTTACGGAAAAATGGGCAAGGAGATTGAGAAAATCGCCTTGAGCCGCGGACACGAAATTGTCAGCATCATCGATATCAATAACCAGGAGGATTTTGAATCGGACGCATTCAAGAGCGCCGACGTTGCCATAGAGTTTACCAATCCAATGGTAGCCTATAACAATTATATGAAAGCTTTCAAAGCCGGCGTAAAATTGGTTTCGGGCAGTACGGGCTGGCTGGAGGAGCACGGCGAAGAGGTCAGGAAACTCTGTACCGAAGGCGGCAAGACACTGTTCTGGTCATCCAACTTCAGTTTGGGGGTAGCCATATTCTCGGCTGTCAACAAATACCTGGCAAAGATTATGAACCGTTTCCCCGCTTATGACGTAACGATGGGCGAAACGCACCATATACATAAGCTGGACGCTCCAAGCGGTACTGCCATTACCCTTGCCGAGGGTATTTTGGAAAATCTCGACCGCAAAGACCGTTGGGTGAAAGGCACGCTGCAAGCACCGGACGGAAGCGTATCGGGCTCTGCCGAATGTGCAGCCGACGAGCTGCCTGTCAGTTCTATCCGCGAAGGAGAAGTACCGGGCATTCACAGCATCCGCTATGATTCCGAGGCGGACAGCATCACCATCACCCATGATGCCAAAAACCGCAGCGGCTTTGCCTTAGGAGCCGTATTGGCTGCAGAATATACCGCCGGCAAGCAAGGTTTCTTAGGTATGAGCGATTTATTCCCATTTTTAAAAGACTAAAGTAGTATGAGAAAAGCAACACGCGCCCAATGGATTAAGTTCGGCATAATCACCTTACTTTATCTTATTTTCCTTGTCTGGGTAAAAAGTTGGTGGGGACTGGTTATCGTTCCTTTTATATTTGACATTTATATCAGTAAAAAGATACCTTGGGGATTTTGGAAGAAATCCAAGAATCCGGCAGTACGCGGTATCATGAGTTGGGTGGACGCCATTGTTTTCGCTTTGGTAGCGGTCTACTTTGTAAATATCTACATATTCCAGAACTATCAGATACCTTCATCTTCACTGGAGAAATCATTGTTGGTAGGCGACTTCCTTTACGTAAGCAAGATGAGTTACGGTCCGCGCGTACCGAATACACCGCTCTCCATGCCGCTGGCGCAACATACGCTGCCGATATTCAATACCAAATCGTACATTGAATGGCCGCAATGGAAATATAAACGCGTACCGGGCTTCGGAAAGGTGAAACTGAACGATATTGTCGTGTTCAACTTTCCGGCAGGCGATACGGTAGCGCTCAACAGGCAGCAAGAAGACTTTTACAGTCTGGCTTACAGGGAGGGACAACGTGTATATCCCAATAAAATCAATATGGACAGCCTGACGCGCGACCAGCAGCGTACCGTCTACGACCTCTACTACAATGCCGGTCGCAATCTGATCCGTACCAATCCGCAAATGTATGGCGATATTGTAGTACGTCCAGTGGACCGCCGC
>ENA-UEPQ01000434-UEPQ01000434.1-human-gut-metagenome-genome-assembly--contig:-NODE-434-length-21119-cov-9.158730_pt1 | contig 21119 bp, 16 predicted proteins | sample MGYA00242903_ERZ507922 | MGnify/ENA primary metagenome ERZ507922 (study PRJEB26167, sample SAMN06115483) | human gut metagenome | host: Homo sapiens | place: China:Sichuan | collected 2014-10-16... | reverse complement strand
TTTCTGAATCCCGAAATATTGTGGGAACATTTTAGTAAGGTAAAGGCTCTGGAAAATAAAATATGGGTGGGTACATTAACTTTTTTTGTACCTACCTGTACATTAACCCATTCATCATGATATGAGCCTTTACCCCCGTTTTCAGCATGTTCACAGATATGATTTGTCAACTCAGAATCACTCATATTAGTTAAATCTGCACCACAGTCATTGCAAATAGTCCTACCATGCTCCTCATAAACCGGTTCTTCATAAGTGTATGCTTTCTTGTCAACAACTTTTACCTTTTCGGTAATGTTTGTCCAACTGTGTGTATGCTGAGGCTTAGGAGTCGGCTTTGAAGATTCATTCTTAGATGAGTCAGCTTTTGAACTTGATGAACTGCTCTGCGGTGTTTTGGAGGATTCAGATTTTGAACTCTCCTGCTTTGAGCTTTCGCTCTTAGATGAAGTGTCCTTTTTGCTGTCAGATTTTGAAGCATTTGACTTTGAGGAAGAATTGTTATTCTTGCCTGATGTGCTTGTGTCCTTCTTCTGAGAAGATGAGTTTGTCGGATAGCTGTCAACCTTTACCTTGTTCTGATTTGCCTTTTTCACTTCAGAAGAATCTACCTTGACGGTTTCACCCTTTTCGTTTTTAATCTCAACCTTACCGTCCTTATCAACTTTCACTTCTTTACCATTCTTATCAGTAATTTTGCCGTCAGCACCTACTTTGAGTCCTGCATCGGTAATTGCTTTGTCTGTTTCAGAAAGAGTCGGTGCTGTTTCAGAAACTGTTGTTTCTTCTACGCTTGTAGTCTGAACTGTTGTTGTAGTCTTGTTCGTTGCATTACTATCGTCACAACCGCAACCCGAAAGCATTGCTGTTGCTGTAATCATTGCCGCTGCAATTGCAATTGTCATTGTTCTCTTAATGTTGTTAGTCATTTTCATATGTCATTCTCCTTTTATGTAAATTTGTGAAGAACTCTTATTCTCTGTAACAGTCGAAAAAATCAATACACTTTTTCTTACCATATAATTATAGCAAACTCCTCAGATGCAATCAAGTATCTGAGGAGTATTTATAATATTATATGATATTATGTCGTTATTTCAATTGATTTCTGACCGCCTGTTATGTCGGAAAAATTGTTTTTTGCACTTTTAACGAATGCGAAGATTGTTTTCAGAAGCATATTTCTTGTTTTGCTGTCAAGACCTGCAAAGGATTTTAGGATTGTTCCCGTGTTTTTAAGCGGATTTTTCAGCATCTCATTAAAGGTTGCGGTTTCGGTCAGCGACAAAAGGGCAAAAACCTCTTTTGTGAACTCCCGTCTTTGAGCAATTGTCAGCGATTCAACAAATTCTTTCAGCGTATGGTCAAAGAAAACGCTGAAATTTGTAGTGCTTTTCAGTCTGACAAGCCTGTTCAGCTCAATCTCCCACGAATAGACATCGTGTTGGAGAAAACCTTTTTGATTGCTCTTTACAATTGTGTAACTCTCCTCATGCTCAAACATCATGCCGAAAATGCTCGACTGCGGAACAAAGGTGTAGATTCTGTCGTCGACTTCATAAAATCCGCTGTCCCTGATTTTGTCAAGAGAAAACCCCGGTCCGTCAAAATTGTAAATATAATCAATGTGATTTCTTGAATTTTCATCGGTAAAAGCACCGGCATAAACCGCAAGGTTTCCGCCCTTTGAGTGACCGCCCAGAATGAATTTTCCGTTGAGCATACGGACTGCCTTTTCAAAATAATCAAGAGCCTTTTTCTGTGACGGCAACGGAAATGTGAAGAACATATTGAAGTCCTCCTGCCAGCCGACAAGAGAAAAGTCCGTTCCTCTGTATGAAATAAAATAATTCTTTTTGAGAAATTCAAAAGTGATTGCGGAAAACTGCATACTCACATCGGACTCAACCTCGTTTACATACCCCGAAACAAGAATTTTGCCGAATCTCTTGCTCTCTGCCGTTGCTTTCAAAAGGTCGGCGTCACCCTTCCACAATAGATTTTTCTCGTAATCATCGGTTGCAAACACACGCATTGCCGCCTGTTCAAGGGTAATTTCATCAAACAGACAGGACGATACCGCACCGTCAAAAGGAAGATATGAAAGCCGTGAAAGCACAAGTGCGTCAAGCTCGTTAAAACCATCCTGTTCAAATGTCAAATCGCCGCGCCAGCTTATGTAATCAAATATGTCAGCCATACAAATGCCTCCAATCTGTTTTCTCTCTGTAATTATTGTATCACTTTGTACTAATTATTTCAATGCAATTTTAAAAATTGAAAAAGAAAAGGACAAACGAATTCGTTCATCCTTTAACAGTATATGAAGTTATCTGAATTTTGCGATTTCTTCAAGAAATTGTTTTCCGAATTTTTCAAGTTTTGTTCTGCCCACACCCGAAACTTCAAGCATTTCATCTGGTGTTTCGGGGCATTTTTTGCACATATCAATCAGCGTTGCATCGGTAAAAATAACATAGGCAGGAACGCTCTTTTTGGATGCAATGCCTTTTCGCAAAGCCTTGAGCGCATCAAGTAAATCGGAATTAACAGGCACTTCGGGGCGGTGCGTTTTGACAACCTTTTCGGAGTTTTCAACTTTCTTCATCACAAGCCGTTCCCGTCCGAAAAGCACATCTCTGCTCTTTGGCAAAAGTTTTAGAACCTCGGTTTCATTGTCAGCTGAAATATACTCCTTTTCGGCAAGAAAGTCAATTGTGCCGAAAATATGCCTTGCCGTAACCTCTTTCATTATTCCGTAGGTTGACTGATTGTTAAGCTCAGCTTTTAGAATTTTCTCGCTTTTACTGCCCTTTAACACATCACAAATCACGGTTTTGCCGTATCTTTGTCCTGTTCTTGCAATACACGACATAATTTTTTGAGAGTCAATTGTGACATCAACAAGCTTGTGAACGGAAAGGCAGTTGGAGCATTTTCCGCAGTAAGCCTTTTTTTCACCGCCGAAATACCGCAGAATAAATCCACGCAGACAATCGTTTGTTGTGCTGTAAAAGGTCATATATTTTAAGCGTTCAAAATCACGCTCACGAATTTGCTCGTTTTCTTCAATTGTAAGCTCATCGTTGCCCTCGGAATTTTCAATCATAAAGCGATTTAGGCGAACATCCTTAGGACTGTAAAGCAAAATACAATCAGCCTCACCGCCGTCACGGCCTGCCCGTCCTGCCTCTTGATAGTAGCTTTCAATGTTTTTCGGCATATTGTAATGGATTACATATGTAACATTTGACTTGTCAATTCCCATACCGAAAGCATTGGTTGCGACCATAATATTTTTTCGGTCAAAAACAAAATCCTCCTGATTTTTCCTGCGTTCGTATTCATCAAGACCTGCATGGTATCTTGCCGCCGAAAAGCCGTTATCGCAGAGCAATTCGCAGACAGATTCAACATTTTTTCGGGTTGCACAATAGACAATTCCCGACCTGTCGCCACGCTCCCGAATGAGGTCAATAAGCTTTTCGTCCTTTGACGATGACTTTATTACACCGAAGAAAAGGTTGGGGCGGTCAAATCCCGTTGTAATTTCAAACGGATTTTCAAGCCTGAGAATTTTCTTTATATCTTCTTTTACATCATTCGTAGCCGTTGCGGTAAACGCTCCGACAATCGGATGATTTGCAAGGCTTTCAACAAATGAAATAATTTTGAGGTAACTCGGTCTGAAATCCTGTCCCCATTGTGAAACGCAATGAGCCTCGTCAACTGCAACCATTGAGATTTTTATCTTTTTACAGGTGTCGAGAAATCCGTCAGTCAACAGCCTTTCGGGTGCAACATAGATGATTTTGTATTTTCCGTGTTCAACATTTGAAAGCACTCGGAGAAATTGCGGATATGAAAGCGAGCTGTTTATATATGCCGCAGGAACTCCCGACTGAACGAGTGAGCCGACCTGATCCTTCATAAGCGAAATGAGAGGTGACACAACAATTGTCACCCCGTCAAAAAGTAATGCGGGAATCTGATAGCACATAGACTTGCCCGCACCTGTGGGCATAATGCAAAGTGCATCTCTGCCGTCAAGCAAAGCGTCAACTATCTGTTCCTGTCCGTCTCTGAAAGAATCGTGTCCGAAGTAATCTTTTAACACGCTAAATTTATCACTCATCTTTTTGCCCTTATCTATCATTCTTTATTGGAATTATAATCATTGTATTCCCTTTCAATCCAAGCCATAAGCAGATTTACAATTTTCTGCTGTTCGACCTCGTTAAGCTGTTTGTCCTTTGCAACTCTGTACCACTTGTTAAGACACCCTCTGCAACAACAGGCACAGGCGTGCTGTGCGATAAAAACAGGGTGTCCCCTCATAGGCGTTTGCTTTCCGTCATTCGGAATATATTTTGGTGCAAGCCGTGTTCTGACAAAATCTTCTGCATGGGAGCGGATTTTATTCATTCCCTTTTCATTAATATAGTCAATGTCCTTTTGCTTTAAATGAAACCGACTGCGAAAATCAGATTTTTTCAGTTTGTTTAGTGCCTCATCTATCGTTTGCATTGTTCATGCCTTCTTTTATTGTCATACCTTAATTATAAACAATTACTACGGTAATGGCAAGAAAAAATGCACTTATTTTCTGTTACAGAAAAAACAACCCCACGATTATTTTACCGTGGGAGTTGTTTTCATAGGGTTGCTTTTCAATTATTTTTAGAGATTAAACATCTTTGCAATATTTTTCAGCAAGGGCAAAGAACGCTTTTTCGAGCGAATCCAAGGTTTGTTCCGTCATACTGACCGACATACTGTTTTTGTCGGAAAATATGATTTCAACGATTGTAACCGTGGCGTCATCGACTGCCAGTCCTTTGTTTTTTGGATTATATTTTTTCAGAATTTCCAATGCGTCTTCGGCGGTATCACACAGCAGTCTCATATCCGTTTCGTCGATCAAAACATTTTCAAAAGCGATATAACCGCATTTGCAGATAGCGTCAAAAAGGAAATTTACACCTTTTTTTCGCACATAAAAAGAACAGCAGTAATCAAAATTTGAATGATTTTTTGAATAGCTCACGGATACAATTTCTTTTTTTACACGCGTTTTTCGTTTTGAAATATTATGAAATAACGGCCGTAAAGTCATATCGGTTATGTCATGGCAGCCCCGCAGAACGGACAGAATTTTGGCGGATTGCCGTCAGGCTTATATCCGCAAGCCGAGCAAACAATTGCCGCAGCATTTTGCGGAGTAAACGGCTGTGAAGCTTGCTGATTTACTGTGTTGCTCTGCATAGGCATTCCGCTTTGCTGATAGCCCATATTGTTCTGCATGGGCATTCCGTTCTGCTGATAACCCATATTGTTCTGCATAGGCATTCCGCTTTGCTGATAGCCCATATTGTTCTGCATGGGCATTCCGCTTTGCTGATAGCCCATATTGTTCTGCATGGGCATTCCGCTTTGCTGATAACCCATATTGTTCTGCATAGGCATTCCGCCTTGCTGATAACCCATATTGTTCTGCATGGACATTCCGCTTTGCTGATAGCCCATATTGTTCTGCATACCGTTCCTTATTTGTTCACACAGTCTCATTAACTGCATTCCGTCATCAAACGCTCTCATAAGCTCATTCCTTACAGTACCGATTGACGAATCAACATACATTGATATATCGGTTATGAACGGATGATTTACGATGAATTTTGCTTTTAAAGAAGATATTCTTTGCGGCGATGACGATGTGTTTGTATCACGAACATACGGCTGAAGTGCAAGCGGAACATCAAGCATACCGTTTTGCCCCGAAAATGAGTTTGTTGTATCAAACTGACTGCCAAAACCGCTGTTCCTGCCCTGACGGTTATCATAGCGGTCATACTCATCAGGAATTCCGTCACGGTCGGAATCCTGCAGAGTTGTATATCCAAGCTCAAGCCAAAAGTCCTGCAGCTGTGAAAAATCAAAAATTTCAGGATTGCTGTTTTTGAAATCTCTGCCTATTGTAAAATAGAATTTTCTGTTATTAAAATCTACAACAAGCTTTTCGTTTGTACCGGCACTTGCCGACTGAACAAATGCCGAATATTTCTGTCTGTTCTGTTCACGCTGTTCAAGATGAGCTTTAACATCTGCTAATGTCCTGTTTTTCCAGCCTGATGAAAGCGAACTGAGCTTGTGCTTACAGTCGCTGCAAAGATAACCGTCTGAAAGCTTTTGCCTTGTGAGGGCGTTTACCTTGTCACCGCAAAGGTCACAATATTTCTTTTCAAATAGTCCCATAAACATTCTCCTTTACAAAAGATTCACGATTTTCTTCTGAATATTTGTAGCATCAATAACTGATATTGTGCCATCACCGTTTGTGTCTGCAATTTTAAAAGTGTAATCGTCAAATTCTTCAAGCCCGACAATGTATTTTTGAACCAAGGTTGCGTCCACAACATTAATATCACCATCCATATTGACATCATACGGAACAGTAATTTTTACTACAAGGTTAACATCTTTCTTAACAACATTCACTTCATATACCCGTGTTACGCATTGCGGTTTGCTTACAGTAATGACATATTTGCCCGGAACTGTTTCATAATACACATATAAGGGTTTTGCATTACTGTTTACCGTTTCATGTGTATAGCTGCCATTATAGACGCCGTCAGGAGTGTATTTATCAAACTTAATAGTAATAGTGTCATCCGGTAAGCCGCCCGTTCTTAAATCCAGTATAATACGGGCCTTAACCTTTTGCGTAACTTTAACAGATACACTGTAAATGACATCACCGTTTTCACCCGTGACAGCACACCTGAAATGAGTTTCATCAAAATCCGTATTCGGTCTGATGCTCAAAGCATTTGTTTTTGTACCCTTGAAGGAAAATTTGTTTGATGTGGATGAGTTGTCACTTATGTTGATCCACACAGATCTTGCTACACCGGTGGGTGTTCTTCTCCTTACTTTCATCTGCCACTGATAGCTTGCGGCATTGTTGGCAGTAACCGATATAGTTCCTTCTTTGCCTTTCATAATTTCTGCCTCAGTGAACTGATGTGAAAATGAAGGTGATTTATCTGCAACAACGTAATATGCCCAAATATAATATTGACCTGTGGTTTCATCCTGAAGAATTGTCGCCTGACCGTCGTCGTTGTACAAGCCACATACTGCGTTCTTGGCAACCGCATATCCTCTGTTCATATTAAAGTATAGCTGACAACAATACATACCGCTGTCAAAAGCTTCTCCGTCGTTGAGCTTTCTGCTAACTTTGTTGTTTTTGTACTCATACCACTCAATATAATCAAAACTGTAGTAAGTGCTGTTTATCGGAGTTGCCGTAGTTGAGGGGATTTTCCGCTGTTCAGGTTTCTCCAAGCCTAAAAATCCAATTATAGGAATTTCTGTCTTCTCAAGAAGTCCCGGAAAGTTACATTTTCCCGAATAAAAAGTACCGCTCTTTGAACCCGTTACTTTACATCTAAAGACAACATCTTTCCACCCTGAGTCAGGTCCTACAAGTTCTGCGTAGGTCTGAAATTTAAGATGGTCTGTAAAAACACCCGAAAATTTCGAGTTAGGTCTGTTGGTTTTATCGGAGAGGTTAACCCAGCTTAGGCTCGGATACTTTGCCTGCCATTGATAGGTAAAGGTTTCGTCTGTACTGCCGCCGTTTACTCCCACGATAATGTTAAGGACATCTCCTATGTAAACCTCGGTGTCGATATATTTGATATAAGCCTGAGCCGCAGCGTTTGCGGTTATGGCTGTCATAGGAAGAGCCGTTAAAAGCATAAGCATACACAGAACAACACTCGAAATACGCTTTACTTTTTTCTTGATTTTCATAAAAATCCCTCCTTTATGCCCAAGGGTCAACCGAAGCCGGAGTTCGTATATCAGAGAGTGCAAGATTACGCCATAAGAACCATTGATTGCCCTTTCTGCGAAGCTCAATCGGACGAGGTGAATCTGCTCCCGACGACTGAACCTGAACCTTTGCATAACCCTCGCTCTGATAGGTATATGCATACTCGGAAACGGTTATTTTGTACGGAACATTCGGTGTATAATCGTTCTTCACGGATGAACCCTCAAAATATGAGCGAGGAATATATCCCCTGCCCTTGATTCTGTCACGCAAAAACTGAACATCCATCCCGTTCATCGGCTGAGGTCCTTTTAATACATTAAGCATTTCTATTGTGTTTTCCGGACTTTCATCATATTCAAGCAACACAAGCATAGCAAATGCCGCTGTTGAAAGAGGTGACGAAAAGTCAAGCTCCGGCATTTTTTTGAGTTCATCTGCATTTTTCGGATAATCGGCAAATACAAATGTTTTGCTTTTGTGCATCGCATTGTTTACCGCTCCCGAAACGGCCTTTGAAACATTGTTTTTTACAGCCTGATTTGTCATATTTTTTAAGCTGTCAAATATACCCATAAACAGTACCTCCTTTTTAAAGTGCGTCAAGTGCGGCGGCAAGATAATCTGCCGTTACGGATGAATAAAAAAATGAGCTTATTTTTCCGAATTGTTTTGCCTGTTTAACCCTGTCGGCAAGGTCGGGATATGCCTGTTCGTCACAGAGCAGAGCCGTTTTACAGCTTGGCAGATATTCCTTTACTTTTCCACAAAGCTCAAGCCGTTTTTCAATAGTTGAATCGGCAAGTCTTGTGACATCCATAAGCAAAACATCAACTCTTTCTGCAATGCACAAATCAAGAATTTTCCCGTCTTGATTCGGTGAAACATTCTCAATACAAAATCTTCCCTTCTTTACAAGGGCATTTTGAATAGCCTCACTGAGCAAATTATTCTGAACACTGAGCAAAATTTTCTTCAACGGACATCACCCCTTTTCACCTATATCTTTCACTTATATTGTACAATTTTGCGATAGAATATGAATGTGCCAAACGGCATATTTCACAACATAAACAAAAAAGCACAGCCGCCCGATTGTTCGGACAGCTGTGACCTTGTGCTAAAAATATTTATGGTGGGTAATTAAAAGGGGGTAAATAATAAAATAATTATGCTTTGTTCTTAACAGCGCCTATAATGTAAAGTACAGGGATAGCAAGACCGCAGATAAGAGAGAATACATTGAACTGTGATCCGCCTATCATGCTGATAATTTCGCCTGCAATACACATAACCGCAACAACAACGCCCCATACAATACATGTATTTGCCTTGTGCGGAAGTTTTGCGTTGATAACGCCGATAATACCTGCAACGAACTCAGCAACCGCACTGATAAGCGCGAAAACGCCGCCGACATAAAGCATAGTCATATCGTATGTACCGTCGTTAAAAGCTGCAAGTGCGGCGATACCGAGAATGGCGATGATTGACACAATCAATGCAATAGCACCAAATACAATCATAAGGATTCCCGTTACTTTAAGAAAAGTTGAACCTTTTGCCTCCATAGTTTTTCCTCCTGTCATTAAATAATAAATTTTATGCACCTTTGTCTCTGATTATTAATCGGACAAAGATAGCGTTTTGCACAAAAGATATTCACCGTCTGAGCAGTTTATATCCTGTAATTGTATTATACTGTTTTAACAGCAAAAAAATATGTGCCAAACGGCACATATTCAGAAAAAAGTATTTATTTGTCGTTAATTCTATCGTCAAGGATTACAAGTCCCGCCTCTCTTGCCTTTACGGCAAGCTCTGTTCTTGACTTAAAGCCTGTTTTTTCAAGCATATACTGTATATAGTTCTTGACAGTGCCCGGAGCAATGTAAAGTCTTTTGGCAATTTCCGTGTTTGTATCACCGCTTGTCAGTTCACGCAAAACCTCAAGCTCCCTTTCGGTAAAATCCGTACTCATTGCGTTGCCGAATTTAATTTTGGGAGTTGTGTCGGGAAACACACGCTCACCGTTCATTGTTCTGTCCATAAGTTCAATAATAGGTTCGGAACTTACCTCTTTGTACCAAAAGCTGTCAACCCCTGCATCCTTGGCACGCTTTAGATAGGAATATTCGGGCATTGAGGTAACAATGATTATCTTAATTTTCGGGAACTTTGCTTTTATTCTTTCAGCCGCCTCAAGACCGTTTGCCCCCATTGAAGTGCATATATCCATTAAAATCAGGTCAACATCGGAATTTTCACAATGATAATCCGTCATATCGGCATTACTTATTGAGCCCGCAAGCGTATAGTTTTCGCTTTGGTTTACATACATTTCAAATAAAGTTCTCGGCATTGACTGATCTTCAACTATCAGCACTCTTGTCATACTGCAGCACCTCGCTTTTCGGTATTGTGATTTCAAGAACAAAAATTTCGGAAGTCGATATTTTCATGCTTCCGCCGATTTGCTCCGCTTTTTTTCTCACGGAAGAAAGTCCGCCGCCCTCATTGATTTTTCGAGGCGGTTTTCTGCCGTTATTTGCAAATCTAAAAATATATTTTTCACCGTCGTCAAGACTTTCAAGAATCATTTTATCTGCTTTTGCGTGTCTTGCGGCATTGTTAAGGCATTGCATTGTTGCAAAAGTCAGAACCCGTGCAACCGCATTGTTATCAGTCGGAAGATTTCCGACTGTTTCAAGCGTTATTCCGACAAGCTTTGCGGCATTTTCAATATCCTTAACAAAGTTTTCGTCTTTGCAATCACTCTCTGCGGTATTCAGAACAGAAATATTGTTTTTCCACATTTCAAGTAATTTACTGTTATTTTCAGACAGAGTGCCGTTTTCAAGATATCTTCTTGTTGTTATCAGCGTACTGCCGAGCCTGTCATGAATTATCTCTTTTGTGCGAAGAATTTCTTCTTCTCTTGTCAGATCATAGACCATTTCATTGTATTTTTTCAGATGAGCATTAACCTTTTTTAACTCGCCTATTTCATATTCCAAGGTTGATGTAAGCTTTGTAAACTCTGTTATATCGGTTGCCGCAAGCTGAAAATACGGTTTTGAAAAAATTTCCGTTTCCGACAACGAAAAGCTGAAAACCCTGCCGTCCTTTAATCTGACTGTAAATGCCCCGTCATTTTCATATTGAGAAGCCTCTTTTATCTTCTCTCTGAAGGGCATTGCAACATTAAGCGATTTACCCGTAAGTTCAAGGCATATGCTTTCCATAAGGTTATTTTTCAATACAACAAGTCCGTTTTCGTCAAAATAGCAAAGTCCTGTCGGCAAGCCGTCAAAGCTTTCTTTAATTGACATTGCGGTAATATCGGTATTCCTGCAATGATGAAGCCTTACCGTTATGTACACAGACATTACAGCACAATATGCCGTTATGCCGACAGACAGAGCAAACGGCATTCTGCCAAAAAATTCAGCCATTTTATTAATTTGGTTATCGTAATATATTTTACTCAAGACATGAGTGCTTACCAAAAACATTGTCAAAGAGATTACTGCAATTATAACCGCTGAAATCGGTTTCCACAACCTGATTTTATAAAGAAAAGATTGCGTTGCGTTGTATATTGCCGCACAGGCAACAACAAATTGCACACTCATCAATATAACACAAACAAACGAACGCATTTCAAGGATGGATGTCATATGTCATCACCTCCGCTTTGCATACGAACAAACACAAACAGCGTGTCGGCGTCATATTCCGTGGTGACATTTCCGCCGAGTTTTGTAATATCGTCAAGTAAATCATCGGGAATTTTCATTTCATTTTTGCTGTCACAGTTGATTTTTAAATCAATAAATTTCTCATTGACTTTTAAATTAAACAGCAACGCATCTGTGCAGCTCATTATATGCCTTATAAAAATCCCGATGAATTTAAAAAGTGCAATCGTTTTTTCGGCTGAAATTTCTCCCGAAACATTACTGAAAAACGAACACGAAATTCCGTAAACAGAAATGTACTCGGCAAGTTCTCGGATACTGTTTTCAAGCTCAAAAGCATTCAGCATTTTTCTGCTTTTTGCCATAATGAGCAGATTGCTTATTCTCTTGATGTAGACATTAACAACACAGGCACCGGCATAATTAACCGAAATATCTCCCCTGTTGTTTTCAATATTTTTGAGTATATTTTCAAGGTCGCAAAGCTGAGGACGGATAAATTCGGTTATACTGTCATAGAGCTTGTTCTGTTCGGTTACTGCCGCTCTTCGTTTTTTCAGCTCTGCCTCTGATTTTAAGATTACATTGTATTCCGAAATCTGCTCTTTTACTTCCGAAAGTTCTCTGTTAATTCGGTTAATTGCCGATATATCTTCCGTCCAAACTGCCTTACCGCCTTTTATATTATGCTTTTTAAGAATTATATTTTCATCAATCACAACACTGTTACCGTTTTGCAGAACAACATCTTTTGAAACATTTGTTGCGTTTTTAGAGCGGTATTTCACATTGCCCTCATTGTCAAATATGAGAGTGTTAAGATTTGACGCATTGAAAAAATCGCCGTAACCCGTATTTGACGGCACAAGACCTATCTGAATAAGGCTTTCCCATAGAGCAATTGAGGCAAAACAGAACACCTCGGGAACATTGTAAATTCTAAGTCCCGAATATCCGTGATTCAGATTATTCCAGAGCGTGTAAATTATTGCGACAAGAATTATTACAATCGGAATCCACAGCTTTTTGCGTGTTGCGGAAATTCTGCATCGATTTATTGAAAGCACAATTGACGAAAGTACAAGTATAAAAATCCACACTGCAATTACATAGTAAACAGGACCGTAACTGTATTGTTTGTTCCAATTGTGAAAATCGGGTTCAAATACAAAAGCAAGCTGATGAAAATCGTTCGTCATAACAAGCAGCACAAGAACAGCGGCAGGTATAATCAAAAGATATTTTCGGTTATTTGTATTTTCGGGCTTACCGATATTCAGCATTGCAAAAAACATCATAAGCGGCAAAAACACCATTGCTATGTAATATGAATACCAAAGATACCGTCCGTATGTGTTGATGTCGGCAGGGCTGTTGTATTTTATGGCACGAAGAGCCATCCACAAGAGCATAAGCGCCGCAGATATCACAAGGCAGATTCGTATATTCTTCTGAACAATGCGATATGCAACAGACACACCCCAGCCTATAATAAGCCCGGAAAAGATAATAACATCAAAATTTTCAATATAATTATCCGCCGAGGAAGTAAGATGAGAAAAAATTCTCACCGCACCTCCAAACAGGAATATAATTATCCCGACAACAGTCAGAAGCTTTGTTTTGTCAACTTTGCGAACCATATGCCACCCGTCAGTTATTTCAAGTTTAATTTCAGCAACATAATTTTTTCAAAACACTAATATTGCACACTATTTTACTACATAATAACACAATAAAACGGATTATACAATTCATATTTACCGCAAACTTAAACAAAAAAGTAAATAGTTAATTTCCAAAGTAACTTTCATGGTGGAACTTACTTTGGAAATTAACGCACTGAAATCTTCCTTGTTTTGGACTGTAATCAATCGTGGTATTCTTAACAAACTTATTAAACTACAAAAGGCACATAACCGAAAGTGATAACGGTTATGTGCCATATTGTTTTTTTTGCAATGCTGTTTTTTCACAGTCCACGAGTAAAATTTGTACCCTAATTAGATTTACACTATTCTCAAACTACCCTGAGCAAGGCTCGAAAAAGTCTTTTGTTTTACTACCTTATAGATTTACACTATTCTCAAACAGAGAGGTTCAGACTTCTCACTATTCCTATGTTTTACTACCTTATAGATTTACACTATTCTCAAACCGCAATGGCGGCACGGCTCGGGGTCTTAGAGTTTTACTACCTTATAGATTTACACTATTCTCAAACAGTAGCAAAAGTATAGCGAAAGGGATTGGTGTTTTACTACCTTATAGATTTACACTATTCTCAAACAGTTTTGTACCATGTACCGTATAGGGTGAGTTTTACTACCTTATAGATTTACACTATTCTCAAACGGTTTTTTTCCATGTACCGTATAGGGTGATGTTTTACTACCTTATAGATTTACACTATTCTCAAACTTGTTGCAGTTCTTTCAGTCTGATTCGAGTGTTTTACTACCTTATAGATTTACACTATTCTCAAACTTGCATTGCTCAGGCATTCCAGCGCATTTGGTTTTACTACCTTATAGATTTACACTATTCTCAAACCATGCTCCGCCATCGCCAGGCGAATAATAGTTTTACTACCTTATAGATTTACACTATTCTCAAACAATTTCGGAGTAGCAAGCAAAGAAATTGTTGTTTTACTACCTTATAGATTTACACTATTCTCAAACTACCGGAATCAGTTACTTTGTATTTGTCAGGTTTTACTACCTTATAGATTTACACTATTCTCAAACTGCAAATTTATTGTTCACCGCTCCAATTGGTTTTACTACCTTATAGATTTACACTATTCTCAAACAAGAACACCACAGGTAACTCGTACAATTAGTTTTACTACCTTATAGATTTACACTATTCTCAAACTTGCGCCGTGTGTTTATCATCGGCAACGGTGTTTTACTACCTTATAGATTTACACTATTCTCAAACAAATAATATGATTGACATCGCACGCAAAACGTTTTACTACCTTATAGATTTACACTATTCTCAAACATATTGTAACATACGCCCGTTAAGGTGTCTAGTTTTACTACCTTATAGATTTACACTATTCTCAAACAAGGCTGTGTTCGTCTTTGTAACCTACATCGTTTTACTACCTTATAGATTTACACTATTCTCAAACACAAGCAATCAAGCAAACTATAAAAGACTTGTTTTACTACCTTATAGATTTACACTATTCTCAAACCCGCTCTGTGACTGCATTTTTGGTGCAGCCGTTTTACTACCTTATAGATTTACACTATTCTCAAACTGCACAACGCCGTTACCACGGAACAACTTCGTTTTACTACCTTATAGATTTACACTATTCTCAAACAATAACTCTGATGATGTAAAAGTTGTTGTAGTTTTACTACCTTATAGATTTACACTATTCTCAAACATAGAGCCGTTTGATATTCCGCAGGAATGGGTTTTACTACCTTATAGATTTACACTATTCTCAAACGGTATCTTAACATCGCCCTTGCACTTGTCAGTTTTACTACCTTATAGATTTACACTATTCTCAAACGAAATGCCGTTTGAGGTCAACAGTTATCCAGTTTTACTACCTTATAGATTTACACTATTCTCAAACATCAGAAATTCAGCAAGCACAAATTACCGTGTTTTACTACCTTATAGATTTACACTATTCTCAAACGTGCATCTTATTCATATAAGCCTACGAGTGGTTTTACTACCTTATAGATTTACACTATTCTCAAACCTCAAATTGGGAATAAAATGCACCCACTATACTGTGCACGGCAAATCTATAAGGATATTTTATAACATTTGTATAATGATTGTCAATAAAATTCGCACAAATCATTATCAATCACAACAAGTTTTTCGTATTCAGAAACTTCTTTCGGCACTGAGTTTTCAATGTTAAGCAAATATATACCGTGCATAACGGTGGATTCCAAAAGATTTTCACATTCACTGTCATCAAGATAAATATGCAGATTTTGAACAATAAAACACTTTATTCCAAGATACTCTTTGATAAGTTTGAAATATCTTAAAAGATGACCGACATTATCATCCGAGGCATCTGCAGGCGCAAATGAAAACAATTTTACTAATGCCATTGTTTCGATACTTTCGCAGAACTGAAAATCATAATCATTTTCCTTAGAAAGCTCGCAGCACAGGCTCACACATAAAGCTTTAATTTCTGAAATTTGCGGAAAATATTTTGTATTACACAAATTTTCGAAAAAAGAATTTACCTTAGTCATCATTTTTCTGTCAGAAAATTCAAATGTAAGAACGCTGTCAACATATTTGACTGATTTTGAAAAATCAAGCGGCTTAAAATTTTCGGAAAACACAAACATTTCATTACAATCACATTCACTAACCGAAAGTATTGTATGTCTGAAAAGTTTTTTATTTTCTATAACAAGAGTGACCGCATTGCTTTTTGAAAAATCAAAAGGCTCCGACATATACTTGAAAAGAAATTTCATAACATTAACAACCTTTCGTCACTGTCAACGGTATCACTTGAATAATCGCCTGTAATTATCTCAATTTTTGAAAACTGTTTTTCGGTAACTGACAAAATCTGAACAAGTCCCTCCGGCGGTTTATTCTTTTTCAAAGCGTCAATTATTGTCACTGCCGTATTCTGATTCAACGCAAGCTTAACATACACAGATTCCTGCATCATCATAAAACCGTTTTTTATTAAATATCTTCTGAATTTTCCGTAGTTATGCCTCTGTAAAGGAGTTTCAACGGGCAAATCAAATAAAACCATTATTCTCATAAATCTGTAACTCATTTTCCTGCAAACCTTATAAGCGAAGTATCACATTCTTCTATTGCATCAAAAACACTTTTGCAGTATATTTTCACTGCGTTTATAAAAGTTTGTGTTCTGCCGTCAATTTTTAATTCATCGTTTAACAAATTGAATATTGATATTTTCTCTTCTTTTTCAAATTTTTGAGGATTCATATTCTTTACCGCTATGTCAACGAACGGGCGAAAAGGTTCCATTAAATCACAGCTCAGGTTGTATTGATTAAACATATTATCGTGAAATAATCCCAATTGTGTGAGATATCCGTTTGCTGTAATTTCTCGGTTAAAAACGGAAAGAACAATACTGTAGCCATAGTTCAGAGCAGCATTTATAGGACATTCGTCATTGCGACTGAATGATTTTCCGAACAAGGCATTAAAATACACCTTGGCGGCATGTCCCTCTCTGTTTGATTTATCATTAAGTTCAAGCTCATCTATATATCCCATAAGCATACTGCTTTGTGGAAGTTTGTATATTTCAAGAACTTTAGCTTGATTCTTAATTTTTTCGGCTACAATCTGAGTCCACACACATTGCTTTACCGTTTCATTCCACGCAATTTGTCTTTTAATTTTAAGACTGCAGTCATGGCTACCGTAATATGGCGTAAGTTCCGAAAGAGGATTGTGCTTTTCATCGCAGAATATGACCTTTACTTTTTTCTTGATAAGCTCACAAAGGAGAGCGGCAGTAACCGAAACAGCTGTACTTTCAATAACAAGCACGGATATTTCACTTATATGCACCTTTACCGTGCTTTCAACATCACGCACAACAAGGTGTCCCATGCTATAATCCAGCTTTGATGTTTTTGTAATTACTACCGTTCTCCAACTCATCTAAATATCCTCTTTTCTGATAACTTACATATTTAATAAGTCAATCTTTTTCTCAAACAAGCCCGTTACCGACTGGTGAACAAGATAGATCGACTTTACACCTTTAATCTCCGACAATACGGAATTTGTGTAAACAACTCCCGCTTTTTTAGCTTCGCCGATTAAAGTTAAGTCACCGGTAACAACATTTGAGTGAATAATTTTAAGAATTTCTGCAAGAACAAAACATTGTTTTCTTACATCCAGTTTTTCAAAAGCATCACGATGAGATGCAATTTTAACACCCATATCACCGAATTTAACCTTTAGAATTGTATCTGTCATTTTAGAAATTAGAATATCAAACAATTCAACATTCTCTTCGGCACTCACTTTGTCAAGCTCGGTAATATTGTAATTTTCAGGCTTGGAATTCAACTTAACAACATTTCTGATATATTTTTCTGTATCATAACTAACTGTTAACTGCATGGCTGGTTTGTATATAATTTGCTTACCAGTCTTGGCACTTATATGCATTCTGAAACCGTCAATTTCAATGCAGGCATTATATTTTACAACAGGAATCAGAACCACCGGATTTTTCAAACCAAGAGTTTCACTCAGATATTTTTCAGGATTTGCCTCATACCGAGCCTTAATGTAAGAATCAATTGCCACGAGACGACGCATTTCTTTGCCCTTTTTGCCCTCGTATTTAACAAATGAAAAGTACGAAGATGCCGGCTTGTCATAACCTCCGTATTTACCAATATCCGAAAGCGGAGAGTTCTGTTTTAGCGAAACCTGTCCGCTTCCTTTTTTCAGAGGATTCATCTTGAAAAGTCCGCCGTTTCTTGTTAAAGCATACCTTGTAAAACGGATATTGTTCTTGTTCATAGTCTTTCTGACAATTTTGATTGACTTATTATCATCAATTGACCATGCGTTCGGTGTATTAAAACTGAACATTTTGTTAAGGCTATAATCTTTGGTTTTCAAACCTTCGATAAATATGGATTTGTTGTGTGTACAGCGTTCGTTATACACATTGCCGACAACAATATTTAAATAGGCATCTTTTGCATGGTGAAAATCGTTTACTTCTCTGCATTTTAAGAAATCATATTCGTGTCTGAATTCAGAAACCGTTGACGCTTTTACATACACAATTTCAGTATCGGGATACAATTCTTTAAAAAGTGACGCAACTGCTTTTGTCGATTGAGATGTTTCAACAATCTGTCTTGCAATAAAATCTGAAAGTTCGCTGTCAGTAAGCTCAGTTACCCTTGTAAGCCTCTCATACTTTTTCTTGCTAATAAGGCCTTTATCCATAAGCAAATGCCAGAAGCCTTTCATCTTTTCACGAATTGAACTGTCAAGCGGATATGTATTATCCTTGTGAGCATTAACCTGTTTCTTTACAAGGACACGGTTATCAAGGCTGTCATCTTTAACTTTTGAACGAGGGAAAATGTGATCCACATCGTAAATGTTTTGATTGTACAATTCCGACAGATTTATCGGTTCTCCCGTGTACATACACTTGCCGAATTGAGTATAGTAAAAATACAGCCTGTCTCTTTTAAATTCATCATCAGGTGTTTTTTCAAGAGATTCCCAGAGTTCACCCGAATCCTCACCGCACTTTTTATACAAATCTACAAGCTTGGTCTTTCTTGACTCTTTACGGCCTTTGTCACCTTTCACACCGTCTTTTCTTGTCATCTCAACAAATATCTTTTTAGGTGCATGACCTTGAATTTTGTTGATTTCATGCATAATTTTCAAAGACTGATACACAGGTCGTTTTACCGCAGGAGAAATATAGAGATTCTCCACCATTTTCTCAAGGCTTTGCCCTGTCTGAATACCGTCAAGATAGTTTTGTCTGCTCTGTTCAAAACCGTATTTTGAGCCAAGCAGCTCCATAAGATTATCATTTGTCTGCCATAGTGCATGGATAATGTTAAATTGCAACTCGCCTGTATTTTTATCGACATTATAAACTTCGGTAAGAAACTCCTTTGATAATCTTCCCCAATCCTTGTATTTGAGTTTAGAAATTCTCATTATATCTTCATCCGATAATTTTGAACCGAGCTGCCTTTTTAAACGCTTTCTTAAAAGTTTTTTATCATCGCCAAATACAGTTATAGCTTTTATAGCGTCCTCTTTTTCGCTGTCGGTCAGATTAAACTGTGACATTTCAATTGCGGACCGCATACTTGACTTAAAATCACCGTCAATGCCTGTGATATCGGGCGTAATACCTTTTTCGCTTTTTAGATAATTTAGCAAATCTTTTCTTCTGACCTTTTTATGCGTCATAAACAAGTCATTAAATATTGCCTGTTTAAGACTTACATCAGGTTTTTTTCCGTCAAGTCTTAAATTATTCAGTTCATTAAGAACCGTAAAAGCACTGTATAAAATCGAATTCTTAGGTATTACATCCTTCGTTGGAAGATATGTACATTTTGAAGTCAGATTATTTATAAAATTCTCTGCCGATTGCTCTATGTCAACAACACTGTCAAAATTCCACGGATATATTTTTTCATCACTTCTGACAAGCCAGGATTTTAGGCTGTGATTATTCAGCGGACCTACATAATACGGTATTCTGAATTCAAAAATTTTGACTATCTTGTCACTTACAGAAATTCCGTTTTCATCTTTTTTATTAAGAAATTCAAGATATGTTGAAGCATTTTTCAGAATTGCTTTCAGCTCACTCCTATTCACCTGCATAGGAATAACGCCGTTGTCTTTTACGACAATTTTCGGCATAAATGTGCCGTTTTCAATCTTATCAAACATTTCTTCATAGCCTGTTTTGTCAAGCTTTTCAAACTTTTTCTTCAGATATTTGCAGAAATCCGCCTGATTTGTACGATACTGTATCACACCGTTTCTGCCGTTTTCTTTGTACTTTCCGCAATATGCCGTATAGTTATCAAGCTTGTCCTTTGTAATTCTAAAGATTTCGCCATATAACGATTTACATCTCTCTTTAACGAAATCTTTGAGCATTTTCAAATCAGAATTATGTTCTTCGTATGTTTTGACTTTGGCAAATGAAATATACTTTTCACCATTCAAAATGTCTGCAAGAATTGCCCAGTCATAAACCGCCTTTGCTTTTTCGATAAGTTCAAACTTTTCCTGTAACAAATCACGGTATGTGTTTTCATTATCATCATAACCGCTTTCAAAGGTAATACCGTTTACTTCCTCACTGTCAAACGACTTATCACCGAACATATCGGAAAATTTAACCTTTCTGCCACACATCAAATCTATCAAAGCGGTTTCGTATGGATTATTTTTTTTACTATAACCGAAAAGCTTGTACGATTCGGACGATTTTGCAGTTTTCTTCAATGTTTTGTCCTTTAATATTTCTGAAAATCTTAACGAATCATTGCACTCAAATTCAATTTCATATTCTTCTTTTAAGTAAAGTTTTAAATCGTCAAAAAGAGCTTCAAACGAGGACTCACTTTCAAAATCAGACCCCATATTATCAAACAAGAAATGTCCTCTGTGTTTTATAATATGATGTAACGCAAGATATACAAGCCTTATATCGTGTGGTTGTGAGCTCTTAATCAATTCTTTTCTAAGATGATATATTGTAGGGTAGTCTGTGTGGAATTCTTTATCGGTGTAATTACCGTCTGCAAAAACCGCATACGGAACATTTGATGATTTGTCATCAAGATACAGACAACTTTCTTTTAATCTCTGAAAAAAAGCATTATCAACTTTTGAAATTTCCTCATCAAAAAGCATCTGCAGCCATTCAATACGGTTTCTTTTTCTCAAGCCTCTTCTTCGTGCCACTCTGCGTGCCTCTTCCATTTTACGGGTAGCAAGCTGTGCCTGTTTCAGCTTTCTCTTACTTTTAAATAAGG
>ENA-UEPQ01000433-UEPQ01000433.1-human-gut-metagenome-genome-assembly--contig:-NODE-433-length-21141-cov-47.355346_pt1 | contig 21141 bp, 19 predicted proteins | sample MGYA00242903_ERZ507922 | MGnify/ENA primary metagenome ERZ507922 (study PRJEB26167, sample SAMN06115483) | human gut metagenome | host: Homo sapiens | place: China:Sichuan | collected 2014-10-16... | reverse complement strand
GGCGTCGTTAAGAAAAGCCGAACAGAACATTTTTGTTCCATCCGGCTTGGCAACGGGGGTTTTTGAAGAGCTTCCCTTGAGTCCGCTCAGTTGATCGTGACCGATGCGGAAGACAACAAGCGCTTCGAACTCAATGAGGACGTCTGCGTGCAGGGAGATATCTGCACCTGGATGGACGAAAGAATCGAACCTCTGGATCCCGACCATCTGGCCGCATGGCAGCAGCGCTTCGGGCGCTACACGAAGACCAAATCCATCCGCTCGCGCTCCACGCAGCAGATCAACGGCGAGAAGGCTCTGGTGTGCTCGAACTTCATCAACGCGGTCACGGAAGCACCCTACGCCTTCAATCTGCAGGCCTTCATCAACGATCAAGCTGCCACTTACGGCAAGACGCCCGCCGAGATCGGGCTTCTCATCAGTGGCGTGCGGGACCGCGTAGCGAACATCGAGCGCGACACCATCAAGCAGGCCGCCGCTTCTGGTGGCAGAGAGGCCATTTCGTTGGAGAAGGCTGTGACGGGCATCTTCCGCAAGCTCGGCTTCGATCTCTCCGAACACATCGGCCAGAAGACGGCAAGCAATCGTGAGGGCGGATATCCGGACATCCGCATCAGGGCTTCGGGCATGACTGAATGCGGGTTCGGAGACAGCAAGGCTACTATGAACTACGGCCTGCCGCTCAACGACACGATCAAGCTCAAAACCTACTACAAGGACTGTTGGCAGGAGTTTGACGACAAGACGCCTTCCAAGTTCTTCCTCTACATTGCAGGCGGATTCGGGAAGTCGGCCAAGGCCGTGGAGAGTTCTCTTCAGAAATGCTCTGAAAGTTACGGACAGCCAGTTTCGGCGGTGACGGTCGATGCGCTCCTCGATCTCGTGGAGATGACCAATCCGCCGCCGGCGGCGAAGCTCATGAACGCCTTCAAGAAGGGCGGCTATTTCGCGAGCTGCGTGGACGTACAGAACGCGGCGTAGCGGATTTGCAAACCAAGCAAGAAAACCGCCTGTGCAACAGCGTCCAGGCGGTTTTTTGTGCTCAATTCAAGTGCTGTTCCTTGAGCCAGCGCTCGAACGTGTCGAGGGCCGTATAGAACTTCTGAAAAGCCTGTTCCTTGGGCATGACCTTGTTGGCCAGATTGTGTTGCATGCCGATGATGGTGTGCAGGTGCGAGGACAGGTCGCCGGGCTGGCTTTCGCTTGTGGGTGCGAACATCGCACCGGGAAACAGCGTTCCGACAAAATCCTTGCATTGCCGGCAACGCATTTGCAGGTTGATCGGAAGGTTCTGGACGTTCTCGGGCCTCTTGAGCTTCGCCTTCAGAATTTCGGTGGCCGCCACCGCCAGTCGTGAGAGCGCTTTGTGAAATTCGGCCATGCGGGCGGAGTCCCTGTCGTTGATGATGCGAGGCAGGGCGTCGAAGGCGGTGTCGAGCGGCTTGGCCGCAAGTTGACATAGATGAGTGATGAGGTCGGGCAGGCTGCTCCCGAGTCCTGCGTGAGGGCCCGTCATGGCTTTGGCGCGCTTGCAGGCAAAGGCGGTATGCCGTCCGAAGGCATTGATATGGCTCGCATTCTTCTCGTACTCTGGGTAGAAGGTCTTAAGAGCGCAGAGACAGTTGTCGGGCGATACGATCTTCTCGATGATTTCTTCCGTCACCACCCGCTTGAAGGAGGGCGACAAGGTTTCCTCGCGCTGAACGTGCTCGATCACGATTTGCTGGTCAAAGAACAGCGTGCCGTCAAACTGCTCGAAATGCAGGAGTAGCCAATACTCGAAGCAGGGGTTAGTAAAGGCCAGATGGATGAACGGGATCTTCTTGCCGAGTTCGACGGCATCGTGAAAGGTCAGATGAGAATCGCGGTCGAAAACAAGCCACGCCTGCCCATATTCGACCTCGTTGATCTGTCGAGCCAGTAGCATGTCCTTGGCCAAGTTCCGCAGGACAAGGCATGGCTCCTTGGCGGGACTGACTTTCACGTCGATGCGATCCTTGAGGCCGAGGAATCCGCAGAGGGCCTCGAAGTACCGCTGTTCCGTTTCGCCTTCGCAAAGGATCAGTTCCCTTACGGCTTCCGGTTCGGAAGCCGGAGCGTCACTCGGCAGAGCTGCGGAGACGGATGCCGGGGCGCTTGACTGCTTCGTTTCGAACGTCAGTCGCTTTCGCCGAATCTCGCCGGCGAGTTTTTCGACCTGAGGGTGTTCGGCGTGCTCGATGCCGGGCAACCACTCAATGGTGGGGTCGCGATGCGGGTCGGGGATGTGAATGATGGCGATGCTACGCCTGCCGCCCGTGGCCGGGCGCGTGAAGACGAGCCAGGAATGGCCGTCCGATTGTTTGCGAAAGTGCATGTGGTTCTTCATGGGAGGCAGTCTAACTTTCATGGAGTATTCCCTCTTTCTCCCAGAAAGCAAAATCGGCTTTCAAGCCTGTCAGAGCGCACTTGACACCTGAGTAATCTTTGCTCCGTCAATTATTTCCAGGTGTCACTCATGTCGCTTAATTCGTTTCTGGGCAGGCAGTTCTCTCACGAAGGCCGAGCCGGGCGTCTTGAATTTTTTGCCTATTTAATGGCGGGCCTTGTCTCGAACCTGATTCTCATCGCGCCGTTTCTCTGGGTGTCTTGGGAATACATCAACGCATCCATCGACTTTGGCCCAGACGTGGCGCTGATGATGAGCGAAGAGGACGAATTTACCTTCTTTGCCGCAGGCGCTTTCTATGTCTGGCTCTACGTCTGGAGCGGCTTGCTGCTCGCGCTCGGCGTTGCCTATCTGATGACGCTCTGCCGCCGTCTGTCCGACATCGGCTGGTCGAAGTGGTGGGTGTTGGTCATCGGGCTGCCGATCATCAACCTTCTGTTCGTTCTGCTCCTCTGCATCTGGCCGGGCAAGAAGGATTCGCAAGTCGACATTCACCCGCGCACCGAATAGAAAGCAGATTTTACTTTCAAGCGCGTCAGTGACATTTGACAAATTTTTTAGAGTTTGATCCGACACGTTTTTTAACTTCTGGTGACTTCTATGAAGGAAACACGCATTCCGACGCGAGCCGATATGCCGCCCTACCTCCTTGTGTGGTCGAGCGACGAGTGCATGCCGGTGCTCCTTGGTCTCGGTATTGGGATCATGCTCAATCAGGTTTTCATCTGCACGACTGTCGGTTTGGTCGTTGCGCACTTCTATCGCAAGTTCCGCGATCTGCATCCGGACGGTTACCTCTTTCATCTGCTCTATTGGTATGGCTTCGGATTTACCCGTAGCAAATCCATGATCAACCCGTGGATCAAGCGACTGATTCCGTAAACGAAGAACAAGAAAAAATGGACTTAAAGCGTTATCTCTCTACGTTCCACGGTCTCAAGACCGAAGCGTACTTTTCCCGCATGGTCACGACGGTTCTCTTGTGCCTGTGCTTCTTTCTGGTGGCCGTTCTGGCCACGCGTCCGACGATTGTGACGATCCAGCCGTGGACGCTTGCCGAAGACGCTCAAGTGACGCGTGACGATGCATCGCGCTCCTACATCGAAGCGTGGGGCTTTGCTCTGGCCGAACTGATCGGCAACGTGAGTCCCGGCAACGTGACCTTCATCGGTGACCGTTTGAAGCCGCTTCTGGATCCGAAGATCTACCACACCGTGCTCGAAGGTCTGGAATCCAATGCTCAGGGGCTGATGGACGATCGCGTGACGATGCGCTTTGAGCCGCGTCGCGTCACGTACGAAAAGTCTTCCGGCAAGGTCTTCGTGACGGGCTACAGCTTCATTCGTCAGGGCTTGAGCTTCGAAGCCGAAAAGCGTGAGGAACGCACCTATGAGTTTGTGATCCGCATTGCGAACTACGCCCCGCTCATCAAGTCCATTGATACCTATCTGGGCAATCCCAAGACGCGTGACGTGCTTGAGAAGAATGAACTGCGCCAGCAACGCGATGAGCAGAAGCGTCAGGAACAGATCAAGGAACGCGCTCGCTACAAGGAGCCGGAAGCCGACCGTCGCGAAACGACGGAAGCCGATACGAAGCTCTAACGCCCCAAAGAACAGGAGAACTCCAATGAAGCTCACTCACATTGCTGCGGCGGTGGCGGTTGCTTTGCTTTCGAGCAATGCGGCACTGGCTGCCGAAGGCGAAAGCGCGGTGACGAGCGCTGTCAAAAGCGTCGTGAAGACCGTTTCCGAAGCCGATGCGCAGTCCAAGCAAACGGCCAAGTCCAAGCAGGAATCGGCCCAAAAGCAGGCCGAAGATGAAGGCTACGTTGCCGTCCCGGCGAAGTACCTGCGCACGAACGCCGACCCTGCCGCCAAGCAACAGGCGGTCGAACAGATGAAGAGGAACGTCAAGGCTGAAGACAAGGCGGCGGAGGAATCGCGCCGCAAGCCCGACACCGTGCCGATCGGCCAAGTGCAGATCAATACGAAGGGAACCATTGCGATCAAGCCGGGCGAGAACGTCTTCATCCCGATTTCGCGTGAGCATCCGAACAGAATTTTGACGCCGTTCAAGAATCCGCAGATCGTCTCGACGTCGCTCTTTACGAGCAAGAAGAAGGGAGATTGCGGCGAAGCCTGCGTGCGCGACGGCGTGATCTACATCACGACCGATTCGCCTTCCGCCGTGACGGCCTTCATCACCGAGAAGGGTCATGAAGACATCGCGTTTTCGATCACGATGGTGCCTCAGGCCATTCCGCCGCGTGAAGTTCGCTTTACGCTGCCGCCCGATGTGGTGGAACGCCTCAATTCACGCAGTGCCGCCAACGGCGGCCTGAAGAAGGCTCAGGCATGGGAACAGTCCCAGCCGTATGTGGAAACGATTCGTCAGGCCCTGCGCGGCGTGGCGCTCGGCCAAGTGCCGTCGGGGTATTCGATGCGCAAGATACGCGTGACGGATCCGCTTCCGACGTGCAAGCATCTCGGTCTTGACTTCAAGTGGGACGGCGGTCAGCTTCTCGAAGGCTACAACCTCGACATCTATGTGGGCGTCGTGAAAAACGTTGCCGATTCGCCTGTTGAGTTTCGCAACCAGAATTGCGGCGGCTGGCGTACGGCTGCCGTTACGACCTGGCCGCTTTCGGTGCTTCAGCCGGGACAGCAGGCCGAGATCTACGTGGTCGTGAAGCGTCAGGAAGACGTGCCGGACGAACTCGTTCGCAAGCCGCTCATCCCCCGTGAATACAACTGATGGGGGAGTGAGATGGTATTCAACATGACTAATGCGCTCGCCAAGATGTCGCCGAGAACAAAGCAACTCTCGGTTATAGCGCTCGCGGTTGCCGCCTTGGGCGGCGTGCTGTACCTGTCGCTGGCAGGCACGGAAGAGGGCGTCAAGGAGCGTTGGAACACTAAGACGGACAAACAGGTCAATGTGATCACGGACCAGAGCAACAAGAACATGGGTCTTGAAGCCATGGCGGGTCGCATCAAGTTCCTTGACCGTTCAAACCGTCAGCTTCAGCAGCAGATCGAGCGCCTTGAGAAGGAGCGTGCGGCGGAGAAGACCGACGCCTCTCAGGAACGTATGTGGCGCGAGCGCTTTGATGCTCTGAGTAACGAAATCAACACGTTGCGTGCGCAGCAGAAGGATCAGCAGGTCCGCATTGATCAGCAGAGCAAGGCCGCTGCCAAGGGGCAGGGTGATCAATCCATCGACGACCCATTTCAGGTTCGCGAGCAAAAGCGCCGTGAATTGATGGGCGACGAGATGGAAGCCGAGCTCATGGGCCGCAAGGGCAAGGGCGCAACCCGTCCGTCATCGCGCAACGGCGCGGTGCGGATCGGTATCGTGGGCGAAGAGGGTGAAGAGGAGGAAGAAGCAGCTTCCGATCAGGAAACGCAGGCGCAGGAGGTCTCGCAAACGGCCTACATCCCTGCCGGCTCGATTCTCACCGGCACGCTCATCACCGGTGCTGACTTCCCGACGGGCAAGGGGTCGTACGACAACCCGACACCCTCCCTGATTCGTCTTTCGAAGCATGCGATTTTGCCCAACCGCTATACGTCTGACGTGCGCGAGTGCTTCCTTCTGGTGGGCGGTCGAGGCGAACTGGCGAGTGAGCGCGCCAAACTTCGCGGCGAAACGCTCTCCTGCATTCGAAACGACGGCGGTGTCATTCAGACGAAGTTGAACAGCTATGTCTCGGGTGAGGACGGCAAGGAAGGCATCAAGGGGCGCCTTGTGTCAAAGCAGGGCCAGTTGATCGCCCGCACGATGGTCGCCGGCTTCCTGTCCGGCATGTCTGAAGCCTTTGACTATTCGCAGGTGTCGGTGCTTTCGACGACTGCAGACTCAAAGGTGCAGTACCAGAAGAACTTCAGTACGGAAGCGGCCAAGGGAGGCTTTGCGACCGGTCTTCAGAACTCGCTTGACCGCGTCGCTCAGTTCTACATGGACTTGGCCGATGAAATGGTTCCGGTCGTTGAAATCAACGCGGGCCGCCAGGTCGATGTCGTGGTGATTACGGGTACGACGCTCAACGTGACGGCTCAGACCCAAGTCGCCAAGAATCCCACCCATACCGGGAGCTAATTGGAAATGAATTTCAAACGTGTTTTTCTCTCGGTCTCTGTGGCCGGTCTCTTCAGCTCGATGCTCTCGGGTTGCGGCTCCATTGGGGTTGGTGAAGAGGAATTTGCTTGTACGGGCATGCCGGGGTCTGTCTATTGTCACTCCGCTCGCGACGTTTATGAAAAGACGAATGACGGTGTTGTGCCGTCTCCTGTCGGCAAGAAAGACGGCTCCTACAACGAGGAGTGCGAGGACTGTGTTCGCGCCGAGGACGTGAATCCAGAGCTCGCCGTTGAGGAAGATGAAAACAGCCGCTACGCCGTAGGCGTTGGTGCGGGCAAGCCTTCGAAGGCGGCGGCTTCCGAAGAATGGATTGACGTTGTTGACACGAAGACGGGCGAAAAGAAGGTGATTCGCCGCAAGACGCTTGAGGTCAACAACGACGAAGTGATCAACAACTATGTCGCTCCGCGTCTGCCGAGCGAACCGGTTCCTATTAGAACGCCGGCTCAGATCATGCGCATCTGGGTCGCGCCCTATGTGGACACGAACGGCGATTTGGTTGCCCCCGGGTTCGTGTACACCGAAATTGAGCCTCGTCGCTGGATTTATCCGGGCGACGAACAGGGTGGCAACAGCAAGATGTTCGCGCCGCTTCAGGCTACGAGCAGTTATCCCGCATACAAGGCTCCCAAGAAGGAGGCTTACAACAGCCTCGAAAAACTCAAGAGAGACCAAATGCGTAATCACTAAAACTCAGTTTTTAGGAGACATTCCAATGAATTTCAAGTCTATCGGCAAGGTCGCTCTTGCCTGCGGTCTCTTCGCCGGCGCAGCTGCTGTTTACGCCGGCGTTGGTGGCACCACTCCGGGTGGTTCCGAATTTGACGACATCTGGACGCTCATCCAGGGTTGGTCGCAGGGTGTTCTCGGTCGCATCATCGCGCTTGGCGCTCTGATCGTCGGCATTGCCTTCGGCCTTGTTCGTCAGTCCGTCGTGGCTGCCGTCATCGGCATCTCGATGGCCATCGTCCTCCAGTACGGTCCGGATGTCATCGAAGGCATCGTGACCTCCACGGCTGCAGGTGCTGACCTCGCTCAGGTTGCTCTTCTCGACAACGGCATGAACATTGCCAACCTCGTGAAGTAAGTCCCTTGGGAGGAGGAACTTCAGTTTTTTCTGTTCTTTCGAGAGGTTCATCCTCCCTTTTTTCTAATCCCTCAACCTCAATTGTTTCAGGAGAAACTCCCATGAACATCAAGTCTATTGGCAAGGTTGCCCTTGCCTGCGGTCTCTTCGCCGGCGCAGCTGCTGTTTACGCCGGCGTTGGTGGCAACACCCCGGGCGGTTCCGAATTCGAAGAAATCTGGACGCTCATTCAGGGCTGGTCTCAGGGTGTCCTCGGTCGCATCATCGCGCTCGGCGCTCTGATCGTCGGCATCGCCTTCGGCCTCGTTCGTCAGTCCGTCGTGGCTGCCGTCATCGGCATCTCGATGGCCATCGTTCTCCAGTACGGTCCGGACGTCATCGAAGGCATCGTGACCTCCACGGCTGTTGGTGCTGACCTCGCTCAGGTCGCGCTTCTTGACAACGGCATGGATGTTGCCAACCTCGTGAAGTAATCGTTGATTTTCACCTAAGCACAAGCGTACCTGCCGGTTTCCTCCATGAGAACTAGAGGAGGTCGGCAGGACGTTTCGGCGTGGGACTAGACGAGGATTCCGCCCGCTGTAATAGCCTTGGGCGGGCGCATCACGATGGCAGAGTCTGGTTCCACACCAAAACGTTTTTCGTTTTTTTTCTCAAACCGTCCATCCGGTTTCCATTCATCAAAGGCAGCATCATCATGAACACTAGCTTCAAGCGCACTCTCATTACGGTTGCCGTGGCTGCGGCGACGGCTATTACGGCGGTTTCGTCCTATGCGGCGGGCACGATTGAAGACTTTCAAGCACGCGTCAACAAAATCGCCGCTGAAAAGGGTGTGCCGGCTCCGGACGTGAAGAAGGATCTTGAAGCGCAGGCGCATGTGGACGCTCAGGAAGAGCAGACCCGCGAGGCTTTGGCCAAGGTCTCGCCCATCGAGCGCATCGTGGCCATTGATGCCGATGTCATTCGCGCCATCAAGTCGAAGGACGGCAAGATCATGTATCTCGTCGACAACGGTCGCTTTGCCTTCATCGGCAAGATGGTCGACGTTTGGAACCGCAAGGAGCTGTCCACGATTGAAGACATTGCCGATGCTGTGAGCCACATTGATCTGAAGCGCGTCGGTTTCAAGCTCGATCAGGTGAATCACATTTCTGTGGGCTCCGGCGCAAAGCAGGTGGTGGCCTTTGTTGACCCGCAGTGCGGGTGGTGCCACAAGCTCGTCGGAGAGCTTAATGCCAATCCCGACTACTACAAGAACTACACATGGAACTTCGTGATCCTCCCTGTGCTTGGCGACCGTTCCGTGCAACTCTCCAAGAAGCTCCACTGCGCCAAGACGACGGATCAGGATGAGAAGTTCAAGGCGTTCCAAGGCGGTTTCCGCGCCATCGAGGCGCTTGAGCAGCAGAGCGATTGCGACATGACCAACTTCGAGTCCACCCTGACGGTCGCCCGCGCCTTGGGCGTGCAGGGCGTGCCGATGGTGATCGCGCCCGACGGTCGTTTCGAACGCGGCAAGCCCCGCGACCTGAAGGCGTTCCTTGAGCCCGCCGCTCCGAAGGCGAGCACGGCTTCCACGACGGATGCCGCTCAGGCCGCCGCCAAGGCCGAACCCGCTCCGGCTACCAAATAAGCCAATAACCCCTGCCTGAAGGCAGAGGCTTGCAAAAGCCTTGATTGACTAGCCTAAGCGAGCTTTCTTCGGAAGGCGAGCTACGTTGGTTGGGAATGTACAGGCACCGTGGGATGTTCATCCTAGTTCCACGCTCTGCGGTCAGTGGTTAAAAGCTCTAAGAGGTAGGAGCGGTGCTGCTGGCAAGAAACCCCTTCCAACATTGGCGAAGGATGCTAACCGGCCTTCGGGCCGAGAAGGCGGAACCTGCGGGTATCCGCCAAACCCCATTTTTAACTTGACAACGAAAGGAGTAAGCCGCGATTCCTCACCTGACTGAAGTCGGATGTTCCCTCGCGGCAATCCTATGGACGTTTTCAAACTCAAGCGCTTTACGGACGAGGGGCTGCTGACGGATGACATTCGTGCGGAACAGCTCATTTCGCCGTTGGCGGTCGACAATGAACATCGCATCTTCATGTGCGATGACAAGACGCTGGGTTTCTGCTTCGAATGCCAGCCGCTCACGGGCGGCGGCGAGAAGGAGCATGAAAAGCTCGACCAGCTTTTCAGCCAGAACTTTCCTTCCAACATGACGATGAGCTTCCTGCTCTTCCGTTCGCCCGACATCGAGGAAACCCTCCTTGTTGCCGAACGCATGCGCATGAACCACAAGCATCCTCTGTTGACGCCTGTGTTTGAGGAGCGCATGAGGTGGCTGCGAAAGCACACGGATGAGGAAATCGTTGGCACGGCCCTGAACGGTGCGGTGTTCAACGTCGGACGCGTCGTCGACCTGAAGCTCATCGTGAGTGTCAAGATCCCGTTCTCGGGCGAAGAGCCGAGCGAAGACGATATGGAAGACTGCCTTGACTGGGCGACCAAGATCATCTCCGTTCTGAAGTCCGTCGGCTTTGCGCCGTACCAGATGGACGCAAACCGCTACGTGCGCTTTGTGAACACCTTCCTCAACTGGAATGCGCGTGCGACGTGGCGTCAGGGCTATCGACCGCTTTGGGAAAAGGACAAGCCCATCCCGCCGCAGTGCTTTGACCCTGATTCCGGGGTCATGATCGCCAATCCGAACTTTTTCACGTTGGGCGAAGATGCCTACGTCAAGGTTCTGTCCGCCAAGAAGATGCCCGAAGCCATGTACTTCGGCAATGCCATCGACTACGTGGGCGACCTGCACGGCAACAACGGCGGCATTCATCAGAACTATGCCGTCTGTTGCAATATCATCTTTCCGGATGTCTCCAAAATGAAGGGGACGCTTGAGAAGAAGCGTACATGGGCCAACAACCAGGCCTTCGGTCCGCTACTCAAGTTCGACCCGATCCTCGGGGATATCAAAAAGTCGTTTGACACGATCTACGATTCGCTCAACAACGGTTCTCGTCCTCTGAAGACGAGTTTCCACGTGATCGTTTTCGGAAAATCCGAAAAGGAAGTTACGTCCACGGCATCGGCTGCGGAATCCTTCTGGTCCGACCAGCACTTCACGCTCAAGGAAGATAGGTACGTGATGTTGCCTATCTTCAAAAATTGCTTGCCCCTTTGTTGCGACCGGTTCGCCATCAGCGAACTCTGGCGCTACAAGACGATGACGAGCCGCGAGGTCCCGGTCATTCTGCCGCTCTTTGGCGAAGCCAAGGGGACGGGTACGCCGCACGTGGAACTCTTGAGTAGAAACGGGCAGGTGATGAGCCTGTCGCTACATGACTCTTCGACGAACCAGAACGGCGTGATTGCTGCCGAATCGGGATCCGGCAAGTCGTTCCTTCTAAACGAAATCATTCTCTCTTACATGAGTGAAGGTGCTCGTGTCTGGGTGATTGACGCTGGTAAGTCCTACAAGAAGCTCTGCGAGTCGCTCGACGGCGACTTCGTGGAATTCTCAGACCGAAGCAAGATCTCGCTCAATCCGTTCGAGACCATTGTCAACTGGAACGATGAAGAAGATGCTGTGGTGAATCTGGTGGCGACGATGGCTTCCATGGAAGGCAAGCTCGACGACTATCAGATCGCGGCTCTCAAGGGCCATATGCATCAGATCTGGAACGAGACCTACGAGGAGGGCAAGAAGCAGGTTCAGGGGACGCTTGATGCCATCAACGCGGCCTATGAGCACAAGATCGAGCAGGCTCTGCAAATCTCGGATCGCCGCAAGGCGGATGCGATGGTCGAAGACCTTGAGCGCAAGCGCGACCTCGATCTCATGCAGGCCATGCCGCCGTCGACCATGAGCATCGACCTCATCGCCGAACGTTGTCTGGGGGATTCGGACCCTCGCGTGCGCGACGTCGGCGTTCAGCTGGGCTCATTTACGTCGAAGTCTTCCTATGGCCGCTTCTTCTCCGGCCACAACAACGCCAACTTCAAGAACGATCTGACCGTTCTCGAACTCGACGAACTCCAAGGTCGAAAGCATCTGCGCCAGGTGGTGCTCCTGCAGCTCATTTCGCAGATTCAGCGTGAGATTTTCCTTGGCGAACGTGATCGCAAGAAAATCGTCATCATCGACGAAGCGTGGGACCTCCTGAAGGAAGGCGAAGTCTCCGTCTTTATGGAACACGCCTACCGCAAGTTCCGAAAATACGGCGGTTCAGCCATCATTGCCACGCAGTCCGTCCAGGACTTGTACGGCAACTCGGTGGGCAAGGCCATCAGTTCGAACTCGGCCAACATGTTCCTTCTAGGCCAAAAGCCGACGACGCTTGAACAGGTTCGCAAGGACAATCAGCTTGTGATGGAGGACTGGGCCTTCAACATGCTCAAGTCTGTGCATACGGAAGCGGGCGTCTTCTCGGAAATCTTCGTGAGCGTTGGTCAGCTTCAGTGCGTTGGTCGCTTGATCGTGTCGGACTTCCAGAAGCTGCTCTACTCGACCGCTCCCAACGATGTCAACGACATCAAGCAGTACCAGTCACAGGGCATGGGCATTCAGGACGCAATCAATGCGGTTCTTCGTGACCGCGAAGCTCGCCGACGGTATTGATCTGGGCAAAAAGCTCTTGGGAGGGAGGAAAAAGGCCGCTGTTCAGCAAGAACGGTCGGCCTTTTTTTTCTTGTGTGGCACAGGGATTTTGGAGATGCGGAGGAATTCCGTTCCTGAACCCTGTCCGCTTTTTCAGGACTTGTAATGTAACAACGTACTGTATCGGTAAGTGTTACGACATAAAAAAGATCGGCACCCAGGATACCTTCGAAACCATTCGTTTCGCCCAACATAAAGCGCCACAGCGGTTTCAAAAGCGAGTTTTGCTTTCAAGTGTGCCAGATGGGGTTGGCCAACTGCCTATGCTCAAACTCAGCGTCGAAAAGCATCCCGGCTTTTCACATTGGTTTGAATCATAAGAATCAGTTTTGGGCCTTGCACTCATGCACCCCTTATTCCGAAAGTCCGTTTGCTCCCTCATGGCCGGCCTGATCGGCTTCACACAGACGGCAACTACTGTCGCCATGGCGGAAACGGTCACGCCGCCTTATCTCAACAACAAGCCCTCCGCGTCTGAGATCACAGACATGGGCCATGCCGCCAATGCCTTCGGCAAGGAGCTAGGAACCAAGGGGAAGGACGGCGCACCGACGTTAGAAGGAACGTCCATTAAATTCCAAGTGGGCGACAAGGAAATGACGCTCGATAAGAGCGAACTTGCGCCTAAGGATAATGGGAAGAACATCCGATACGCGCATACGGAGGAGGAGTTTGAAAAACAGAAAGACCTCTACAACGATGGCGGTGCAATGGATGAGAAGGGCGCAGAACAGAAAGATGCGCTCTTCATGGATTCAGAGTCAGATACCCCGACTCTGGAGGGCGAAGTGTATGCGTTGTTGGTGGACATTGCTGGCAAGGAAAAGCCTGACCTCAGCGAGGAACAGTTCCTGAAAAAAACTGAGGAAATTCTGGGCGACATGGAGAATGTCCTCCAGGATCTCGTGACGTGCGACGCAAAGTCCGCTTTGGATACTCAGTCGAAATATGTTCATATTGCTGATCTGAAGGAATGCCAGCAAGTCATCGACAAGACTTCGACTTGTACGATTCAGCATGACTACACTGCTGGCGTCATCGAGCACGTCGATGGCGACTTCAACATGAAGTCGTGCGGCGAGGGATGTATCGAGATTTGGTTAGGCACGGTTTGCAACGACTGTCTGCATGGTGGTTCGTGCTCATTGTTTGTCAAGGAAATTCGCTTCCGCGTCGTGAATCCGGACGCGCTCATCAAGGCGGAAATTGACTATGCGGTTTTCGACGACGAGTATCAAGTGTGGATCGGCCCTGACGGAGCGACGCAACTCGTCTATGACAGCCATGACGGGCAATTTCCTTTTGAACCTGATGGCACACGGAATGGGAATCAGTGCGAACGATGGACTTCGTGGGCTTGGGACGTTTATGGCGACGGCTACGGTTGTCATGACGCTTGCCGAAATCCGACGCCCGGGAAGGGGGCTGTCAATGTCAAGCCGCAGATCATCGCCGCCGGTGAAAACGGCATCGTTCGTTTTGTCACGCGTACCGCTGCGGGCGGCAATGGAGAAGGCTTTTCCCGTCTGCGTATTCTCTATGACACGAGCAAGATCGTCAAGAACGACATTTGGAAGCCGAAGGGATGCATTGATGCCGCACTAGGCATTGAAGACGGCATGGCTGAAGGGGCGGTTAAGTGTACGGACATGCCTGACGTTGGCACGGATGGTTGCGTATGGCTTAACGGCGTGAGCGTTTGTGAACGCCATCTCTCTGAGTCGCCGCTTAAGGCCATAAGTCCCTTCTGCCGTAAGGTTTCCGTCGATGCCAAGTTCACCTTCAATAAGGGGGATACGGGATGTTGGAATGTGCTTGTCGGCTTTGACAAAAATGGCCATGGTATCTACGACCGCGTGTGTGGCGGTGAAAACCTTGGTGGGAATCTCGACACCTGTACGAAGTACAAGGAAGATCCGAACTGCAAATTTGTCTCCTCAGTATGTACGGGAGGTATGACCGGTTCGACAACCGGCACCTGTTACGTCAACGACGTGGTGTACGACTGCGGCAAGGATGTCAAGATCGAAGATGTAAATGCAGAAACGACCTACGATTGCGACGGCATTGCCTGCCTGGGTGAGAACTGTATCGACGTAGATCGCACTCAAAGTACAGACTTTGCGAAGGTGAACGCCATTCTGAACGCCATGCAATACATGGCGCAGGACATGGAGTGTACCGGTCTGGACGAAAACGGGAATCCTACCGGGAATCAGGATGTCAATTGCACGGTGTTTGGCGGCAAGAGCGGGTACTGCAAGATCGCTGTTGGCGGTTGGCAGGACTGCTGTGAGCCCGTGGGTGGACCGGGTATTGCAGAGTACATTTCCATGATCCAGGCAGGCCAGCGTCTGCATTCCGCGCTCAACTCCTACGGAACAGCCGTCAATGCGGCTGGCACTGCCACTTCAATCGGTGCAGAGATTGCCGGCAATTATGCGAAAGGTTTCGGGGAAGTGAAGGCCGTTCTTCAAAATGGCGTGAAATGGTTCAAGGACGCCTTTACGAGTGTGGCGGACAATATTTATGGTGGCTTTACGGACTTTTTGGCCACGCCTCTAGAGTGGTTCTCGGGGGCGATGAAGAGCGAGCTACTAACCTCCTGCCAGAATGCAATCGCGAAAGTCTTCGGGGATGCAGGGTTTAAGAATACCGCTCAAGTGATTGGTGGGGCGACGGAAGGTTCCACTGGTGCTGAAGGCTCCATTGGAGATGCAATGCTGAAGGATATGTTCGGCGAGGCAATGGGGGAAGCCGTTGGGAGCGTCATCTCCTTTGTTGGTTGGGTGTATCTAGCCTATCAGGTTGCCAATCTAATCATCCAACTTGTTTACAAGTGCGAGCAATCCGAATACGAAACAGTGAGCCAAAGAGATACGAAGAATTGTCATTACATCGGCAGTTATTGCAAGAGCAAGAAGCTCGGACTTTGCATCGTGAAGCATCGTGTCTATTGCTGCTATCAAAGTCCGCTCTCTCGCATCATCAATGAGCAGATCAAGGCGACGCAACCGGACATCTTGTCCAACGGTGGAGAGTGGGGGGATCCGGAACATCCAAAGTGCGATGGGATCCCGTTGTCCGACATCACCAAAATCAATTGGGATTTGATCAACTTAGACGAGTGGACAGCATTGTTAGTTTCGACCGGGAATATGGTGGAGGCAAAGGACATCGACCTAGATAAGCTGACCGGCAAGGATTCCAAGATGAACTGGACGGCGGATCAGGGGACGGCGACTGATTGGGGTATTCCGAACAATAAGGATCAAACGGACATTACCCAGAAGCAGAATGTTGCCACTCTGGGGCTTCGCGCTGATGGACGCAAGGCCAATGACCGCATGAATACTGTTGAACGCATCGAAAATCACCTGACCGATGTTCAGGTTGACCGTCTTCGTATCGAAGGTGCGCCTTGTGTTGCGCTTGAAGTCGGTAACGGTCTCGTTCTGCGTGGAGGGTGTGGCGAAATGAGCAATGCAGAGTACATCTGCCGTCATAACGGGCCGCTGATTGATTGCGAGGAAATCGCCTATAAGAACTCGCTCAACGAGTTGTTGAACCATCCGTTGACCTCAAAGGACTACTGGGATGATGGCTATCGCTGCTACAAGGGTGAAGTCAATATCGACTGTTCGACGCTTTACTCAAAAGACGCCTACATCAAGGCGCTGGAGGAGTACGCAAAGATCATTGGTGGAACGACTTATCTGAATCGTTACGTCTGCTTGGATAAATCAGGTACGTTCAACCAAGCGATCTGCGAACACGCCATGGAGCAGAACTACTGCGAATGTCTGCCGGGAACGTTTATTTGTCAGGACGGGAACAAGCCGATTGACTGTCAGACCTTAGGTTCAACAAAGAACGAGTGTCGTTGTTTGTTGGGCGTTTGCAAGGAAAAGTGCGAGTTCGGCGGGATCCCGAGTTCTCAATTGGACAACGACATTCACGTCAATACGCCGGAAACGTGTCCTTATGGCCATTAGTCGCCGTTTGTGAGTTCGGAGTGGCACATCAAGCGGGAAAACCTGCTTGCAAGGGTGCCACTTCGATTTTTCGAAGACTCTATTGTTAAACAACCTGTATGGAGGGACGGGCGTGGCGCGATAGCGCCAGCTCCCGTTGTGAAGATGAATCTCGGAGATAAAAAGTCAGTGTCGATAACCAGACGACAGGTTTTGCTTGGCTCGTTGATGGCGGGGCTGTCGCCTGTATTGGCGACTCCAGCTCGTGCGGAATTGAGCCAGCAAAGTTCCTTCGGTGGTAGCAGTAGGGCCTTTCCGTTGCACGCGGTGGCCTTCACGGGCGACTACAACGATTTGATCGGAGCGCCCAGTTCGGACGACATTGGTAATTTCTTTGCCGACTCTGTGACGCCTGGGGAGGCTGGACCGGAGGATAACGTGACGCTCACTCAAACGGCCAAGGGCAAGGAAAAAGTTGTGACGCCATTTAAGGGGGCAATCTCGATTCCCTATTTTCGTGTGAATGAAAAGGGATTGATTCAGGAATATGGATCGAGAACTTTGACCTTTGCTTGACGGATGGAGCGTTCAGGATGAGTGAAAGCGAAAAGACGAAGAACGTGCCAGTGGTCAAGGGGCATAGTGATCGCGACCGCGAACAAAAGAATTTGACGCGTCGTGGGATGTTGCTTGGGGCGGTTCTTGGTGGAATTGGGGCCGTAAAGACGGTTGAGGCTGTTGAGTGTACTTGTTTGCCTGCACCTGATTGCAATGCCGTTTGCCCGAATGGCGGTGTTCCTCGTGGTGATGGAACACAGGCATGCGATTGCAATCCGCCGACGTGTGTTACGCAGGATCAACTGGCCAAGGTGGCCTATACCGGCGAGTATACCGACTTGATTGACAAGCCTGACTTGAGTGCTGGCATGCCCAATGTCGTAACTGCTGGGGGCGCTGGGCCGACAACCAACGTCACGATGAGTCGAACAGGGGCTGCGCCTCAAACGGGGAAAATCACAATTCCTTATTTCAGTGTTGATTCCAAAGGACGAGTTACAGCTTTTGGTAATCGTACATTCGAGATGAAGACTAGTTACTACAGTAATTACAGCAATTACTACGCATATTCTAATTATTCTGCGTACACAAACTACAACGCATATCAAAATTATTCGAATTACAAGAATTATTACGACTATTATGATAATAATTGTTGTGGTGATTCGGATGGCCGTTAAAAGATTTGCGTGGCGGGTTTATGAGTGGTATTTAAAATAGTATGAGTGATGCAAAGATAATAGATAAGGGTGTCGTTATTCCTGTTGATGGAGAAGTACCTCACCCGTTGGTCAATCGACGCAATGCAGTCGCTGCGGTTTTATTGGGAGGTCTGGCTTCGGGGGCCAAGGCTTTGGAGATGTCCTGTTTGCCTGCACCTGATTGCGATGCCGTATGTGAGGAAGGTGGTGTTCCTCGTGGTGATGGAACACAGGCATGCGATTGCAATCCGCCGGATACCTGTGTGAATCCGGATAAGTTGGCTCCTGTTGCCTACACGGGAAACTACAAGGATTTGGTCAACAAGCCGGAGATCAAATCCGACTTGAAGGATGTGGTGGTGGCTGGGAGCGCGGGGCCGACATCGGACGTGACGATGACGCAGGTTGATAGTGCGTCGGGCTTGCAGAAGCCGTCCGTGACTAAAGTCACGATCCCTTATTTCAAGGTCGATTCAAAGGGACGTGTCACGGCATATGGTAATAAGACGCTAACTTTGGAGACGACCTACTACAACAATTACTCAAATTATTACGCGTACAGCAATTATTACGCATATACGAATTATACAGCGTACCAGAATTATTCTGCGTACGGTAATTATCGTAATTATTACGACTATTATGATAATAATTGTTGCGGTGATTCAGACGCGCGATAATAGTCCTTTGGGCGGAGTAGATAGTGAAGTTTCAATTGGTTTGCGTTAAGCCGGGGTCAGAAAATACTGAAACATGGTTTTTTGATAATCAGACAAATAAAATTGTCGGAGAGAATGGGCGAACGCATTACTTCTGGAATGATCCTCGTTTTTTTGGGGTGGAGGATCATTTCCAATCGGTTCCTGCGAGAGTGTACGATGAGGAGCATCCGATTCAAGAAAACTTCAGGGTTCTGTCAAAATTAAAGATTCAGCTTGGATTGGCTTGTAATTGTGATTGCGCGTATTGCCAGCAAAAGCAGTGGCGTAACCCATCCGAAATCCAGGCCGATGAAGCAGACATCGTGCGCTTTTTCGACAGCTTTGAGCGAGCTGGGTTAAGTCTTCGAAAGCAAGGAACCATTGAACTGTGGGGTGGTGAACCTTTGGTCTATCGCAAGGTGTTGCAACTACTTCTGCCGAAGTTAAGAGAAAAGTTTGGGACTGAAGCTCGCATCGTCATGTTCACGAATGGTGAGCTTTTGACGAAGGCGATGGTCGACATGCTGATGCTGTATCGCGTGACTGTGCGCATTTCTCATGACGGTCCGGCTCAGAGCTTGAGAACTCGAAAAGATCCGCTTGATGATCCTGCTTGCTGGCAGGTCTGGCAGTACCTCTTAGAAGAAAGTGCTAGTCGCGGAATCCCCATGGAGTTCCATGCTGTCATTACGCCTCGAAATGCGAACTTGCAGGAGCTTCAAACCTTTTTCAAAGAACGGTTTTCGCCTGATGTGAAGGTGAGCTTTGAGGGCGTTGCAACGATTGACGACGTAGAGCGTAAGGATTGCGTTTTTGGATCTGATGATGCGCGGACCTTGGTGGCTTCCATCTTCAACGCAACTTTTAATGAACTCGTTCCGGGGATTAGGCCTTGGGTTGACGAGTTGCTGGGGCGTCTCGTTCACCGCGTGCCGGTGGTGACGTTGGGAACTGCCTGTGATGCGGCAAATCCTGGCGTTCTGTCCGTGGACTTGTTCGGTCGAGTTTTAAGTTGTCAGAACCGGTCAGCCCAGCGTTTTGCCATCGGATCGCTTGATGACTACGAGGGCATTGTCAACCCACATCTTAAGCATTGGTCGGTTTATCCGGCTTGTCGAGACTGCTTGGTTCTCTCTTCGTGTAAGGGCGGGTGTCCGCATCATGATTCAAAAGATGCGGCCAGTAATTGCGCCAATGCTTTTACATTTCACTTCGGCATTTTTACAGCCGTCTGGTTCTTGCTGACGGAACGTCTGATTGTTGAAGTGAAGCCTCTTGAAGTGGAGCAACCTCATGTTTGATGTCCAGCGAGTGTGCGTGCCTTTGGGGCTCGCGTGCAATCTTGAATGTCGTTACTGCCTGCGCGATATGGGGCGAGAGCGCGTACCCCGTCTAAATGATTTGATGCGCAGGTATGTCGAGCAGCTCAATCCTTCTGTGACTGAGGCGCTTATCGTGACTGGCGGGGAGCCGTTGCTATACAAAAATCGCATGTTCGAACTGTTCGAACTTAACGCCAGTGTTCACAAGAAAATCATGACGAATGGCATTCTGCTCGACGATGCATTGGCTGATTACTGCAATCGTCATCAAATTGAACTGATGCTGAGTCACGACGGTGAACCTACCGAATTCTTGCGAGGTGTTGACGTTCTGAAGAATCCGGATCTGGTTCGCATCATTCGCAAGTTCGACATTCTGAGAGTCAATACGGTTTCAACGAAATTAAATAGCGATTGCTTGAAGACTTATTGGTACATCGTTGAACATCTCGGACGCGAAGACTTCTTCATGACTTTCAATCCGTGTTTCGACACCGGATGCGTGAATGAATTGATCGAAGGGTACGACTATGCGGAATTCAATCGCACGTTCGCCGAGTTACACCAAATTGTGCCATGTCGGTGGGCATATAACGGCAAGTTGGATGATCTGGATAAACAGACTCTCGGGGTGAATATATTGCCTGACGGTAGCGTGGTGTCCATGGCAACGATGAAGCACTACGGGACGGTCGAAGAATCTTGGGAAACCATTCGTGACCGGATTGAGGCATTTGGCGAATTCGATCGTTGTCTTCGGTCTCGTTGTCCGGAATCATTGAAGCGCCGGTGCATTAAGCAACTGGCATCCAATCACTTTTGCAAAGTTCGATTCGCTCAGGTGGCTACGAGCGATAAGGAATGGCGATGAATTCCATTTACGCTGTACAAAAAATTTATCTGATGATGGGGGCAGCATGCAATCTGAAATGCAGGCATTGCTATCAGATGGACAATCCGCAACCGCATCTACACAAACAAATTCATTCCGACGTCTGGGATTTTCTAGATAGGATGTCTTCACAGAAGCCCGAGAAGCTGAACTTGGTGTTCTGGGGCGGTGAGCCGTTGCTTTATTGGCCGCTCATTAAATCCGTGATTGACCGTTTTGATGGCAGATTCAATTTTGCCTTCATCTCGAACGGTACGCTGTTGAACGATGCCATGGTGGACTATCTGAGGAAGCTCTTCAAAAACCCCATCTCTGAGAGATGGGGTAAGCAGATTTGTTTAAATTAAAGGCTCTTGGCTGGGGTCGAAAAATTGTTGAAAGCTCCCAGGGACGAGAGTCGTTCGATTTTTCTGAATAATGCTGACGTGACTCGATGTTTGCCTATAAATTAGGCAAAATCCCACCTCAAGAGTCAAATCGCCCCCTTGGCTCTCGAGACGAACCACGATGTGCAGTTTAAGAGCTGATCAGCAAGACAGTTCTGGCGGTGCACACCATTTGCGCAAGCGGTAGCAGTTGTATAGTGCAAACAACGTTAGCGCTCGGCTGTGATTTTTCGCCAATCCGCGATAACGAACCTTGGCATAGCCATAAATCCTCTTCAGCCAGAGGAAGCTCCACTC
>ENA-UEPQ01000431-UEPQ01000431.1-human-gut-metagenome-genome-assembly--contig:-NODE-431-length-21202-cov-8.946746_pt1 | contig 21202 bp, 21 predicted proteins | sample MGYA00242903_ERZ507922 | MGnify/ENA primary metagenome ERZ507922 (study PRJEB26167, sample SAMN06115483) | human gut metagenome | host: Homo sapiens | place: China:Sichuan | collected 2014-10-16... | reverse complement strand
TCAATGAATATGACCACGATGCTGAACTGGAAGACAAAGCTTCTGAAGCATACCAGAAAATATGGAATGCCGCTAAACCTTCCCACCTAATTTGGAAGCGAATACTGTCTAATGTTGAATCTTGGTAAGCTACGCTGATGTTACCTTGTCGTGCATTAAGCATTGATGATGTAGCTAGTGTAATGAATTTAACTTCGGTATATGGGATTGGTAACATAATATTGGTGCTGGCTGCCCCAACTCCCCACTGTTTCAATAGCCAATAACCCAATAGTTATAACCATATCCTCGATATGTCGTAATTGATGTTTTGCTTAAACTGGTTACAGTTTGATCAGCGTTTCCAGTAGCACTTCCTGTCTCGTTATATTGAGTGAACCCTTTTAAAGCCGATACAGTAAATGCAATGGGGAAATTAGTTGTTTGTCCAGTAGATTTTCCCCACTGTACAGTGAAGTTTCTTAATATGCCAATCCGCACATATCCATTCTGTTCCAGCAAATATGTTACTCCACATATCGACAATATATTGTCGATAATGTATTTTTCTATTAATGTCTTTACCCATGATGTAGTTGCAACTTCATTGTTATTGCTGTCTTCTGCCGGTGACTCAACTGATAATTTGCCCTTTATCGTAGTATCACCAGTCTTAGGTACATAATCCATTTCAGGAAGTTGATCTGTTGGCACTTTTCCATCTAAAAGGTCTGCTTTATCTTCCATCTTAGCGTCGATCTCTGTTTTGGTATAAGAATTTATAATATTTGTAACCATTGTAAAAGTTACGCTGCCATCACTCACAGTTGCCTCAACCGTTTCAGGCCATTCCGGTTCGGTCGTTCCCGTAACCCCCACCGACGTCACTTTTGCAACAGTGTTTGCAGGCATATTAGGTGACCTGACTATCTGTCCCAGTTGCATTTCCTTATCCGGCTGCCAAAGCCCGTCTACTAGACATTCTAAGATAGTATTATTGTTTTTCATCAATTCCTGCAGGTCAGCTTGCGTCGTCGGCGTCGTTTCACCGCTGTCACTGGCATATGTAAAGTATTTTGCAACGCCTTTTATAAACTTAGGAATTTCCACTTTAAATCAGCTCCTTTTCAAATCCCTGCCATGTTACGTCAACCACTCCTGCAACAGGGTTATTATTTATATCCAGCAGTTTTATTCTGCACGGATTGCGGCTAATAATAGCCGTTCTTATTATTACAGCACCGCCGGTACTGTCCTGTACGGCATCAATCCTCACCGCCGTTGTGTAATAATGCGGTGTTTTGATATCCAACATCACACCTGTTACAGGTACTGACAGATTCTCAAAATGTTCCTCTCTGTCCGGGACGTCAATAAGCAATTTCATTGCCTTTATAACAGTTTCTTCCGCAACGTTCTCCTGGGCAGAAGTCCTGATCTGCATTATGTCTCCTGCTTTTACCAAAACTTTGCCAGTATAAGGTTTATAAATAGTAGTATCATCCATCCACGCAGGATATTGAGAGTTTTCCCATGCCGATGTTTCCGGTGTGTTCCACACAGGTTTATCACCAACTTTTCTATGTTCAATGGCTGCCGGACCATCAATTTCATACTGCAGCCAAAATTGTCCGCTGGCAGGAGCTCTCACCTGATAAATAAAGTTGAATGAACTGTAACGTTCTTGCCACGCCGCCAGTGTCAGAGCTGTCCATGCCTGCGCATTGGCATTCTGCCAATAATAAACATTTTGTTTAGCATGCAGCTGTCCGTCCTGCCGGACCACGCCGTCATGCACTGTATTAGACCAATTATCAGCCGTGATATCTACTTTATAAAGTACATTCTCTTCCAGCATATCGCCAAGGTTCAATATGGCGTAAGTGGGCATATAGCTCTCCTGCCCCGCATTATCCACCGCCTTGATCATTACCGTATGTACACCCTGACGCAAAGCCTTTGTTTCAAATGGCTGCAGCGTTACAAGCCCCGTATGCAGATCTGTCGCTTTCTCCCATGTTGGATAACTACCCTGGATGTATTTCAGTTTAAACCCTGCAACATCATTTGGATTGGGGTAATTATAAGTCCACCAAAACCGCCGGGTACCGTCGTTGAGCTGGTCATGGTCAATCAGCAAAACATTAGGCGGCAGCAAATCAACAGTAGCTGCTGGAATAGAGATTACTGTGCCTGTAGAAGTCGACAATCCCAACACCGTAACTACCTTTACCAGATAATCCAGTCCTGGCGTTGTTTCTGTTTCAAAGCTTGTTGATGTTGTATCCCCTGCAATGGTCCATGTAGTCCCGCCATTCGAAGAAAGCTGCACGCTGAACTTTGTCGCCGTCGCCCCATCAGGAAGTCGCCATGACAGAAACATCCTGCTGTGCCGCGTTTTCATAGGATCGCAGTACAGAACCTGATTGCCCTGCAGATTAATGACATTTACCGCTACATCCCGCTCTGCCGTGCTGTAATCTATTTCAGGGATGTTATAGTTTTCACTATAAACATATTCGTTGTAGATTATAGCTTCTATCTGCCGCCGCAGATCACCGTCCCTGTTGATAGATTGGATAATCACCGGTACGGTGCCGATGCTTTCCTCGGCAATATCAAAAATATCCCCAACTGCAGGTGGCTCTGTCACGCTTTGCAAATCGACTACTAGTTGCGTATCATCCGGATTAACTGTGATTTGCAAAATGTTGATCTTATAAATATTGTCAGTTTCACTAGATCGATACTGAAACCGATACACTTTTACCGGATCATAGTCCTCCATAAAGGCACCGCAGGTTATATTCGGACCTTCTACTGCAATAATGCGTCCGCTCGTGCCGTATTTGGTAACGTCATGACTGATATATACCAAATCGCCAACTGTACAAGCTATGGCGTCAATGTCAGCCTTCCATTTATAAGTACGTGTCAGATATTGATTGCAGTACAGCTGGAATTTGCCTTCACGATAGGCCTGCTCATAGCTGGTAATACCGTCAAATGATACCTGCGTAGTATTATCATAGGCATCCGGATCGTCATAACTCTTGCCGTAAACTACCAGCGTATCGCGTTCATAGTTTTTCTGTTTATTGGTAAAGGTTATCTCCAAAGCGTTCGCCCTGTCCGATAACTGCATGAAATTTTCTTCAAAAGTACCCTGAATGATATTACCCATCCCAAACATCTGTGTTGGCTGTTTCGGTCCGTTCCAAATACATCCAAACTTTGTACCAAAGCACAATACCAACCCGCGCCCAATAGGCGCTATTTTTTCATTTACCATATTCAGTAAACGTCCGGTAGTATTGATCTCGATGTTGATCTCCAATTTATATTCTGTGCAGAACTCTGCCCATTCAGCAAATTTGTCATACATCATCAACTCTGCTTTGGCGCCTCTCACTTCAAATTCAAGCTCTCCGGTGTAAATATTTGTCAGCTGTGACGCCTGGTGAATAAAGTCATAAGCGGCCCACGCCGGGTTATTGGCTGGCTTTTCTTCATAGGCTTTTGCATATGGATTCCATACCCAAACATTAGCTCGTTCTTTCATAAAGGTTAAAGTCGGCGTACCATTTAACTGGCTGGTCGCTAAAGCTTTAATCCCGATCAGTGCCATATCAGGATAAACGAAGTCATCATAGACAATACCTTCTACCATAGTCCACCAGCACTTTACCCCATCGCGGGTGCTTGTCGTTGATGCCGACCGGCCTACAACTCTTACCCGCACATCGTATTCTCCGGCAGCAAGGTTATCGATGCGGAAGCTGCGACGCACAGCCGATGATTGTGCTGCTGTTACACGTCCATTTTTAGATACTCCAATATTGGTGCTATAGCCATTACCTTTAGCCTGCATTGTTTGTTTATCAAACCGGAACGGACCAACGTCAATATTGCCAGTTGATCCTTGAGAAAATGATCCTGAATACCAACCTTTACCACCAAAAAAACTATTTCTGGCGCTTGGTTTACCTACACGAATACTCCATACTTTACTGGTATACCCATCACTGTCTTCCTGCGTCGTTTTGTATATTCTGATCTTCCAGTTTCCTAATTCTGCCGAACCGTCTAATAAAACAGCGTTGACAGGATTTGAGGTTATAAGAGCATAACCGCTGACAATAGGCTTCCATTCGCCGCTGCCGCGCAAGGCATAATCTGCCGCCAAATCAACCCATGCATTAACCAGGTTGCCGTCGTCATTAGCGTGATACAGTCCCTGGCTGAATTCGATATCAATAATTATGCCCTGGGTAGCGCTTCCGGTAACAACATCTTGCCGCCACTCACCTTCAAGTTCATAGCCAAGACTTTTTGTAGACCTGATATCGTTGAAATTGTCGATGATCGCCTGATCGTTGATTCCCGGTCGTATATCCAGTTTCACACCTTCATAATTTCCGATATCGTTATCGTTTAATTTGATTTCTGTTATTTCCAGCGGTCCACTGCCGGCAGCGATCAGCCAGTTCAAATACTGGTCGTTATTATCATTGTCGACAAATTTAGCTATGCTCTGTCCACCGCTTTTGACCTTGCCATATGTAAGCTGCTCTGGATTGTTCTGCCCTTCCATAGTCTGGATACCGTTCCAGCTATAAGTCGCCTCACTGCCTTCGGTATTGTATTTTCCTACATCCACTTTACCGGCAAACATTTTTGATACCAGACTGCCGCCCAGAAACATAACCGCTGCTGCCGCAAGATAACCACCTACCGCGGCCCATCCAGAAGCTGCTGCAAGGCCTCCCCAAAATGAACCGCCGGCAGCTAAACCGCCTACGCCAAAAGATACTACTGACAGCGCCACGGCAGCGATCAAACCCAAAACACTTTTGCCGCCTTTGCCAACTACAGGCGACATCACTATAAAATCACCCGCTTTGACTGCGCTGCTAAAGTTTTCGACAACATAACTGTTGACAGTTACTCTAAAGCCGTCACTGCCGGCATAGATCGCCTCATAAGCACTTATACAGTCCTGCAGCGTTTTATATTCATCAGGCGCCAGCAGATGTACTTCCCTGTTCTCATCAGGCTGGAACGGATTGCGGACAATGACTACTCTGATCTTGTCATTCATACCGCTTTCACTCCTTCCCGATGTACTCATAATAGCCGTGGATTATTTTGCGCCACGCCGGACTATTTATATCGTCTACACAAACACCGATATTCTCCCTGATATGGATAAACTTATTGCCGCCGATATAAACGCCGGTATGGTTGATAACGCTTCTGGCTACGCCAAAAGATATAGTCACGATGCAGGGTACTTTAGGAACTTCCAGCCGGCGCCAGATGCTCGACCGCTCCTCTTCCCCGCGAACGATAGCGTTTATTTTTTGGCAATCGTTATAATCTGCATCAAATTCCGGCAGTTCAATGCCTTCACGCCTGAACACTTCCTGCACCAGCCCATAACAGTCAACGCCTGTTTTAATGTCGCGACCATGTGATTTAAATGGTGCGCCGATCAAATCCGCATACTCTATCATACGTATACCCCTTTCTGATCTATACCCGGATACCCGCCAAACCTGGCGCTATTCTTACGCTCACGGCAGGCGGTTAACGTATGATCACATTCCGGCAGATCAGATGTCGCTGCGCAGCGCAATCCTTTATATTTAAAATTGCAGTTATTCTTCATAAAGCGCCCTACCGGACGCCTGGAATTGATGTAGTAATCAACAGATAACGTCAGCGTAATAAACTTATCGTTGACTACTGCTTTCTGTACCTTGAATTCCTCTTCCAGTACCGGATCTTCATCTATAGCAGAAGTATTGATTACCATCAGCTTCACGATACCGCCGATAGCCCCTTCGCCCTCCTCCATGTACCACGTAGCCGCCCTGGAAGTATTATCGATCGACAACTCAAAAGATGGTATGCTTCCGGTAGCATCTTCCGATATCGTCGGCGGTTCCAACGGGAAAGCAATATAGGTGTTGCCACGATAAGCAATATCCTCATTATTGCGTGCTACCCTGATCGGTTCCAGCCCCTCTATTTTGGTATCAAGCTCCAGTAACAAAATCCAGCAGCTGTCACTCGATAACTGATTTTTTAACTCTTTTATAGCCGCTGATATCTGTAACACTTTATACCTCCTGCAGCGTCATCTCAGCACTGTAATAGTCTGTATATTTCAGATTACCGCTGAATTTTGTGCAGCGCACCGTATAGGATATACCTGTATGAGGATTTATCCATTCAAAAGCTACCGCTGCAAAATAAACCTTTTTCTGCACAAAGTCTTTCAGCTTCTGATATTCATCCGTATATAATGAATTCCACGTCAAGCCAAATGTCATACGGCTTTTAGTGAATCGCCGCCGCGCCTGCGTCGTTCCATCTTCAAAGGTTGACATAATGGAATTGTCCTCAGGATCTTCCTTGATTGGATAAGACGGTGCCGGAATATCCGGAAAAATAACATTTGCCATTACTCTCACATCCTTAAGGCGTTCCCAGTGCGCCCCTTAAAATATTCTGCGTTCCCATATAATTTGTCGTCACCGCTTCCAGCAGTACCGATACTACATAGTTCTTTCCGTCAAAGGTAGTATTTTGCTCGGATGCCTTTAATTGCGTACCGCTCTTATTTTCCAGCTGCACAATAATTTTTGTTGTTCCACCTGCCGCATTCCCGCTTAAAGCAGCTCTGGTCTGATCTGCGGTATAAACGCGTCCCGGGGTTTTCAGATCAAGTAATTCCGGTCCTTCTTCTCCGACAAGCGCCCAGCCACGACCAGTATAGCCTCCTTGTGCAAATTTTCCCATAAAAGAGCCGCCTACATAACTTGTTCCGCCAACGCTAAAATTGGAAGGATTATTAAGAATCCCGCCAAGATCAAATCCGCCACCGCCGCCCATGCCGAACATACTCATGATGGAATTCATTACCAGCCCCTGCATGATAACTTTCAACATCGTGTTCATAATGCTGTTGGATAAATCTTTGAACAGGCTGTCTGCCATTTCTGAAAAAGACTTTTGCTCCGTGATCATATTCTGCCCAAAATTAGTCATCGTACTTAGTATGTCATCAAAGCCGCCTTTGATAGTCTCAAACTGATTGAACTGCTTATTTTTGATGTATTCCAGGGCATTGTCCCAAGACGCTTTCAGGTCGGTCGCCTGCGCATCCTGCAGTGCCTGATTGGCCGCTGCAAATTCCTGCCGCAGCCGTAGCTTTTCCTGCTCAGTCAGATTAGTTGCTTCAAGTTCTTTCTGCAGCTTCTCCTTGTAGAGTTCAAGCTCCCGGACTCGCATTTCGTTGATTACGCTGATATGCCGGCTCTGTGCATCTTCCTCTGCCTGCAGGTTATCCATCCGCAATTTATGCTGTTCGGTTATCCAGTCACGCTTATTTTGTTCTTCTTTTAATTTTTTATATAAATCTATCTGGGCCTGAACACTTTTTAACGCCTCATTATCAACACCCGCCACCTTCGCATTTTCGATGGTAGAATTCATTTTTTCCAGTTCTGCCGTCAGCGAAGCTGTGGCTATATCGAGTTTGGAACCAGTCTGTTCAGTTATTTTAGTTTGCAGATCCTCGGCAAGCTCATTTACCTTGCCCTGCCATTTCGTCAGCTCTTTTAATGCCTTTTCAGCCTGCTTCTCTGCTTCTGACTTACCACCCTTAGCTTTTTTGCCTTTATCATCACTGCCGCCAAAACTGTTCAAAGCCAACCGCGAAGCTTCTTCCGCAGCTTTTCTAGCATCGTCAATTTCTTTTTGGCGTGCCGCAATTTCATCTTGTTCCGCCCTAAATTTCTTCTTTTTTTCCAGCCGTTCTTCTTCTCTGGATTGTGGTGTCGCAGTCCATCTGTCAACAAGGTCTTCAAAGCTTAGTCCTTCTTTTGCTGCATAAATCCCCACAGTTCCTGCACCAATTGCCGCACCTATCCCAACAGCACCAGCACCGACAATACCGACAGTAGAAAGTAATCCAGCCGCAGCACCCATTGTGGCTACTTCCTTGTAGGCAAGTGCCAATTTTCCCAGCCATCCTATAAGCGTTCCTATTGCTCCTATAGTAATTCCTGCGTTGACTGCTGTTCCCGCCAGTTTATACGAAAAACTCTCCGTGTCACCTGACAGCATTTGTACAGTAACACCAAGTCCTGTAAGTGTTCCGCCCAAAAGCATGGCTTTATTTTGTAATCCCTGCAGTTTCTTGCCATGGTCCAGCGCCGCATTAGCGGCCAGAATATGCTTTTCCTGAGTATCAAGTATCTGTCTTGCTAAATCCAACTGCCCTTTAGCAGCGACTTTTGCCGCCTGTAATTGCAGTTGCCCCGCTTTTTGGGCTGACACTCCTAAATTTTGATAATGCTGTGCTGCAAGCCTCAAGTCGGCTGAAAGTTCAAAATTTTGTTGTTTACTAGCTACAAGAACAGCTTTAGTAACAGCTTCAGTATTTTTGATTGACGCCTGTTTTTGACGCTCAGTCTGGTTGATCACCGCCGCCGCATTCTCTGCCGCCTGTATCTCCTGCAGGTATGCTCCCTGCGCCGCTATTTTGTTGGTGTTCCAATAGCCGCTGACCTTTTGCACCGCAGTACCAAGCAAAGTCTGCGCTTGATACGCATTATTTGTTTGGGTTACGACATTGCCAAGATCAAAAACTATACCCCCCAACTTCCACGCTGCAAATCCTTTGACGATCAGCTCGGTATTATCTGCCAAAACTCCGGCCGCCGTCCCTGCTGTTTCAAGGGCCGGCCCTATAACAGTCCAGCCTGCGCTGCCCACATTTTCCAAACCTCTGGCAGCATTTACAACATGGGTACTAAAAGCGCTTACATTTTTAATCAGGTCCTCGTCCAGTTTAAAAGTTTCCTGATCCAAAAACAGATTAGCTACCTTCCCCAGAAGCTCTTTGTAATAACTGTAGATTTCGGCCGTTCCGTCTGCCGCAGTACGGGTATATCCTTCCTTAATCTGATCCAGCAATCCGGCCATGGTTTTCGGTGTAGCCAGTGCTGCTGCTTTAAAGCCTTCCATTCGCTTCATAAGGAAGGCATACAGGCCTTCGCTGCTTTCTTTTGCAGCCTTGATATCGGCGTCAGTCAAACCCAAAGATGTTGCCAGTGTACTCGACTGCGGACGAATCCCACCCTGCACCAGGTCACGCAGTTCCTGCACTATCTGATTTCTGGGCAAGCCCATAGACTTTACTGCATTGGTACCGATAGTCGTAAATTCTTTCAGCTGTTCAATGTTCATGCCTGCAGCAAGACCGGGCCCTAAAAGCGCCCTGAATGCCTCAATCAAATCTTCGCTGGTTGCCGCCGTTCGCAGGGCCGCATCGTTCAGGTCATGTAAAATGCCGCCGGATATCCGCATAGCCGTATTCCATTCCAGCGTTTTGCCGTCCAGTTTTGTCATCGATTGCAGAATACCGCTGATGCCGATCTGATTGGTTTCCATGTTTTTGGCGAATTCATACGGAGCCTTAATCAAGTTCCCTACCGCTTCGGAAACTCCATACAGTCCAGTCAAAGCCGCAGTCAGTCCTGCCGCCTGCATCGTCACGCCTTTAAAAATACTTGATGTAGACGAAGCAGCCCGATTCAGTCCGGTTAAGTTTTTCTGTGCCGTTAATAGCCCAGCGCTCATGCCGTCCGTCAGAGATATTTTTACTCTGGTTTCCGCTACATTCTTTGCCACTTCACTTACCTTCCTTCCTCAGGCTGTTTTCTATCTCTAAATCTTCTAGTTTTTGGAGCTTCTGCATCATCAGCGCCGATACGCGAAAACCATACTTATTCAGAATGTAATCTGCGTCCTGCCAGCTGATACCCAGCAGAATAGCTCCGGTCATACCGACTGCATAACGTCTGCAGTTACGGATCGCATACCACGCCGCATACGCTTCACGATTACCTTCCATCAGCTCCGGTGCGCGGTAAGCGCAGGTATTACAATCAAGTGTTTGCTTTACTTTTTGGATTTTCCGGCAGTCTCTGCAGTATCCGGCCCGTTCGCGCTGCCAGACGACAAGGGCTTCAAGTTTTTTATTTCTTCTGAGCGTACATGTGCTGTCAGCTCTTTGGTGCGTGTATAGATCTCAACAATCTCGCCCGGTGTAAAGTCGCTGACTTTGACTTTGTAAACTGTCTCCATTACCCATGGCGCCATTTTTTGCAAAATTTTTCTTCCTGATATTTTGGGTTCTTTGTCCAGTAATTCTTCTACGAGATCATCATGCATGACGTTCTCTTCCCACGTCATACATCTGCATTCAATCATTTTTTTAATAGCCATTACGATTAAGCTCCCTTCGTGTACGATGCTGTTTTATTGATAAGCGTAACTATTACGCTGCTGTTTTGATCATTACTCTTATAAAAAGCGTTATAATCCAACTGCTGACTGATACCTGTAGGTCCGTCGATAGGAGGGGTATTCCGTGCCAGCTTCATTTCCGGATACAGGAATGACAATTTAAAGTCGCCTGTTTCAAAAATCAGCTCAGCGCTGATTGTTGTACTGTCTTCTGCATATTCAATGAATTTGCTGTCGGTAAAAAATGCCGTCATACTGCCGCTCAGCTCCAATATGCCTTCATTCAATGCCGTTCGGAATCCTTTGCCGCCAATAGCATAAGTATCTCCGTCTAGATTGAAATTCATATTCATAGATACTTCCGTACATACTGCCGCCAATTCATCATTAAGCTTAAAAGACGCCATAAAATTATTGAATCTATCCATTACCGGAGTTTTAGGCGTCGTACTGATCGTCGCTTTATTGATCGTTTCATTGGCGCCCATCATATCGATATTAGCCACCAGTTCGCCGTCTCCGCCGGTCGTTATTTCCAGTGTGCTTACCTTACAGCCATTGTATTTAGTATAGACGCCGATATCAGGAAAGGCTTTTTCCATAATCAAAGAAGGCTGCCGCTTCGACGGTTTAAAAACGTGCTTATAAGTTCCTTCCACAGTCCCATCTTCTGTTGTCGGCTCACCAAACGCCGCTGTCAGCCACCAACCGAAAGACGTAGCATCCACAGGTACAACGACCTGTCCCGCAACATCGATATTTCCGTAAATAGGCTCTACCGGATCACGTCTGCCGGTAATCGTTCCCGGAGCAGTGCTGTTTTGACTGGCCGTTAGCGCATTAGAATTGAATGGCAGCAAAATAGCCCTGCTGCTCAAATCTGCCGGGTCTTTATTATATGCGTCTTCAAATGCCATTAAACTTTGGGTATATACGCCCTGCTGTTGTTCTCCTATTGCCATTACTCTCACATCCTTTATTCTTTGTGCTAAATTCATCGGTATTTTACCGCATTTTGTCGTGTTTTAACCGTTGTTTTTAGTATGTAGATTAAAAATCAATCATGCCCAGCGGCCCCAAGATTTGCTGAAATTCCCACTCGCAATGGACCATACCTGTCCAAAGTAAGCCTGCCTGATCGGCTTCACCGGTAAAAATTGCGGTAAAGACCTCAGGTGGTATTTTCTTGTTCTGGTAGGCGTTCAGCTCGCTTTGAATGATTTGCATGATATCAGAAACATTTTTATAGCTTTTTAAAACTAAAACGCCTTCTTCTGTTTCCAGATACGAATCACTGACGCTGCCGGGAACGCCGATAGCGATATCGACCTGATAATGGACCTTCTTAGTCAGTCCTTCTGTCTTGCCAGCGTTATAAAACATAATATAAGGAGCTGTCTCCAAGTCCGGTATCTCATTGACATTACGATATTCAACCACTGTCGTTATGCTTTTGCCAAATTCCTGTTGGCAGTAAGCTTCAAGTTCTGCCGATGATTTTAAATGTACCGCCAGTTTACGGCTCATTTCCACCATGTTAATCTGCTGCTGCATTTAAGCCACTGTAAACCGTATATTTACGGCCCTTTCCTACATTTTTAACAAACCCGCCGTTATCCATGTATTCCTGTACCCTTTGCGTGATATAAGCAGGTATTTTATCTCGGATATCCATGTATTTTGGTTCAATAAACGGTCGCTCTGGTGTCACCAGCTTTGTCGTCGTTGCCCGCAGATGGATGCCTCGCTTATGAAATAACCGGCGTAAACCCGGCGTTACCTGTTTAGTTACACCTTCCTCCTGCACGTTGCCTTCAAACGCCGCCGTCCTGCTGGTCCAGCCAACATTTACGCTGCTGTCTGCCGGATCATAGGCATAGCCTAAAGCATTTTTCAAACGTCCATACCATACGCCAGGCGCAGTCCTCGATAATTTTCGCCTGTCTTGCAGCGTCCAACGCTGCGGCCAACTTTGCCCTGTAAATTTGCCGCGCACCGCTTCTTTGAGCTCGTTCTGCACCATATAACCGGTACTTTTCAGTACAGAGCTTATGAAACGCGGGTTATTCTTTAGCCAACGCTGCACAACAGGGCTGATACCATCTTCGAGATCGATTTTGAAATACATTATTTTTCAAACCCCCTCGCAAAACCTTTGGTATTTTTCGAAGCTCCGAAGGTAACCGTCTTGCCGATAGTGTCCTGCGCTATCTGTTTATTGACATACCATGTCACACTTTTATGGATAATCTGGTCGCCAGTTTTAATCTCCTGTGCATCTTCTTCCAACAAAGTAAAAGAAGCCTCGTCACTGACTACATCATTGACGGTAATACCACGAAAGAAATTTTTGCGCACGACCGGCGTTCCGATACTGACAATCGCTTTGATTTCCCTGTCCTGGTAAAATACTGTTTCTGACAGAACGCTGCCAAAGATAGATTTTTTAATAACATCTGCAATGCTGCTCATAATTCACCTTGTGAAAAAGGCGGACTAAGCCGCCTTTTCCTTTTAACCGATTTTGACCTGCACTTTATCTGCGCTGGTCAGTGCCGTTTCCCACACAATGCCGGCTTCAAGATAAGCGGTCGGATTGGATTCTGCGCCGTTATTAGCATCCACAGTTACCTTCTTGGCAGCCGTATCCCAATAGACTTTTTTCCCTTGCTGCAATTCTGTAGAAGTATCCTTGGGCAGCAGAAAAACACCTGTCATATAAACAGCGATCACATCATTCTTTTTGGCTGTGCTGGCCGCTACACCAAGCGCGTCGTTAATAACAACAACTTCGCCACGTTCCACGTCAGCAGTGCATGTATAATCAAGATTTTCACCTTTACGTTTAAACATTTCTTTTCCCTCCCTTATTTGCCGGCATTTTTAACCAGGCCGCGTGTATCCAGTACGTTGATTGCAAAATCATGGTACATTCTAAAATTGATGCCCAGATTATTAAAGTCAGTACCGGTTTCAATGATTGGCGCTGCATTACCATTCAAATAACAAACCTCGATCGTATCTACCATCCCTTTGGTAGCTACCAAATAATAAGCAGTTTCACCGCTCAATTCATCCAGCGTGGCGTCAACGATCAGTTCAAGATTACTGCGGGTTCTGTTTGCTGGATTGCTTACGCCGCTGTTTTTGCCTTCTGGATCTGCTGTAGACGTCAGCAGCTGTTCCGCCACCGTTTCCAATGCTGCCGGAATGATCAGATACTTAGGCACAATATTCAGTACGGTATTATTGCCCAGCTTCTGCTTACGCATCAGCTTTTTGGCTTCACCCAAAGACTTGACCGACAGTGCCGCCGCGGTACCAAGATTGCCCTTGGCAGAGCTGTAATTATTGGCATCGATAAGCGCTTTATAGGCCAAATGATTTTTATAACGTTCCATAGATGTTCTCAGCAACTTCGGGATTTTTACCAAGACATCAAGATCGTCATTGATCATCATTTCGCGAGTAAAATTAGTAGCGTCACCATAGGTCGCCAACTGTACGCCTACGGATTCATCCAGCAATTCACTGTAACTGAATTCGCCGCCCTCAGGAATTTTAACCGGTGCCATAGCGTCATAAATACGGTAACGCTTGGCAATTTTAAAATCAGTATTGCTGCCGGTCTGGGTCCATGCTCCATAGGTCGTCGCAACCTCGTTGTAACCGCTGGACAGGCTCTTATGCGCCAGATTATCAGCAATAGCAGACAATGCGCTGGTAGTAGTCAGCGCTCTAGCAAACAGTTCACGATCAGTCATGCGACCGATGCCGGTTTCACCAGCATCCTGCAGCGTCATTCTTGCCACATCAGCAAAGCGGCAGTTGCGGAACTCATCAGCACCATCTGCCGGCTTCTCCAAGATGCCGCCATGGCGCAGGAACAAACCGTCAACGATAGCTGTGCGTTTTTTATCGGCTTCATCCTGAGTAACTGTTACTTTAGGCGGAGCGGTAGGTTTCATCCGCTCTTTCAAAATTGCCAAAGCCCGTTCATTTGCCTTTTCCATGGTGCAGTCCTCATCTTTGAGCATTGCCTCCATATCCTTTTCTTCGATTTTTAATTCACGGCACAATGCGCGGATATTACTTTGACGCTGGTTTTCTGCAGTACGGACCTCCGCCGCAAGTGCTGCTCTTTCTTCTGGTGTCATTTCCTTTTCCTCACCTTCGTAATTATTTTTTTCATATCCGGGTTCACCGGACCGGTCACTGCTGGCAGAAGTTGATTTCTGCATCTCAGTTTCCTCGGCTTCTTCCGTCCCTGCTCCGTCTCCCATATCACGGAAGCCGTCGGGGCTGTACAACCTGCTACGGCCAACTCCTACAGCCGCATCTGCCGGTATTGAAACGATACTGATTTCAAAAACTTCCCACTTGTCAGCTATCAGCGCTGGGCCCTCGATACCGTCCGTACTGGTTTCATCACGTTCGATAATACTGTAATTTTGGATGTTGTATCCTACCGATACACCGCGCAGGCTGCCGCTTTCCACTTTTTTCAGAATGCGCTCAGAAAGCTCATCATCGTCAAAAGTAATGTCAGCATACGCCTTGCTGCCTTCAGTCCAGATTTTATCCACCCTTGCAATAACCTTATCTCTGTCGTGATTAAACAGTACCGGCATCACACCTGCACTGAAACGCTCAGTGTTCATACTGCTATCACTGACCCGCAGAATCTCCTTACCATACCAGTAATCGCGTACCGGTGTTTCTGACGCAAACGACAGCCGCGCCGTACGCGCTGAAGTATCAAAATTAGTCAGCGTCGCCGCCCTCATCCTTGGGGCTTTGGCCGCCTGCTGCCGGGTCAGTGTCTTGCTTTGACTTGGCATTTTTATCCTCTCCCTTCGCAATTAATCCGAGTTCTTCCATCATTTTCTGCTCAGCTGCCAGCTGTTCTAGTTCTTCCTTCCAATCCTTGCCCTCGCTGGCCGCAAGGGCTTTGCGGGTGAGCGTTTTTGATTCAATGCCGATCTTTTTGGCGTTGGCCTCTTTCAGAGGGTCAATCCACGGCATACCCTGCGGAATAAACTCATGTTCCAAATATTCTTCCAGCCTTTCCCAAAAATCAGGATACTTTTGGGCGTCGATCATACCTGTTTGATAACCTGCTTTGACGACTTCTTCATAAAGCTTACTTAGTACATGCTCAATCAAAGACATCTGCATATCAAGATATGTTTTTTCGTCTTCTAACAGATTTTGCCGGGCAGAGGAATAATTGACCTCACTCACATCCCTACTGGCACTTTCATGTGACAATCCCTGTCCCGCCGCCGCCAGCCGCTGCTGCGTAGTTGTGAAATCCTTGGTCTCAGCCGCCGCCCCTGTTGGTACGACACTGGTAGCATCCTGACCCGGCTGCAGATATAGAATATCGCCGCCGGTAAACCCCTGTATTTTCTGGTCTTCAGGTATGGGTTCGCCCATTTTTTCAAGCAAGCCCTGTACCTTGCGCCCAATACCTCCGGCAATGCCGTCAGGGAATTTCTGAGTAATTACCAGCGCCAGCGACGCAGCTATTTTATGAGCAAAACTCACTGTATCCAGATAATCATCAGTATCGCGTATCCTTGGCAGTGTCCGTGCCAGTCGTGATATTTCCCTATATTCAGTAGGGCGCCGCCGCTGCCAGAAATAAATGATCCTGTCCGCCTCTACCCTTGTTACCTTATAGTCGCTAAAACCGTTAGGATCAGTTTCTTTCAGGTAATACGCTACCGGACGGTTGTACTGGTCAAGCTCGATACCGTTACAGATAACATTGCCGTTGTCCGCTTCCATGCGGCCCATGGCATCAATATCATCAACTTCCCGTATCTGCACTTTGAAAGGATATTTTTTATCCTGCACATACGTTTTGACAATAACTATCCCGCCATCTACCTGCGTTCGCTGAGTGATCATGTTCAGCATCTCACGCAGCGACTGCTGCCCTGTCAAGTCGCAGTTTTCAGGCTTCGACCAGTGCCGCCAAAGTTTTTCAGCGGCTTTGTTAAAGGTATCATCCTCTGTCCGAGCCTGTAGGTTAAAGCCACGGCCTACTACATTACGCTGATATGCAAGCAGGATACCGTTGGCAATATCGCTGTTGCGCTCAGCATCTCTCGCCCTGGCCCTCATCCTGTCCCTTGACACTTTGTTGATGCTCTCACCGGTACCGATCATCGGCTGCCAGTTAGCACGGCTAGCGTTCTGGTCTCCCGCCTTGTAACCGCCTAAAGCGCGCCGATACTGCATTCGCTCCCATGCTTTTTGCGGTGCGAAAAATGCTATCGTACGATCGATAATATTCAAATCATTTCCCATGGTAGGATTTCTGGCATTATTTGACATTTCTTATCATTCCTTATCCTAAATTATCCTAAAAAAATTCCGCGGACTATTCCGCCGCTACCACCGTCGCCATTTTCCAGCGCCAGCCTTTCTTCAAGCCTTGCACGCTCGCTGCGCAGTTCTGCCAGACTGGCATGTTCAACTTCTGCGGTCGGTGTTTTTATCCGCTGGCCTGTCGTCAGAATAGCATTGATTGCTGCGTCAATGGCGTCCAGCTGTTCTTTAATCGTTGCCATGTTTTCCCTCCTATTCTTCCGGCAATTCTTCCAGAAGCGAAACGTGACTGAGATCTGCCGCCAAAAAAGCATATACTTCGCAGTCCCACCAGTGGTTCTGCTTGGCCGAAGTTTTTTTGACCCACGTTTCAGTCTGTCTGCTGCCTTTAGTCGTTACTACTCTGTGTTCAGCCGTCAAATGCTCCGCGTAAACAAGCTCCGTGTCCTTATTCAGCATCCATGCACCTATGCCAATAGGCCTGTGCAGTCTCGATGCGATTATATTTTTGTACTGGTCTGTATCAACGATATACAAAAGCGACGGCCTGATGCCTTTTATTTTGGGTTCTATATTCGCCGGACGGTATTTACCTACCATTGGCGTACTGGACCCTTTGCAGGGAATCGCTACGCCGTGACGAGCATTACAGTATTCGTAAACTTCGTCCGTCCTGTAACCGGAATCGACGCAATAGGCGTTGACCTGCCACCGCAGCTCTCCCTCTTCATCCGCCCAGAATTTATCCATAACGGCTTCCAGCTCTTCCCATGTCCAGGCCATACCGTAAGCTATATTCTGGCTTGTAAGCTTTGCGCCCCATGCGCGAATAGTCCAGTAAAAATAATCCTTTTGTACGTCTACGCCAGCAGTCAACAGTTGGGCCCATGCAGGTACAACATGAGCTGGTATCTCTGTACGCTGTTCCAAAACGCTGCCGATATCCATGTTGGCAGAAAGATTTTCCCACGGTTCGCCCAGCCACGAGTTGATAAAGTTCATCAAATCAGCAGGGTCATCTTTGGATCTCTGGAATTCTGCCGCCACCTGTCCAAACGTTATCCATGGGCTGTAAATAGAATTGATGGAGTAAGCTATTCTTTTCGGCTTACCCTTGCATTCATTCTGCGCCACCCATTTGCCGCGCCGCAGCATCTCCGGTTTGTGGTGATCTTTGATGATTCCATGACATTCACAGCACTCGTAATGTGTCTGATACTCGACTACTGTCGCATGTTCTTTACTATCAAACTTTACACCGTCCCAAGTCAGCGGCTGCATATGCCCGCAATGCGGACAGGGTACATAATATTTATATCTAACGTCGGCTTCGTTGTAGGCTTTGGTGATATTGCCTTCTTTGATCGTCGGCGTAGAGATCAGAACTAATTTCATCATGCCCGGCCAGTTTTTAGAGCGTTCACGCGCCAGCTTGATTGGGTTTGCTTCCCTGCCTGCCCAGCGTGGGTATTTATCAACTTCGTCCATGATGATGTATGGTATGGACAAACTCGCCAGTTTTGATGGCGAATTTGCCGTTGTCAACTTACAGAACCCGCCCCGAAATTTCAAAAATCCGTCACGGCTAGCATTTTCGTCAAATTTGCCTTTAAAGCAGCTACAGCTATTAAGCATTACCTGCAGACGTTCTTCTGAAAATTCCTTGTAGGTTTCCTCGTCCGGCATAACGTATAAAAGCCTGTGCGGTCGCTGATCTATGGTATAACCCAGCATATTAAGGGCACTTTCGGTTCCGCTGGTTTGTGATGCCTTGATAAAATCAATTTCTTCGATGCTTTCATCAGCAAAGGCGTCCATAATGTCACGCATATATGGCACAAACTCTGTCGACCAAAGCCCAGGCTTTGAAGTAGATCCTACTGGAAGTACCCTGTTATGGTCAGCCCATTCAGAAACGCTCATTCTTTCCGGTGGTTTCAACTTGGCAAAAGCTTTTTTGCCGATATCTTCAAGTGCATTCTGCCACTTTTCTATTTGCTCATCGTTTATAAAACTTAGATTCTGATAGACGGTCAAGTCCTGTTTCGATTTCATAATTGACTATTCTCCGTACATCGTGCATGATTTCCGGATACTGAGCATGAAGCTCAGTAAAAACCTTTTCGCCTATCCGGAGCAGGCCTGATCTGGCATTTGCAAAACACGCTGTCATTTCTTCTTCCACCATTTTCAGCGGTACGAGGCGTTCCATCATATGTTCCAGCCGCATTTCTTCAATGTCCGCCTTAACTTCTTTCAGCCTGGCGTCTGCATTGAGCTTTTTAGCTTCATTTGTCGTCCCGCCGTCAGTTCGCCCGAACCCAGCAGACTTTATGCGCCACTCGATCAGTACCGCCAAATCCCACCAACCGCGTTTATATTGCGGCGCTCCGCGAGCTGTCCACGTCGACAAAGTTCGATCGCTGATTCCAAAGATTTTGCATACCTGGCTGCTCCTGACGATCAATTTATCATCGGCAGTTATTTGCAAATATGACGGAATAGCTTTTCTCCGAAGTCTGCTTGATCGTTTTTCTTCGCTTTTTTGTGCTTTTTGTAACATTTTTTCGGAGCTGTCTTTTTTTGTGCCATTAATTGTTAAGTTTTTGTTTTCATCGTTCTGTTTTTCTTTCATTTGCAACCTCGAAATTTCGAAGTAAATTTTTTTATTTTTTTAGAGACAGACGCCGCGCGCTCTCCGACCTTCGGGCCGCACCCCCTCTGGGAAGTACCTTTGCCTATTCGTGCGGCACGTTGCCGGCGGCTGGTGCTCTGCTCTGCGTGTGTCTGCACCTGGTACAGCTCTCTATATATAACCATATACCGAGCAGACAGTAAGCGGTACCCCCCCAAAGTCTCGAAATTGTCTACGAAAAGAAAAAAGCAGAAGCTTATAGGCTTCTGCTTTGGGCATAGCAAAAGAGCACTTGCTTTATATTAAGCGCTCTTTTGTAAAACTATTTAATTCTTTTAAGGTCTATGTTATCTTTGCCATCATCATGAGCAACTTATCAAGAAAGCCCAAGCCTGTCGGCCAGCATTTTGCAAATCAAATCAATATCTTTGTAAAACTTCGCACGACTGACATTAAGCTGTGCGATTATTTTTTTGTCCTGCATACTCGGCCTAGTCAAAAACTTTGCCTTGAACAACTGCAATAAATCCTCATTCAAATTCTCACGTAAATTATCTATTGCAGCTATGACCCGTTCCAGATACGCCTGTCGTAAAAACAGCATCTTAAGCTCCCTGTTTGTCACGTCTGCATTACCAGAACATTTCAGGTTATTTATCCGCTCATGGATCCGGACATTTTCTGCACAGCTTTCCCTGTAGTCAGCCAGTTCCTGCAGGACGAATTTTTTAGTATTGTGTTTCATTCACGTCTACCTCATCTTTCCGGGCGACGACAATTTCCAGCCGAGGACGTTTTGCGTCGAAGGAGAAATCCATATCGCGAACAAGGACGTTTTTATCATTTTCAAAGAGGACGTTTTCAAGAGCGTCCGGCAGGAGCTTATGACAATTATTCATATCGCGAGGACGACGATCGGGCCAAAACGCCCACAACAGCAGGACGATTTTTTCATCTTTGTCCGGGTAAATCCAGCCCTGTTTCCGTTTTGCCTGATTGGCTTCATAACCGGCAAGGAGCTTCCAATTCTTAGCCGCCTCAGTCAATTTCCTGCCTTTACGTTGACCAGCAATATTTACATAACAGTGATTCACACTAGGTGGTATGTCTAATACCATTTTTATCATTTCTATTTCGCTCCTTCCCAATATTTTCAGGTATCTTAATCATCCGATAATACTGATAAGGATATCCAGTAATATCACTTACACCATATTCAATGCTCTCTGGAATAATCATGTAGCCTTTTGGCGCTTGTGGATATTCACGCCAACTATTTGCACTTACTACTTTTCTTTTGACAACCGGTTTAACCAAATTTTTAGAACCGCACCAACGTTTCTTAAAAACCGCCTTTTCTGGATCATTAAAAGTTTTTCTAGATTGCTTAATCAAATAATCTGCAAGACGTATATAGTCGCCACTACCGTCTAATAAACGTAAGCCTATCCGTCCATTAGTCCATAAATCCGCCAACTTATCTGCAGGGATGTCACCGCTGATTACCAAATGATGATGCATAGATTTTTTACCGTACTCTGAGACAGCTATATATTTTAATTCAGCACCCAGCTTTTTAAAAGCATAGCGTAATCTATCTAAAAATTTTTTTAAGTCCTTCCTCGCCATTTCTGGATCTAATGCCCGTTTCTCAGGGTTATATGTCAAATTCAAATGATAGTCATTTCTTTTGAAATTAGCATTGATTAACCTTCTCAATTTTTTTACAGCATTACGTTCATTCAATCTAGTTTGTGTATCTGGAGTAGGATTACATCTACCAGTGCGCTGTACATTTTTGCCACAATATTTTATTGTGTAAAACTTCTCAACCTCTATTGTCATTCCCGCAAAAATATCTTGTTGAACATACATTTTTAAAATCCGCCTTAAGTTAATAGATTGAATCAAGTCAAAAGAAAAGTA
>ENA-UEPQ01000423-UEPQ01000423.1-human-gut-metagenome-genome-assembly--contig:-NODE-423-length-21506-cov-15.724532_pt1 | contig 21506 bp, 33 predicted proteins | sample MGYA00242903_ERZ507922 | MGnify/ENA primary metagenome ERZ507922 (study PRJEB26167, sample SAMN06115483) | human gut metagenome | host: Homo sapiens | place: China:Sichuan | collected 2014-10-16... | reverse complement strand
AAGATAGAGGCACTAAAAAATCTTAAACTTTTGCTGTGTAATTTCCCCAAGTATATACTAATCCTTTTGTTGGACTTTCTTCAGCTATATCTGTTGAGAAGTTAAATGTTAAAGCTACTTTAGGTGTATCTTCTGTTTTAAAGTTAATTTGAGTATTAACTAGACAAGATACTCTAGGTCCTGTAATATCAAAGTCTGTTGAATCTCCTGCTGATAATGGATGTACTTTTAACTTTCCAAATTTAAGTGGTTTTCCTACTGTTGTAAATCCTACTCCAGTAGTTCCTTCAATATAAGTGTTTGATAATTTAGGTAATACACTTAAATCTAAAGGAATAGTACATGTAAGTGTAACTTCTCCTGGAATTACATTTGCTATATATGGTCCTTGCATTTGGTCTACTTCTACAGAGTATATTTCAAACCCAGCACTAAATAAAACTTCCTCTTCTTTCAGTGTAAGTCCTAATACAACTGGGCTCTCTTCTCCTTCAAGAGTATATTCAATCTTACAAGGTCCTAATGGATATTCTTTCATTGCTACCTCCCTTTAAGTAATTATTTCTATATCTTTGTTATCTTCATTTCTTAAAGCTTTAGCTTTAATCTTTACACTATGAGTACCTTCAGTTTTGAAATTAAAATTAATTTCAAGAGTTATAACAGCCCTCAATAACTTTATTCTTACAGAATTACTCATAGTTACTATCTCTATAACTCCTTTTTTTACTAGTGTTTTTACATCAGGAGTTATTCCAAAAGTATTAATAGAGTTTTCATCTAATAATACTGTTGTTTCAAAAGTAATATTTCTACCTAATTCCAATATCTCTTTTATCTCTGAGCTCTCATCAGTTTTTATCTCTTGTGTAATAGCTTGTAATTTTAAAGATGTACTATCAGTTTTTAATGTGTGGCCTATATATTTATCATTGAAATATACTTGACAAGGACCTAATTCGAATATCTTAACCATCTTTTCCTCTGAGTATATATAATTTTCTTATTTTAGGTTTGTCAGAGGTACTTTCCCCCTCTGATAATTGAGCTTCTCTTATTCTTTTGAGATTATCTCTAAAGTTAACCATAAGGTCTGCTGCTAAGTCTATATAATTTGGATGAGCTATCATTTCATGTAATTTAGCTGTTACATAGCTCTTACATAATCCTGTAACCAAGTCTTGTCCATTTGTTAGCTCAAGTGTCTTGGTTAGGTTAACTGATGAATCAATAACTCCTATAGCTTCTCTTTCAAACTCTTCAGCAACTTTATTAAACTCATCTTCGGAGTATTGAGAATAAGCTAATAAGATATTTTTTACTGGAACAGGCATAAATTTATCATTTAGATATTTAAAAACCATTATCCCTCCTTTCTCAAGGAGAAGAGGGAACTTCCCTCTTCAATATTAAGATATAGTAACCTTATATCTTATATACTTTTTAGTAGATAAGATAATAGGCATTGGTGCTGATTTTCCCCAAAGTCCTTTAGAACCTGATGTCTCATCTACTCTAGTTTCTCCAGCTATTAATTTAGCTCTTACTAATTTAGATTCATTAGTAGCAACAATACCATAAGAAAGACAACCATACCCTATTCCAAGATTAGATGGTGTATTAAATATCATTAAATCTTTAGTTTCAATAGTAGCTCCTTTACTATCTTTAGCATTAACTAATAAATCTATTCTTTTTCCTCCAATTTCAATATATGGATTTTCGCTAAAGAAAAATCTTACCCCATTAATATTTTGTCTAGTATCATTGGCTTCATTTTTTAATAAGTTAAAGATGGTTTCTCCAACTTCAACACTTGGCCATACTCCATGCTTAGTATTATACCCAACCATTAATTTTAGTAGTTCATCGGCTACTTTAGTTTTAGAGTTCCAAGATAAAGGTGTATCATTTTTTACTCCTACTTCTAACTCTTCTCCCATTTTGTCAATATATGTTCCTTTTAAATATGCTTGAGCACATTGTCTTTCAAATGTATTATTAATAGCAGCAGCTATCATTCTCGAATATTTAGCTTCTAACTGCTTTATAGTCGGAATTTCTTTTCCAGTTGTAGTTATCATTGGAATACCAGCACTTAACTGCAATAAATCAATAGCTTGATATGGGAATTGTCCTCCTATAATATCAGGCTCGAATTCTGTAATTGCAAATTGTCCATTTCTTAAAATAGGTAGAATCTCATCTCTGCCAACTAATCCAGCAGTTACATAATGGTCCACTAAATCATCAATTCTAATCTTCTCTGTTGGAGATAGATATTCATTGTTAGAAGCTCTAAATTTATTAGAATAAGTTTGTGGAATTTCTATCTTTTTAGCCATTTCAGCTATTAAATTAATTAAATAAATCATTTTTTTATCCATAAAATTAAACCTCCTCAGTACCTTCAATTTGTTCTACTACAATAATACCAGCTAATTTTAATTGAGAAAGAGCTGTAAAATCAGACTCCCATTCAATACCTACAATATCCTTTTTAGCAATAATAACTTGAGTTGTGATAGTTCCAATATCTCCATCTTTTGCTTCAACAGTATTACTTTCTGTACAGGGTTTCATCGTAAATAATCCAGCTATCACTCCTACATTTTCATCCCCCTTTTTATATGCATAAAACTTACCATCAGTTTTACTTTGAGCAACAGGCTGTAAGTATGTAATTTCTCCAGCTCCCATTGTAACTCTCATATCTCCTTGTAATCTTCTAAAGCTATTTTCTTCTTTAATTCTTTTTCTTTGAAAGCTTCCCATTTTTTACCTCCTATTATTTTTTCCCATTTTTATTAAATTTGGGAATATTTAAAATATTTCTGCTAACTCTTTAGCTTCTTGTATTGGATCTTTATCTTCTGAAAACTCTATATTATTAGAATAATTTTTAAATAAGTGTGCAAAAGGTCCATTTTCTTTAGAGAACTCTTTTAACTTATTAGCTATAGTTCCTTTTTCTTCCTCTGAAAACTCAATAATATTTGAGTATTCTTTCTCATCAAAAGCTTTATCTATTGTAAATTCAATAATTTTATGCATTACTGGAGGGAACATTTTAATAAACTTTTCCTTAACTTCTTTTTTCTCATTATCTCTAGTAAACTCTGCTCTAACTTTCTCACACATTTCATCTTGAGTTAGATTTTCTTTTTTCTTTTCTACTAAATCAAAATTAAGAATAGAAGCTATATTTTTTAAAGTATCAGTATTAAACTCAGTTGTTTTTTCTACTGTATATCCAGCACCTCTTAGTTTATCTACTGCTGTTTTTTCACTATCTTTTTCCCATAAAACATCAAATAAATTTCCTAACTTTATTTTTGATGCATCAACACCTTTAATATAGCTTGTAAATTCATCAATCTTAGCTTGGTCATCTTCTGCAAACTCTATTATTTGAGTTTCTTCTATTGAAGTTAAGTCTTGGGAAAACTCACTAAAAGACTTATCTAAATCTTTTAAATGAGGTGGTGCATATCCTAATATTGCTAAATGGTTAGGATTACCATCACTTCCTATTCCTATTGAAAGATTAGGATATTGCTTCTTAATACTTTCTCCAAAAGAGTTATAATTGAACTCTCCTATTAAATATCCGTTCTCATCTACATCAGTTACTTTACAAGTACCAGCGACTGGAATAGCTGTTATAGGATAGCCATTCTTTTGCCAATCTCCTATATGTCCAGCTGTTATTGAGAACTCTTTACCTATCCAGCTTTTAAGGTTTTCTACTGTATAGTTTCCCTTTGCTCCATAGTTTCCAGCTTTAAATATTTTTGGCATTTTCTTCTTCCTCCTTTTTAACTAATTTAGGTCCCCAAAAGATATATTTCTTATTTTTCCCCTTTCTTTCTCTAACTACTCCCCAAACTAAACCTCCTGTTACTCCTACGGCTACTCCTATAAATAAAAATCCTACTGGTGTTACCATATTATCATCTCCTTATAACTTACCTGTTTTTAGATATTTTCTAATTATAGCTGCATATGCTATCTTTTGATTATTACTAAATCCTATAAACTCCCTAGCTGGTTTATCTCCCCAAGGAGAAGATACTTCTCTTTTACGAGTATGTTGTCTTACTCTTTCAGTTCTACCTCTTCTCCTTCTAGTATGCTCTCTAACAGTTTCAGTTACTTCTGTAGTTCCCAATTCTCCTTTTTTTACAGTAAAGTTTTGATATGCTGCATATTCTTTATTAGTTCCTACTACTGCAATAGTAGGAGTTACTCTTGAAGTAATACTAGCTCGTAACTCTCCAGTATCAACTAAAGGTTTATTACTTCCCTTTCTTCTTCTTGATATAGTTACAAGAGAGAGTGGAGCCCATGCTTCTCCATTTGGATTTTTACTAAGTCTAAATCTAAAATCAACTTTAGTTTGCATATCTCCAGCTATATATCTCATCAAAGGAAGAGTTTTTTCAGAGTTTATACTTAGTTTTTCTAATCCTTTTAGAACTACTTTTCCATTATTTGTTACATTGAACATAACTCATCACTCCATTAGAGAAAGTTGTTTTAAAGCAGAGTTTACTTCCTTTTTCAATTCTTTTACTTTCTCATCTTTTTTCTGTAAAGAAGTAGCTAATGCATTGACTTGATTTCCTTTGAATTCTCCAAGCTCATTTTTTAAGTCTAAAATGGATTTTCCCATTGTTTTATGAATAGTTAATCCATATTCTTTTACATCATCTTTGCTTAAAGCAATTCTCCTACTTCTACAACCGTGATGATTAGGTGGCAAAAAGTTCTTCCAAAAACTATGGTCCAAAGGATATACAAGTCCATCTAAAGATTTACATAAATCTGTTGTCCTATTATCTCCAACAGCATCATACATTCCATAAGGTTTATTCTTTTTATTAAGTTCTTGATTATAGAAAGTACCAGCATTATAAGTAGTCATTAAATTATTTCTATAAACTAATTCCAAGTACCAAGGATTATTTCCAAATCCTGATTTATTTAAAACATCTTCTGACATCTTTAACCAATCTTTAAAAGTCTTTCCTTCATTTAAAGTTGAAAGTAAGTTATTGTATAAAGCTTTGGTTACTTCTAAGCTTGTACTTTTCTTTATATAAAAATAACTTTCTTGTACTTTAGCTGAAACCTCTTCCAATTTGTCAAAGAGTATAGGAGATTTATTTAAAAAATATTGTATAGCTTCTTCATGCTTTAATTTAAAAGGATTGATATTTTCCTGTGGTAATAAGACACTACCACTAATAACTAAATCATCTAAATAACCCTTTAAAAAACTGATAAGCATTTTATCTTTTAAAGAAGTCATATCTAAAAGTATATTTTCTAAATCTTCTAATGTTTTTATGGCCTTTAATTTTTCTTTTAACTGTATTGAAATATCTTTGAAAAAATCTCCAAAACTTTCTTCAATCTCTTCTAATAAATTACTATCTTGTTCTTTTACTCTTTCTAGTAATTCATCCAACTTATTTTTTGAGAACTCGCCTTGTATTCCATTGATTATAGTAGGTGTAGAACTTTCTTCGAGTGAAACTTCGTCTATACCTAAATACTCTGCTAAATAGGCTTTAGAAAGCTTATAGCCAATATTTGATAATTTCAACATATTATCAAGTTTTAAACTTAGTTTTTCTTCTTTCTTTTTATCTTTTTCGGATATTTCTTCTTCTGTATAAACTTTTTCAAGCTTCCAAGAAAAATTATTAGGATTATATCCAAAAAACATTGAATCTAATTCTATTAATTGATATAAACTATCTGTGCAAAAATTACAAACTTCTTGAATAACAGCTTCTAATCCTTGTTGATGAATTTCTCCAAGTGAATATGAACCTGTTCCTCCACCATTATTAATAGTTAAAGTTCCTCCAAGTATTTTTTGAATTAACTTTTCTTTTTCCCTGTTTTCTAACTCTGTATAGATTTCAGGTTGCAAATCAGATAATTTTATAAAATCAAAGCTATCCTTTAATCCTTGATTTCTACTAACAGGAATTGCTATTACATCTTGTCCTTTCATATTTGCAACTTGTTCAGCTTGTTCTTTAATATCCTCAAACTCTGTATTTTCGTCATAAGGAAAAACAATTATGACATCTCCATATTTTTTAGCAAGTCCCCTTAATTGTCTTTGATACATTTCTTTATCTAAAAAAGAAGTTTTACAAGACTCAAAGATATTAGTACCTGTTGGTCTAGCTGGATTCCATCTATGAATACATAGTAAAAATTTTTCTCTATTAAGAGGTATTTCATTAGCTCCTATTTTTACTTTCCAAGCTCTTTCAGAAGTTTTATATGTGATATAATCATAAGGTATAGGAATAAGAGTATTTATTGAAAAATCTTCATTATAAATTATTTCAAAGCAACTATATCCCCAATATCTAGCTGTTATCATATGATTAAGTATTCTATTGAATTTAATACCTGAAAATCTTTTCTCGATTTCCTTAGCTTGTTCTTCTAATGAGATATCATCAGTTTGTATTGTTAGTTTTCTTCCAGCTACTCCTCTTTCAACTTTGTCTAAAGCTGAACTTACATCTATATCTTCTAAAAGTTTTTTTATAAGTTCATCACTTAAATTAGAATTTTCAGGGTAAGTTTCATTAAATAACTTTATAACTGTTGAAGTAGTTAGCTCTTTTTTACTTAATATGTTCTTTTCAATTTTTTCCACCTCCATTAACTCCTATATATTTTTTCTTTCTAATTCTTTCTTTCAATGGGATATATTCATATTCTTCAAGCCCATAGCTCATAGCATCAAAACTATGAGGATCTATGTTGTATCTACCAGCTTGGATATCTCCATTTTTATCTTTTTTATAAACACATTCTTCAGCTTCTTCTTTAGTGTGAGGACATCTATCAATATCAATTACTATTCTTGAAAAACTTCTCAAAAGTTGCTCATGATATTCAACTGAGCCATTACCTTTAGTTGCTCCATCAATGTTATATCCAGCATCATAGAAGTCTGCAATAGTTTGTGCTGAAGCACTATCTGCATATATTATTTTTCCACCTTCTTTTAAAGGTTCCAATTCCTTAAAAAGTTCTTTGGTTAATTTACCTTTATTGTAGTATTCCCAATAAATATACAATTCATTTAATTTAATATTAACCGCCATTTTTAAACCACAAGTATATGAAGTTGAATATCCCCAGTCAATACCTCTGTGCTGGTCTTTTTTTCCTAATTTCCCTTCAATATATTTCTCATAAACTTGTTTTTCAAAGACAGCATTATATAAAACTAAATCACCATCTGCTCCAAATTTACCTTCTTTAGCTATTCTTTTTAATCTAGGGTCTTTTTCACTTTCTAACTCATAAATAAAACTTGCTGGAAGATGTGGATTATCCTTATAAGTAGAATGATGTATCATAACTACTTGTTTTAAGATTTCTCCATTTTCCAAAATAATCTTATCTGTAAATTTAATGAGTCTTTTCTCATATAATTCATTTTCATCAATGTTATAACCTTGTTCAGTAAAAAACATTTTATAAATAGAACTTCCACGAGATACAGGATTACACATCATTATTAATTTACATCTAATATTTTTTACTCTAAGTCTTTTTCTAAGTTCTTTTATATCATCAATAGTTAACTCATCAGCTTCTTCTATAAGGATATAATCTATATTTTTTACTGATTTTAGTTTTCTCCAATCATCCATACCTTTGAATATAATTTGAGTTCCTGTTATTAAATTTTCAAATTCATAAGGAGATTTAATATATTTCCACTCATTTTCCATATTCAAAATAGATATAGCTTCCTTTAAATCCTCAAAACAACTATCCTTTAAAGTTGCATATACTTTACGGACAACCAGCATTCTTCTTTTTTCAATAGATCCTGTAAGAACAGTTTTAAGAAATCCTGTGAAAGATTTACCACTACCATATCCACCTATCCAAAGTGCAATGTCAAAATCATCATCTTGTATTAAGTTTGCAAAGTGTTCTCCAAAAGTAAGTTCTATATTTTCCATTACTTCACCACCTTAATAGTGATTTTTCTATCATTACTAGTAGGAATATCTTTATTATCAGTATCTTTCTTAATATTCAATCTCATTTCAGGAATACCTAATAATTGAGCTTGTCCCTCTATTGTCTTTTGAACTATATTAACTACAGTATTAAAAATTTCAGCATCTTTTTTATCTAAATCACCATTAGACAACTTAGCCATAGTTTTCTTTTGAATATAGTTAAGATAATCAATAGCTTCTTTTCTCCTTTGTATATGCTTTTCTCCTTCTTCTTCTTGGAGCTTTCCATATACATTTTTAAGGAATCTTTCCTGTTGCTCTATCCAGTTTTCTTTAGATGAATAGTTTTGAAGTGTACTTTCCTTAACTCCTGTTTTCTCTGAAGCTTCTTTTATAGTTGCCCCTTGTATAACCATTGATTTAGCTTTATTTATAAGTTGCTTTTTTGATTTCCCCTCTGCCCCCTTGGGTGCACCCGAACTATCTATTAGGTGCACCCAATCATCACCCTTAGCTTTATCTCTTTTCTTCCAACTCTTAACAGTATTTTCAGATATCCCAAAATGATTAGCACACTCTTTTAAAGAAACATTATTTTGCTCATAGTATTCCCTTACCTCTTCTTTTGTGGGAGCTCTAGTAGGATTACTCATTAGTATCACATCCCTTTAATTGTCTCTTAACTCAGGATAATTATCATAGATTAAATCAACTATATCTTGTTTGGAGATATTTGCTGCTGAAACACTTATATTAGCTTTTTCTTTTATATATTTCTCTAAAATATATTTAAAATTTCTTTTAACTTTAAAATTAATCTTTAACTCTTGTACTCTTGTTTTTTCATTTTTTCCTATTAATCTTATAGTTCCATAAGATATAATCCTATAGTCACAATCTTTTTTTAAATACTCTTCTTCCTCTTTTTTAGTAGTATTTTTATTTCTTGAAAATTCATAGATATCCACATCTTTTATTTTCTTTTTTTCTTCATCTCCTTTACAATAGATATTAAAACAACATTTTAATTTAACTCCACTATATTTAACTTCTGGAAGCATATAACTTTTAAAAAGTTTTATTCCAGGAATAGAGCTTTTTCTATTGTAGTTATCTCCTGGTAATATAAAAGCTACATAATCAGAATGTTCCATACTTTTCTTTATAAACTCCTTGGCCAACATTCCACTTCTTCCAAAGGGAGGATTTCCTATAACAATACTATTTTCTAAGTAAGGAATATTTTCTTTAAGATAATCTGCACATATTATTCCTTCATATTCAGGAGCAATATCATAACTTATAGTTGATTCAGGGAGTTCTTTTATAAAAGCACCAGCTCCAGCACTTGGTTCTATTATTCTATTAAATTTATCTAATGGCATTATTTCTTTTTCTATTACTTTTAATACTGCTTTAACTACTGATGCTGGAGTATAATATTTGTCTTGATATCTTTTAGCCATCTATATCACACTCTAAAAACTCTTTTTTCTTTGCCTTATGGCCACAACAAGGACAAACTAATCCCTCCAATTTATTAGAATTATCTTCATCTAAAGTATCTTCTACTGGTAATAAATTTAATTCAGTTTCATCACTCATAATATCTTCTAGTTCTGTCATTTCAAATCCAGTAAGTTCTAAATCTATATTAGTAAGCTTTAATATTTCTAACTCTGCCTTTAATTTTTCTAAATCAAAGCCTGTATTCATAGTTAATTTATTATGAGTTATGATATAAGCCTTTTTCTCTTCTTCTTTCAACTCTTTTAACTGAATACAAGGAATTTTATTTAACCCTAATTTTTTAGCTGCTAAATATCTTCCATGTCCTTCTATAATGATATTATTTTCATCTATTGCTATTGGATCATTAAATCCAAACTTTTCAATTGAATTAGCTATTTGTGATATTTGCCATTCTGGATGCTCTTTAGAGTTATTTTCATATTCTTTTATTTTAGAAATATCTAAATATAATATTTTTAATACTTGTTCTTTCATTAATTACACCTCCAGCTTTTTAAAATTATTCTCACTAATAGAAAAACGTCACCGATTTAATAGTGATTTTTTCAAAAAATAAAAAAAGTCTAGCAAATACTAGACTAAACTTATATTTTATTAATTTATTCTTGTTTTATAAACTATTAAATTAACATCCAAGTTTTCTTGTTTTATATCTAATTTTATGTTATATTCATTTAGTTTTTCACAAAGTAATATAGCATTTTCCTTTGAAAAAGCAGACCATAACAAAGAACTTTCTCTTTCAATATTTGAATTCATAACTATACCAAAAACTTCATATTGAAATTTTTTAGTACAGTTATTGTAAAGTATAACATAGTTTTTCTCTATATTATCTTCTTTTTTTAAATTATTACATTGGATGTTATATTTATTTTTTATAACATCACAAATATAATGTAATTCATTAATTTCTTTACAAATGATAATACTTTTATTTTTTAATGCTTCTTTTATTCTAATTTCATCTTCTTTTTTTAAGTACATAATTTAATCTCCTTTAATTATTTATTTAATCGATTTTCACCAAAAAAATGTAATTTTCTTTCACAAGGAGGGTTTATTTCATCTCCAAAAATATTAATATATTCAACTTTAATTTTAAGGTGTTTTAAAAAAGTTAGTAATTTTTTTCTTTCAGGAGACATACCATTTCTTATATCTTTCATTTCTTGGGAATTATTAATTTTTTCATATCTTTTTTCTAAAATAATAATTTCATCATGTGCCCCAATTCCTCTATTTTTTATGTCATCAACAAAAGTAACATATTTATTATTAATCTTATTTTCAGAAGTAATATGTTCATTATATTTAATAATAGCATCTATTATATTAGAAGCACATATAGGTTGATTTATTAAATTTTTATTTTCATAAGTAAAAATAATATTTTTAATAATAGCTGTTCCCAATCCATTATTTTTAATTTTAATGTATGTACACTCACTATAATTACCTATGATGATATCCAAATAAGGTCTTACTGAGTTTTTAGAAATATTATTAGCTCTACTACTAATCTTATAAGTCATCAAAAGAGTAAAACCACTAATTATCATGGAAAAAAAATCTATAATTATTGAATAATCAATTTTCATTATTAAATATCTCCTTAATTTATATATAAGTTTAATTTAAGAGCAGCTTTATATTAGCTGCTCTTTCTTAATTGTTATTGATTTACATAACGTTCAAACTCTAAAATTCCTTGTGCAAGTATAGCTTCATTTTTATTGTATTGATAATTAGGTGCATTATTATAAGAAGCGTATACTTGTTGAGCAGTATCTCTAATATATTCACTTGGGAATCCTTTGTGACCAAAGCATTTTAGAGCAGAACCTGCCATTGATTTTACAGGTAAAGAAGCTTTATAGTCATCAGAAAGCATTTCACCTGCTAGGTGTTTTAGTAAATTCTTGGTAATGTTATTTTGAACAATCATTCAATTACCTCCATTATTATAAAATATAGAGAGGTATTATTCATAATGGTATTTATATTTTATAAGAACAATATTCTCTCTAATCTAAATTAAAAATAAATCATACGATTTATATGCCAACAATCAATCAAAATTGCCGTTTTGACTGATTAAAACCAATCTATATATAAACAGCCTTAGCTGGAATTTTTTCTTTACTTTAAGGCAAGAATATGCTATACTAATAATAGTATTTATATTTTATAAGAATAATATTAAAATATTAAATTTAAAATTGCCGTTTTAAATTTAATAAGTCAAAATAAAAAGGGGTCTAAAAGAAAGATCCCTTTTTACTTTCTTTTAATTGGATTCTTGCTACAGACCTTGAAACCTTATAAGTTTTAGCTATTTCTTCTTCTGTAAGATTTTTTATTTCTGATTTAGGTGCTAAAAATTCTGCTGCAAAAACATTTGCTTGCCATTCTGGAGATTCGTATTTTTTTATTTCTTCTCCTCTGCATAAAATAATTCTTTCAGTATGTAAAACAAGATGTCCTATTTCATGTGCAATAGTGAATCTATCTCTTGGATTTCCTAAACAAGCTTGTTCATAAACAGATTCTTTAATATAAATTTTTTTATTAATTAAATCTGTTTCAGCATAAATAGATTTATTTAATTTTTCATCGGTAACAACTTCATAATCATAATCATACTTTATAGTTAGTAAATCTAAAATCCTTAGTATATCAACTTCCTTTGCTGAACTTATTTTGCAGTCCTCTTTTAATTTTTTTACAATGTTTTCTATATTTTTTTTAGACCTAGGCTCTGCTTTAGTAGCTGCATCTAAAATAGTTGAGTTCTGTAACATTAATTATCCTCTCCTAATATAGCTTTAATTTTTTGAAAATCTTCATCAGAAAGTTCTTGTATCTTTCTAGCATATCTAATACTTAATAATTTCCTTTCATCATCTAAATTTTTCATATCAATTATTTTATAACTAGTTGATAGATCTATTGAAATTTTTAACTCCTCTATTTCTTTTTCAGACAACTTATATTTAGAAATTACCTTTTTACAGAAATCACTTGGGATTTCTCTTTTACTGTTCTCTATGGCTGATAAATATGGTGTAGACATTTGTAAGTTCTCAGCCATTTCCTTAAGGGTTTCATCATGTTGAATCCTTAAAATTCTAAGAAACTTTGCTAATCTACTTTTCATTTGGTATCTCCTTTAAAATTTTATATTTAACTCATTATACTATTATAATAACATTATTTAAAATAAAAGTCAACTATTTTTTTCTAAAAAATTTTAAAAAAATTTACAAATTTTGTAAAAAATAAAAAGAAGCCTATATTTAAAGCTTCTCGACAATAATTTTCCATTCTCTTTTACTACAATTCTCAATCATCTTAATCTTTATTTTACCTTGAGATTCTAAAAAATTAAGATATAGCATATATGGATTGAAGTTAATCTTTTCTTTTTTATCTGTGAAAGAGATTTCTTCTATCTTGGAGAGAGAGTTGTAAATAATCTCTATCTTATCTTCATCAGTTAATTTATCTATCATAAATCCTCCATTTTCTTACTTATTTTCCTTATCTTTTTATTAGCTCTATAAAGGTAATTTCTACTGGTAGTCCTTTTTATATTAAGTAATGTAGCAATTTCTCTGTGATTAAGTCCTTTATAATGAAAGAGTTTATATACTTCAACCTCTCTACAAGACAAGCTGTACCTATTAAAGATACAGCTCATCATAGCATTTTTAATTTTTTTCTTAGCTTGTAAGAGTTCGCTCTCTTCCCTATGAGAGAATACAGAGTCGCCATTTAGAAAATCTTTGAAGCTCATTTGAGAACTCATATTAAGTATTCCCTCCCTTTTCTCCTATGCACTCTTTAAATACTTATCTAGTATGTTCTTAACTTCCTCATAACTTCTAACTACATAATAGTCAGCACCATTTTTTATAAATTTTTCCTGAATTTCTTTTTGCTCCTTGCTTTGCTTTCCAGTAGGTGTCTTAACTTCCAAACCTATAGTTTTTCCATTGATAATTACCCATATATCAGGAATACCTTTCTTTGCTCCAGTTGGTAATTTTCTAAAACCTATTACCTTCCCTTTACTATCTTTATTTACTGGAGGAATATTATTAGTTCTATTAAAAAATAGTTTTCCTTGAGTTTCAAGGATTTCTAAATATCTAATTATAGTTGATTGAATATCTGTTTCTCTCATCTAGTTTCTACCTCCTGATATCCTTCACAGCTTGGATATTGTTCATCAATATAATCTCCACGTTGACCGCAATAAGCTTTATCATTCCCTTCTGGATATAGACAATGCTTACAAGTTACACATTTATTAGATATTATTCCATTTTTCATTTCTTACCTCCAAAAATACCTATTATTCCTAATATTCCTATTAGCATAATTATAAAAAATGATATTATGTAAAATATTTTCATCTTTACTTGACCTCTTTCATAAAAACTAACCAATGAGTTTTAGCTCTTTTATTACCAAAAAGTGGTTTAGTAGTTGTTAATTTTAATATTTCTGATAATTTTATTTGTTCTTCGTTCCATTTAAATATTAATATTCCCGAAGATTCTAATACTCTAAAACACTCTTCAAATCCTTTTTTTATATCATTTTTCCAATTTTGACCAAGTTTACCATATTTCTTTTTTAACCAACTATTCTCTCCAACTTTTAATAGATGAGGAGGGTCAAATACTACCAATTTGAAAGAATTATCATTAAATGGTATTTGTCTAAAATCAGCTATAATATCTGGTTTTATTTCTAGTTTACGACCATCACATAAAGTATCTTCATATTCTCTTATATCCATATAAATAGTATCTTTCCTATTTTTATTAAACCAAAACATTTTACTTCCACAACAAACATCTAATATTTTTTTATCATTTATTTCCAAAATTGCCACCACTTTTTATTATTTAGTTTATCTATTACAGAATAAAGGATATTATTCTTTTCTATTAAGTCCTCTCTATCCTCTCTTAAATTTTTAGTTGTATTTTGAAGTATTTTTATATCATTAGAATATGCTTGATTAGTTTTTTCTAATTCTGCTTTCTCTTCTTGTAATACTTTAACTTTTTTTCTTAGAATATCAACTTCAGTATCTAATCCTAGATTACCTTGAGAAATAGAAGCATAGTGTTTAGTTATTTCAACAAGAGCTTTTCTACAATCCTCAATAGACTTTAAATTTCTAGTAGTAATTACTTTTATTCCTAATCTTTGCTGAAATTCTGTAATTTCAGATTTTAAAATATCTCTTCTATTATCCATAATTTCTCCTCTCATTTTTTATTTTTAGGGTGTATTATTCCATAGTAAAAGCTTACAAATATAAGTATTGCTAATCCAATCCCATAAAATCACTCCTTTATTCTCTCAATATTTCTTCTCATTTTTCTTTCATACATTTTCTTAAGCTCCTCATCAGAGAAGTTATAAATTTCTTTCAGAAGTTGTAGGCAGATATAAACATCACATATCTCCTCTTTTATCTCCAATCTTCTCTCATAACCTCTTAAATCCTTGCAAAGTTCTTTCTGTAACTCTGATAATTCTTCAATTACTATCGTTTTGTTGACATCAACACTTTGACTATTTAATATCAAATTTATATTTGGATTATATTTAAGCATTTATTCTCCTTATGCAGTTTTAACTAAAGTTTTCTCAGCTGCCTTTTTTATTTTGTCATAATATTCAATTTTTAAAGCTTCTGTGAATATAGGATTTGAGCAAAACTCTATATAATTCTCAATCATAGTATCATACTCAATTCTCCCTTTCTCATAATCATCAAGAAGCATATTAGCTTTACCAGCTAATTTTTTTCTAAATTCTTTCTCAGAGATAGTTTTTGTTTCACTAGTTCCAGCTTCCCAATTATCTCTAAGAGCTTTATATATAGCACCTTCTCCCCAAGCTTTTTGTTGAGCTGTGATAAGGACAGACTTTATCCTATCAAGGTCTACTCTGCCATTTCTTACTAATTCCATTATGTTTTTACAAGTGTCTATACTTATTCCATGACTTTGTAGAGCTGATTTAATTTGATAAATTGTATCTTTTTCTTTACTAGAACTATTTTTAACTGGACTACTACTGCTACTAGTAGAACTATCTTTAGAATCTTGGTCTATCTTATTTAGATTATCTAACTTAGTAGTAGTTATATTTATAGATGAATCTATTATAGATGAATCTTTGTCATGACAATTTGTCATTGGGTCAAATGATATTTTGTCATCTACCTCTAGACAATTTGTCATTTGTTCTGATGACTTTTTGTCATTTGAAGTATATTCAATTAATGAGTCATAAATTTCTCCTAAAGAAATATATAAATATCTTCCTAGTTTACCATTTCTTTGAGATAAAATTTTCTTTTTTAAAATATTCTTTTCAATAAGGGAATCTATTTTTCTAATAAGTGTTCTTTCAGTTCCTAAAATTGGTATTTGTTCTAATAAATATCCATAGGTACACCACATATATTTATCATCATCAAGCATTTTATATTCAAGTTTTTTACTATTACTTGTGTACATATCAGCTATTACTCTAAGTATTAAAGAGGATGACAAATCTATATCATATTCAATTAATTTTTCTTGAGAATATCCATTTATTGTATATTTCATTATTTATCACCTCTTATTTTTATAAAATCACTTTCTTTTTTAAAAGAATATTCTATAGTTAATGTTGTATCATCACTTTCTTTTGAATCTTTATTTAAAATAGGTTTTAATTTTGCTATATAATAAAGTTCTAAAATATGTGTATCTGTTAATGTTTTTGTTAGTTTATATTTTAAATAATATGCTTTTCTTTCCTTAACACTACTAGGAATTCTTTCATTTAAATTTCTGCTTTTTCCAATATAAATAAGATTTTTGTCTTGATCATATAAGAAATATAAACCATAAACTTGAACTAAATCTTCCATTTCTTTTATGAATTCTTCTGATACACTATAATCTTCTTCTTTGAAAATAGTTTTTATATCTCCAAAAATATTTAAATTTAGATTATATTTCTTTATTGTTTTCCTTAAATTTACATCACAATAATAAACTTCACTTAATATTGAGATTATTTTTTCTCTATCTAAAGTATTATTTTGTTCAAATTTTAATATTGCCGTAAAACGATTTATTATTGCTTGACAAAGCATATCACCTTTTATAGCTTTATCTATAAAATATTCTAAGACCTTTTTATCCTCCTCTTCTAAATTAATATATTTATTACAAAAATTTAAAAAGTGAAATGGTGTTTGAAAATGAAAATTTTTTCCCATTTTAATTCCTCCTTTGAGGAGCTATGCCACTAGGTCCTCATTTATTTTTATTTTGTAACTATCCACCATTTCCTAAGTCCTTATGACCTAGTGGCTTGGAAATGATGGACAGATATAAAACAAAAACTGTCTTTGACTTTTTTATATTATTTTGTTATAATTAAAGTACCTAGAAACCCGTATGGGTAACTTGTAAATTTTGATGTATCAAGTTCAGAATATTAGCCCTAATAGTTTTATTGGGGCTTTTATTCTGCCCTTGAACAAGGCAGACATCAAAATTTACAAGGAGGTACAGAAATGACTGTAACAATCGAACAGCTGACTATCAACTTTGATGGTGGAGTAATTCTTCTAGGTGGATTACTTCTCATCATTGTGATATGGTTGATTAGAAAGTGCAGATAATTCTGACCTCATACCCTACGGGGTCTTTTTTTATTTATGGCAGTTTTACAGGTCTGCCAACTGAGTGATGCAAATAATTGGATTCGAACCAATTTCTAAATTTAGGTCTCCGATAGACAATTTGCATAAATTTGGAAAAATTTTATGAAAAAATGGGAATGGCTGGACTTGAACCAACATTTTATAACTTTAGTTTTTAAGTTTTTCCATTAAACTACATTCCCATAAGTACCGCATGTGCGGTCAAGTGTATATAAGTTATTTAAAGAAAATTGATTTTAATCCTCCAAAAAGTTATAATATGTTTGCGACTACATTACACAGAAGGAGGAATATATGGAATTAAGTATTCTTGATTATAAAATATTAAAATTCGTTAAAAAGAATCCAAATTGCAAAAAAATAGATGTCATTAATCATTTTAAAAATAAAAGTGATATTGAATTTAGATTTTATAACTTAGCTAAACCTCAAATATCTTCTATTGGAATTATAGAAAATTCATCATATATTATAAAAAAGAGTGATGGTCATTGGGAAGATGGTGAATATATAGGTCAAGATTATGATGCATATTATTTAAGTTCACTAGGAGAAAAAGTACTTTCAGATTATGAAGAAAATAAATTTGATGATTTTAAGAAATCTCTTCTTTATCCAATAATAGTTTCAATAATAACAACTTATATTACCGTAAATTTTATTACTAAATAAACTATAATAAGTACTTTTATATTTTTCTTAATCTTAGTTAGACACCTGGTCTGCCCAAATAAAAGAGTTTTTTATAGCTCTTTTATTTTTTTCTCAATAAACTCTTTATTAACTTGCTTTATCTCTTCCATAACTTCATTTAGTAAAGGAATATACTTATTCTCAACTATTGCCTTTTCAGATAATTCACAAGCTCTGGTATATAATATTTTTTGTTTCCAAAGTACATGTGATAATTTACTAAGTTCTATATTATTTTTTTCATAATTCAATTAAAACTTCTCTTCTCCTTTCTTTTCTACTTGCCTTTATTCCTCCAATAATATATACTTTAGATATGGAGGTTGATATAATGACTTTATTTGAAAAATTCAAAGATAAAACACTTTTTATTACAGTTCAAAATGGAACTTTATTTCCTACTTATAAGGGAACTATCCTTTCTCAAGTAGAAGATTTCATAGAATTTAAAACTGAGAACAATACTATTTGGATAAACCTTAAATATATTGTTAAGTTTATAGTAGTGGAGTAGAGAGCTTTTATAGTTCTCTATTTATTCTTTTACTGTTTTTATTCCTCTTTACTTAGCTTTAAAGATAAAACTTTTAGAGATTTTATATTTTTTATTTATACTTTTTGTATAAAAATTATTCAAAAAAAATTGATTTATCTACTTTTATAAAATTTGAAATTAAATCTAACTGAATTTTAGAAAATAATATTTTTCCTTCTTCGAGTTTTTTACATTTATAACTAAAATTTTGTTTTGATAAACCTAGTATATTTGCGACCTCTTTACAAGTTTTTCCTTGTTTTTTTATTATCTTTTTTAAATTCATTTTATCACCTATAAAAATTATACTTTATGTATAATTTAAAGTCAAGATAATTTTTACAAATAAAATAACTACCTCATTAAAGGTAGTTATTTTATTAAAAATATTTATTTTATCGTTATCATACTAACGTTATATAAAGCCATTTGTTTATTGTATTTTACTCTAATACTTTCAATTAAAAAACCTAAAAAAGTAAATAAAGTTTCTTCGGATAATAGATTTAATATTCCTTGTTCTTCACCAATTTTAATTAATTGACGTCCTTTTTGTATAAATTCTTTATCTAAGAAATCAATATAGTATTTAGATAATTTTTCATAATATTTTTCAATAGCAATTTGAGTATCTTCTTCACTTATACATTTTTCAAACATTTCTTTTATTTCTTCTTTATCTTTTTTTATCATTTCTATCATATAATTCATAGTTTCGTTTTCTAAAACTACTCCTCTTTCTTTTAAGTCAAATGCTAGTAATCTTATAGCAATTTGTAACATCATATATATAAAATTAGGTTTATTTAAAGCTTCTCTATATCTTACTTTCTTTATTTCTGAACCATTTTCAAATATATTTTCTAAAGTAAAGTTTATTAATCTAATTGCATATTCTAAAAGATTTTTATTTACTTCCTCATCACCAAAAGCTTCAAATATAATCTTTAAATGATTTGGCATCCCATGACTTCCATCTTTCCAAGCTTCTTTTCCTTTTTGTTCTAATCTCATTGAATAACCAGAAATTTTTCTTCCATTTTCTAGATAAATAGTTTGGTAATCATTTAAAGTTAATTTCATGATGTTAGCAAAATATGTTATTGCAGAAGTATTTAGAATACTTGCAGGTGATACAGATTTTTTTCTTGCAATTATACTAATTAAAGTCCAGTCATCTTTTGGGATGTTTTCTAATATCTTTTCTACTTCATTCATATGTTATTTAACCTCCATATCAATTATCTTTTCCTCATTTTCATTTATATATAAATATAATTTATTACTCATTTTTATGAGATTATCAGCAATATTTTTGAGACCATATTTTAATTTCAAGTTATTATCAATTTTATTTGTTGATAACAATAAATCTAATTCTGAAAAAATACTATTAATTTCTTTATTAAATTTAAAAATTAACTTGGCTATTTCATTTACTGTTTCATAATCATTTAGCATAATATTAACATTATTCAGATTTATTTTTTCATCTAATGATGGAACCCAAAAATTCTGTCTAAATTCTTTTAATAAAGTAGCATTATATAGAACAAGTAGTTTTTCAATCTCAAGATTATCTATTTTTTTATAAGTTAAACTATTTTTACTTTTTTCTGTTATTATTTTATTGATAGTTTCTCTTGTTTCTTTTCTTAAACCTTTTAATTTTAAGATTTTTTTTAAAATTTCAATACTTGGAATATAATTATTATTTTCTATTTTTTTAAATGTAGCTACTCCTATACCTATTAGTTTAGCTATTTCTTTTTGTGTTAAACCTTTATTTTTTCTATATTCTTTAATTGGAATACTTAAATTAAAAGAGCTATTTTTTGACAATTTTAACACCTCCGTTTATACATTATAATATGAAAATATCAAATTGTCTATAATTTAATCTTATAAATATTTTATAAATTTCCCTCATAAATAAATTTAACTGCTCTTCCCATAATTTTAAAATTTTCTACATTATCTTTAGGAATATAAATATCATCATATTTAGGATTTATACTTTTTAAAATAATTATTTTTAACTCATTATTAAAGTATATTCTTTTTATAAAAGTTTCTTCATCCAATTTTACTACATAAATTTTACCTTCTATATAATCAGTTTGATAAGGATCAACTACTACAAAGGCTCCATCTTGAATTAATGGTTCCATTGAATTTCCACAAACTTCTATTAAATAGCAATACTCATGAAATCCATTTTTTCTAATGGTTTTCATATATAAATCTTCACAACAGTTAATATATCCATTTCCTGCACTCGCTTTTGCTTTCACAGGAACATTAATAAATTCTTCTTCAAGAATAATTGCATTAGCTTTAGGAGTATTAACATGAGTTTTTAATTTTTTTAAAGAGTCGGGCATTTTATCTCTTTCTAAAATTTTTAGAACTTTTTCTTTTTCTTCATTTGAAAAATTAAATTTTTTAAAAAAAGCTTCAATAAATTTATAAGATGGACTTCTCTTTCCTGTTGTATAATGACTTATTAACCCTGTGGAATATCCAACTTCTTTTGCAAAATTCTCTATTTTATAGTTATTTTTTTCAAGATAATTACTTAAATATTTTCCAAATTCATTAGACATAATTTCCTCCAGAAATTTTATTATTATAGTTAAATTATATCCTACTTTATACAAAAAGTAAAAAATTACTTGACTTTTATTTATACAAAATGTATAATTAGGTTAAGGATAATTTGAATTTTTATTTTTTTAAAACTAAATTATACAAAATGTATAAAATAAAAAAATAAAAAAAGAGTAGTGCGCCAACACTACTCTCAAGATGAAAAGTTCTTGGTGGGAACTTGACATCCAACTATAAAAATTATATCAAGTTTCCCCTTGAACTGTCAAGGGAGGAATGAATGGAAAAGATAAAAATTCCAAAGATAATTGTAGAGATTACTGAAATCAAAGTAGAAGTACCAAAGATTGAAGTTGAT
>ENA-UEPQ01000406-UEPQ01000406.1-human-gut-metagenome-genome-assembly--contig:-NODE-406-length-21959-cov-22.313682_pt1 | contig 21959 bp, 15 predicted proteins | sample MGYA00242903_ERZ507922 | MGnify/ENA primary metagenome ERZ507922 (study PRJEB26167, sample SAMN06115483) | human gut metagenome | host: Homo sapiens | place: China:Sichuan | collected 2014-10-16... | reverse complement strand
GTGACCGCGACAGGATTCAAACCTGTAACCGGCTGATCCGTAGTCAGCTACTCTATTCAGTTGAGCTACGCGGCCATATCTTTTTGTTTGACGGGTGCAAAGGTATGGACTTCTTATGATATATCCAAATATTAGGGCAACTTTTTGTGAACTTTTTTAGTCCATGAATCGTGAATTGAATATTTGCCATCCTAATGTAATACCTATATTCCAGTTCTTAGATGGTGAGCTATAGTGGTTTAGATAGGCGCTGATAGCTCCGAAAGGTAACTTAACCACTAAAGATAATTCTCCCATATATTCTATCCGATGAAATAAATTTCCATAAGTAGCATTCGAAGATTGGTCTCTTTCTATAGGGAATATGGGGGCAAATCCGTAGATTTCTGTACGAACTTGGAAAACCGGAGTAATTTGATACACCGGCATGATACCCGCGCCGATAAACTGATTAGCCCGGAAAGCTTCGTTGTAGGTAATTTTACTATGTGCAGTTGGGGCAAACTCTCCAGCTTGCATCATAGTAGCCGTATAGTTGTGACTGAAGTTTCGGGAAGAGTAATAGGCCTTGATGTAATTTCCCAAAGAAAACTTCGATGTTAAAGGGAAGTAACGTTCCATTTCGTACGACAATTGCAACCACGACTGGATATACTTATAGCTTCCTTTGTATGGGTCGGAGGCTTCTGTTCCCGCCCGATAACGTTCTGTGCCGGTATAGATTTGCGCAACAAGTCTTTCTCTGCGTCCTTCGGTTGCATATTGCCGGCTATTCAATGTGTTTCCGTCTAAAGCTACTGAACCGCCAAAAATAGTGTAGCGGCTACGGTCGTGTTGGGCATTATTAAAATCTATCACGTTGGTTTGGAAGTATTGGTCTTGCAATTTGGCTATACCTATACCAAACTCAGCCTTTTGTCTGCTTAAAAAGGGAAAAGAAACAAAGAGCTTGACAAAATCTTCTTTCTTTTTATTGAATACGGCCGTACTTCCAGTAGTGAATAGTTTTTCCTGCTTAAAATAATCAAAAGAGGATAGTGAAGCTACCAGACGGCAGGATGTAGGCAGGTGGGTAGGGAGGTCCAGTCTTCCTGCAATTTGTATGCTGTTATAAATCTGACCTAAATGTCCGTCTAATGAAAGTTCTTTCGCATAATTGTTCAGGTTATAATAAGTAGCACCCGCATAGATCTGATTGGAGCCATTGGAGGCTATATTTCCCCCTACACGAAGAGAAAGATCATCTGCCATGGTAATTTTTAAGTCAAGGTCGAAAGTATGGTCAGAGCTGTTGTATATTGCATGGGGAATGATTTCAGATATCATATTGTCCGACATTAACCGGAAATATCCTACACGAAAATCTTCCAGAGAAAAAATTTCATTCTCTGAGGAATGAAATTCTTTGGCAATATATTTTTTCTGCTGTTCATTACCACCATGGATTATAATTTTCCGGAAGCGAAGTTCGGGCATGTAATTTTTGTATACCATACGTTTGCGTTCCAATTGTCTGTAATTGGTGCGGCGGGAAATGCGGGATTTAATAGAATCCATCAGTTGGATAGTACGGTTGTATCCGATATCGTGCAGTTCGTCAAAACGCTTAAAGTCCATTAAGTTGACGTCTGTGTATTTAAAAGTCATCAGAATACCCAGCGAATCGGGAAGGGTATAGTCTGTCTTTTGCATGATCATATTTTCAAGTTGTCCCATAATATTGCCCAATTCAGGTTTTCCGGGATTGGAGCTGACTACACTTCCTATGATAATATCCGGGTGGAAGTCTTCAGTCATGATATTGACAGGGAAATTATTGTAGATACCTCCGTCATATGCTAAAACAGAATCGATTTCAATGGGCTTAAACATGGCAGGAAAACTCATGGAGGCGCGGACTGCATCCCCTAAATCTCCTTTTCGGAAGATAATCGGACGTTTATTGTATACATCCGAAGCTACGCAGCGAAAAGGGACAAACAGTTTGTCGAAGTCACCTTGGCAAGAAGCTGTTGCTTGTCCGAAAAGCTCTAAAAAAGCAATATTCATTTGTGTAGGATCCACTACACTGGGAGGCAAAAACTGTGTTTTTACCTTATTTAAGGGGTTCTTAAGAGATACTCGTATGTTTATAAATTCGGGAGTTGGAGCGTTTCGCTTGAAATAGTAAATGTATTTCTCTTCAATGTTACCCGAATACCAGCGTTTGAAGTCGTCCGATTTTAAAAGCTTTTCCATGTCGTCGGGAGAGTATCCCATTGCATAGAGTGAACCGACAATCGCTCCCATGGAGGTGCCTGTAATATAGTCTATCGGAATATTGTTTTCCTCTAAAGCACGGATAATACCAATGTGGGTGATTCCTTTGGCTCCACCACCACTTAATACCAGTCCAACTTTTTGGGCTTTAAGAGAATATGTGCATAGTATCAGGCAACAAAAAATATAGAGTATTTTTTTCATTCGGAAAATGTAAGTTACAACGTTTCTTCCAAAGATAGTGAAAAAGTGATTCAGACATCAAATAATGTCGGGTTTTTATTAAAGACGATAAAAAAATCCCCTTGCTTGAGCATGATAATACAGATATCATATCAAGTAAGGGGATTTACCTTAGTCTTTCTTATGCTTTATATCACAAAACGAATATTGTTAAATCATTTCAATGCTTCGTTTTACGAAATTGGTCAGAGCTTCTCCTTTCAGCATATTGTTTTGAAGCAGTGCCAGGTCTATCAACTGATGTACAACCTTATTTCCTGCTGCATAAGCACTGATGATTGAATCTTTCAGGTTTTTCTGTTCTTCCAGTTTCTTGTCAATGTTGTTCAGTTCGTCTTTTTCGCTTGTTGGAATTTCTTCGTCTTTTTTGCCTTCGTGTGCTTTGTGCAACTCGCTTTGACGCAGTTTCAACATCGCAATTTCCGATTCAACAGGAACTAACTGTTCAGAACAAGAGCTTTCAGCATTTTCCAGTACTTGTTTAATCAGTTTGTGGTCGCTGTTCAATACAAGGTTGAACATATCCGGCATTTCTCCATAGAAACTCATACCTGGCTGTATAGAAGCCATTTCTTTCATACGTCGCATATATTCGGCCTGAGTAATGATAATCGGAGCTGCAGTTTCTCCCATGGCTTGAGTTTCTACATGGAATTCTGTTTTCTGTACCTTAGGAAGCTGTCCTTTGAATACAGTTGCCAGCATTTCACGTTTATCAGCAGCTAACTCTTCGCCTTTTTGCTCTTCTTTCACAATCAGACGGTCGATTACATCGCTGTCTACACGAGTGAAACGACTCTTTTCCAACTTCTGTTCCAACATATTAATCATAGGAACATCAAGCTGGCCATCCATAATTAATACGTTGTAGCCTTTGTTCTTTGCACTATCAATGTAAGTATACTGGTCGTCTTTATTGGTTGCATACAAATAAATAAGGTTTCCTTCTTTATCTGTCTGGTTGTCTTTAATCAGCGTCTGATACTCTTCGAATGTATAATATTTTCCGTCTGTATCCTTGAGTAGGGCAAACTTGTTTGCTTTCTCATAGAAATCTTCCTGAGTAAGCATTCCGTAGTTGATGAAAATCTTTAAGTCATCCCATTTTGATTCAAACTCATTGCGGTCGTTCTTAAAGATAGACTGCAAGCGGTCTGCTACTTTTTTAGTGATATAGGTAGAGATTTTCTTCACGTTCGAATCGCTTTGCAGGTAAGAACGTGATACATTCAGCGGAATATCCGGAGAATCGATTACTCCATGAAGCAGCGTCAGAAAGTCGGGTACAATACCTTCTACAGAATCAGTTACATATACTTGATTGCAGTACAATTGGATTTTGTTCTTCTGTAAATCAATATTGCTCTTGATTTTCGGGAAGTACAGCACTCCAGTCAGGTTGAATGGATAGTCTACATTCAGATGAATCCAGAACAAAGGTTCGTCCGACATTGGATACAAGTCACGGTAGAACTTTTTGTAGTCTTCGTCTTGCAGCTCGCTTGGCTTTTTAGTCCAAATAGGGCATGTATCGTTTATCAGATTATCTTCTTCTGTTTCTACCTGCTTTCCGTCTTTCCATTCTTTCTTCTTTCCAAATGCTACCGGTACAGCTAAGAAACGGCAGTATTTATTCAGCAATCCCTGAATACGAGATTCTTCAAGGAATTCTTTGCAATCATCGTCAATATACAGGATAATATCTGTACCTCGGTCTGCCTTTTCAGTTTCTTCCAGTGTAAACTCAGGACTTCCGTCACAAGTCCATTTTACAGCTTGTGCCCCTTCTTTATAAGATTTAGTTACGATTTCTACTTTTTTGGCTACCATGAATGCTGAGTAGAATCCCAAACCAAAGTGTCCGATAATGGCATTGGCATCGTCTTTATATTTTTCAAGGAAATCGTTGGCTCCTGAGAATGCAATCTGGTTGATGTATTTTTCGATTTCTTCAGCTGTCAGACCAATACCTCTATCCGAAATGGTAATTGTTTCCTTGTCTACCTTTACATGAATGGTAAGATTGCCCATTTCTCCTTTGAATTCACCTTTAGAAGCATATGTTTTCAACTTTTGGGTTGCATCTACGGCATTTGATACTAATTCGCGAAGAAATATTTCATGATCGCTGTACAAGAACTTTTTGATGATGGGGAATATGTTTTCAGTAGTAACCCCAATGTTACCTTTCTGCATATCTTTAATAAGTTTTAATTATTATGTTTTCTAATTTACGTGGTATTTATCGCAAAAAAAATGCCAGACGAATATCGTCTGACATTTTGTCTGTATTCAAGCCAATAAAACTTATTTCTCTACCTTCATGCGGATTTCTTTTCCGTTTTCATCCATGTAAACATGTAATGTATCACCGCTTTGAGGGTCTTCATTCAGTATCAGTTCGGCCAAACCGTCTTCCAGATTGTTTTGGATAGACCGTTTCAAAGGACGTGCACCAAATTGTACATCATATCCTTGAGAAGCTACGTAGCGTTTTGCTTCTTCGTCGATAGAAAGCTTATATCCCAGATTTTCAATACGCTTATATAGCCCTTTTAATTCAATTTCGACAATTTTCTGGAGTGCTTCTATATCCAGCTGGTCGAAAGTGATGATTTCGTCCAAACGATTGATGAATTCCGGAGCAAACGATTTATTGAGTGCTTTGGTGATTACGCTGCGTGAATGTTCTTTTTCGTCGATGCGTGTTTGGGCAGCAAATCCAATACCTTTTCCAAACTCCTTAAGTTGACGGGTACCAATGTTGGAAGTCATAATAATGACTGTATTTTTAAAATCCACTGTCCGTCCGTAACTGTCGGTCAGTCTTCCTTCATCCATTACCTGAAGTAGAAGATTGAATACATCGGAGTGCGCTTTCTCTATTTCGTCCAGCAATACGATGGAGTAGGGTTTGCGTCGTACTTTCTCTGTCAGTTGTCCACCTTCTTCGTAGCCTACGTATCCCGGAGGAGCTCCTACAAGACGAGACACTGTAAATTTTTCCATGTACTCGCTCATATCAATACGAATCAGTGCATCGGCAGAACCAAACATAAGTTTGGATAATTCCTTGGCCAAGTGTGTCTTACCTACACCGGTAGGTCCTAAGAACAAAAATGTTCCTATAGGCTTGTTAGGGTCTTTCAGTCCAACACGGCTTCGGCGGATAGCTTTCACCAGGGTGTCTACGGCTTTATCCTGTGCAATGACTTTAGACAGCAACTCCTCTTTCATTCCACGAAGCTTGATTCCTTCGGCTTGTGCCATGCGTTGTACCGGGATACCAGACATCATTGAAACAACATCTGCTATCTGCGTTTCGTCTACTGTTTCTCGGTTTTCCTTCAAGCTCTCTTCCCACGCTTGCTTCATCTCCTCCAGTTTCTCTATATATTTCTTTTCCTGATCCCGGAAACTGGCAGCTAATTCGAAGTTCTGTAAACGTACTGCCTCGTTTTTATGGTTACGGGTTTCTTCAATCAGCTTTTCCTGCTCTTCCAGTTCTTTGGGCGCGGTGATATTGGTCAGATGCACACGTGAACCTGCTTCATCCAAAGCATCAATCGCTTTGTCGGGGAAGTTGCGGTCGGTTATATAGCGGTCTGCCAATTTGACACATGCCTCAAGAGCTTCCTCTGTATAGTTTACGTTGTGATGCTCTTCGTATTTTTCCTTAATATTTTTCAGAATCTGCAATGTCTCTTCGGGAGTAGTAGGCTCTACTAATACTTTTTGGAAGCGTCGCTCTAAAGCTCCGTCTTTTTCGATATTTTGTCTGTATTCGTCCAATGTAGTAGCACCGATACATTGTATTTCTCCTCGGGCTAACGCTGGTTTCAGCATATTGGCAGCATCCATAGAACCGGCAGCAGATCCTGCACCTACAATATTGTGGATTTCGTCGATAAACAAGATGATATCTGGGTTCTTTTTCAACTCATTAAGGATAGAACGAATTCGCTCTTCAAACTGTCCGCGGTATTTGGTTCCTGCTACAACGGCAGTCATATCAAGGGCTATCACGCGTTTGTCGAACAGGATACGTGATACTTTCTTTTCCACAATGCGTAATGCCAGTCCTTCTACAATGGCAGATTTACCGACTCCCGGTTCGCCTATCAGAATAGGGTTGTTTTTCTTTCTTCGGCTTAGAATCTGTGCTAAACGTTCAATTTCCTTTTCGCGTCCTACTACCGGATCTAGTTTGCCCTCTGAAGCGGCTTTTGTCATGTCGGTACCGAATGAATCGAGTACAGGGGTATCGTTAGTAGGTTTTTGTTGGCGGGTACGGGTAGTTTGTTGTGTATCAGATTCAAAAGGGGAGTTGTTCTCGTTTCCATGTCGGCGGATTCCTTCCTCTTCTTCATCTTCTTCTCCAAAATCAAGACCACTTTGAGGTTCTGATTTAGGAATAAGACGATCTCTTATTTTCTGATAAGTAACTTCATGTTCTTCTAATATTTGACATGCTTTGCTTTGGCTTTCTCTCATAATTGCTAATAAAATATGTTCTGTGTCAGCGAACTTACATTTCATAAGGCGAGACTCCAATAGACTCATTTTAAGTAACTTGGCTGTAAGATCGTTGAAACCAATGTTCTCGTTGTATGTATCTGTTTCATCAACTTCTTCGCGCAAAGAGGCTTCAAGTTCCTTCTTTACAGTTTTCAAATCAATGTATAAATCTTGTAAAATTTCAATAGCCTTTCCTGTACCTTCACGTATCACACCTAGTAACAAATGTTCTGGGGTGATATACTTGTTACGTAGTCGGTTAGCTTCCTCTTTGCTGTATACTATGATATCGGATACTCGTGGCGTAAATTGATTTTGATTGTCCATAAAATTCATGTTTCTCCAATGTGCAAATATACATTATAAATATAGAACCAAAGTTCTATTATTTGTATTTAACAAATAGTGTGCCATTTTGTTGTTTTTTTGCTGTAATTTGAAAATTGCGTTTTTATGTTCTGAAAGTTAATTTTTTGATTGTTTGATCTTCGTGTAGTGGCTCTTTTGTTTACTTTCTATGTGTAGATGTTTAAATGATTTAGAATAAAGTAGTTTGTTATGCAACGAGATTTTCGGGATAGGAAAGAATGTGTATATTGTACGTGTCTTTTATGGTGAAAGTCCTTTTTTATGTTCGTAAACAATGTTTTTCTTTCTTTTTTTGAAAAATAGAATGCTTTTTAAAACTTGGAGCTTTTGTTTTGCCAATTCAATAAAAAGTCGTACTTTAGCATGGTTTTTAACAATCGAACTAAAGAGATATAATAATAAATTTAATTTAAATGCAAGAGCAAGACAGAATTATAAAAATCAACATCGAAGAGGAAATGAAGTCGTCGTACATCGACTACTCTATGTCTGTAATCGTAGCACGCGCCCTCCCAGATGTAAGAGATGGTTTTAAGCCTGTGCATCGCCGTATTTTGTACGGAATGATGGAACTGGGAAATACTTCAGACAAACCATATAAAAAGTCTGCGAGAATCGTAGGTGAGGTATTAGGTAAATATCATCCGCATGGAGACTCTTCTGTGTACGGTGCATTGGTACGTATGGCTCAGGATTGGGCAATGCGTTATCCGTTGGTAGATGGACAGGGTAACTTCGGCTCGGTTGATGGTGATAGTCCTGCTGCCATGCGTTATACGGAAGCTCGTCTGAAAAAAATAGGTGAAGAGATGATGCAGGATCTTTATAAAGAAACTGTGGACTTCCAGAATAACTTTGATGATACCTTACAGGAACCAACTGTGATGCCAACCCGTATTCCGAATCTTTTGGTAAATGGAGCATCTGGTATTGCTGTGGGTATGGCTACCAATATGCCTACACATAATTTGGCAGAGGTTATTGACGCTTGTGTTGCTTATATCGATAATAATGAAATAGATGTAGACGGCTTGATGCAATATGTAAAAGCACCGGACTTCCCGACTGGAGGATACATTTATGGAATCAGTGGGGTACGTGATGCATACGAAACCGGTAGGGGACGTGTGGTGATGCGTGCCAAAACAGATATAGAATCACACCCTACACACGATAAAATTATCGTTAATGAAATACCTTATAACGTAAATAAGAAGGAGCTGATTGAAAATATTGCTTCTTTGGTAAACGAAAAGAAAATAGAAGGTATTTCGTATGTAAACGATGAATCCGACCGTGAAGGTATGCGCATCGTAATTGATGTAAAACGTGATGCCAACGCTAGTGTAGTATTGAACAAATTGTTCAAGATGACTGCATTGCAGACTTCATTTGGTGTAAATAATATTGCATTAGTACACGGACGACCGAAATTGCTGAATCTGAAGGATTTAATTCGTCTGTTTGTAGAACACCGCCATGAAGTGGTTATTCGTCGTACACAGTTTGATTTGCGTAAGGCGAAGGAACGCGCTCATATTTTGGAAGGCTTGATTATTGCATCGGATAATATTGATGAAGTAATTCGTATCATTCGTGCAGCCAAAACTCCTAATGAGGCTATATCTAATTTGATGGAACGCTTCCAGTTGTCTGAAATTCAGGCACGTGCTATCGTTGAAATGCGTTTGCGCCAGTTGACTGGTTTGATGCAGGATCAGTTGCATGCTGAATATGAGGAACTGATGAAGCAGATTCAATATTACGAAGAAATCTTGACTAATGATGAGTTGTGTAAGAAAGTCATTAAGGATGAATTGATAGAAGTGAAAGAAAAGTACGGTGACAAACGTCGTTCGGAAATTGTCTATGCTTCGGAAGAATTTAATCCGGAAGATTTCTATGCAGATGATGAGATGGTTATTACAATTTCTCATTTGGGATATATCAAACGTACACCACTTTCTGAATTCCGTGCTCAAAATCGTGGGGGAGTAGGTTCGAAAGGTAGTGAAACTCGTGACGAGGATTTCATCGAACACATCTATCCTGCTACAATGCATAATACGATGATGTTCTTTACGCAGAAAGGTAGATGTTACTGGCTGAAGGTCTATGAAATTCCGGAGGGTAATAAGACATCGAAGGGACGTGCTATTCAGAACTTGCTGAATATTGATGCTGATGATATGGTAACAGCTTATCTGCGTGTGAAGAATTTGAATGATACAGAGTTTATCAATAGTCATTATGTATTGTTCTGTACAAAGAATGGTGTTATTAAGAAAACACTGTTGGAACAATATTCTCGTCCACGTCAGAATGGAGTTAATGCAATTACTATACGTGAAGACGACCGCGTAATTGAAGTTCGTATGACTAACGGTAACAATGAAATTGTAATTGCGAACCGCAATGGTCGTGCCATCCGTTTCCATGAAAGTGCAGTTCGCGAGATGGGACGTACAGCAACCGGAGTTCGTGGTATTACACTCGATGAAGACGGTACAGATGAAGTAATTGGCATGATCTGTATTAAAAATCCGCAGGAAGAAACTATTATGGTTATTTCTGAGAATGGATACGGAAAACGTTCTGATATTGAAGATTACCGTAAAACAAATCGAGGTGGTAAAGGTGTGAAAACTCTGAATATTACGGATAAGACAGGTGAATTGGTTGCCATTAAATCAGTAACAGATGAAAATGATTTGATGATTATCAACAAGTCTGGTATTACTATTCGTCTGAAAGTAGCCGAAGTTCGTATAATGGGTCGTGCTACTCAAGGAGTTCGTCTGATTGACCTTGAAAAGCGAAATGATCAGATAGGTTCTGTTTGTAAGGTTACTTCTGAAGCTGAGGAAGAAAGTGTTGCTGAATCTTCTTCGGAACAGGAATTACCAGAACAGAATGAAGAGCATATAGACAAAAACTAAGACGAAAAATTGTATTACTAAATTAAAAACACAATTATGAAAAAAGTATTATTAAGTGCAGTTGCTTTATTGTTTTCTGTATATGCAGCCAACGCTCAGGAAAGCGTTGTGAAGGAAGCGAAATCTGCAAAGAGTGACCCTGTAAAAGCTGCTGAAATTTTGGAGCCGGCTTTGGTTGATCCATCTACTGCTAATGATCCAGAAACTTGGAAGTTGGCTGGTGATTTTCAGAAATCTATTTATGATGGAGAAAATCAAAAATTGTATTTCTTGAGAAATGGTTTGCCAAGTGATAGCCCGGTAGATACACTGAAATTGGGAAATAGTATTACTAAAATGTATGAATACTATTTGAAGTGTGATGAAATTGAGCAGGCTAAAGTAAAAAGTGGTGAATTGAAAAAGCCTAAATTGAGAAAGAAAATTGTAAAGGTTTTGGCTGATCCTAGCGTACGTGAAAATATGTATGTGCTTGGTGGTACTGCTTTGAATAATGGTGATTATGCAAATGCTGTTAAGATTTTAGGATTGTACATTGATACTTCTAAGAACCCTATTTTTGAAACAGAAGATGCTGTAAAAAATGATACTTTAGTTCCTTTCTATGCCGCATACGCTACATATGCTGCTTACTCAATCAAGGATAAAGATGCAGTAATCAAATATGCAGCTGTAGGTAAAGAGCACAAGGAAGAAGGTTTCAGAGCATTGTGGGCTTTGGCTGAGTTGTATAAGAGTGAAGAAGCTGCTGATTCAGTACAGTGGTTGGCTACAATCAAAGAAGGTGTAGAAAAATTCCCAACTCAGGAATATTTCGTAGCAAACTTGATGGATTACTATATTCAGAAGAATAAAGTAGATGAAGGTTTGACTCAGATTGACGCAATTCTTGCTAAAAATCCAAGCCCATATTTCTTGTATGTAAAAGGTGTACTACAGTATACAAAACAGGATTATGAAGCTGCTATCAAAACATTTAATGAAATAATTGCTCAGGAAAGTGATTATAAGGCAGAAGCTTATTCTAAGATTGGAGATTGTTATTTCTTCCCAGCACAGGTTATCGTAGAAGAAAATTCTAAACTGTCTATGGATGATCCTAAATATGCTACAAATGAAGCTAAAATTAAGGAATTGTACGAAAAAGCTAAACCTTTCTATGAAAAAGCAAAAGAATTGAAACCGGATAACAAACAATTATGGGGTCAGTTCTTGTTGAATATCTATTGGAAGTTGAATAAAGCAGAATACGATGCTTTGGAAAAAGAATTAGGTTATTAATATATAGTCTAGAATAAATAATAAAAAAAGCTATCTCAAAATGAGATAGCTTTTTTTATTGGAATTAATTGATATTGAATTATTATTATTCAATAAAATATGTAATTGAATGTTTGTATTATAATTGGTATTATGTTTAATTAGTGTTATCAGTATTGTAAGCATCCGCCTATTGGGTGTAAATATACAAAATATAATTTAGTCCCCCATTTTATTAGGGATTTTTTCGTATCTTTGTATTGCCCATTATGAACCTACATTTCGCATCTTCATATCGTGTAATCCGTAAAGTCGGATTCAGAGTGGTTCTCTGTGGGCGCACGATATGAAGATGCGATTTTATTATGTCATACAATTATTCTAAATACCAAGTAGAAATTATAAATGATATTTTATTTTAAATAAGCAGAGGAAACTTTAATGGAATACAAAAATCGAATGTTGATTATTATCTTAATAAGATTTATAGTAATAAATTGGGCCATTACTATAACGAACTTCATTTTGATCAATATGTCTATTTCTTATATCAGAAAATGCAAAAGGAGGAACTTATAGAAATTAAGAATAGTTCATGGATTACTTTAACTCAAAAAGGAAGATTAGCATTGTCTGATGGTTACTTGAAATACCAGAAAACTTTAACCCCTAAAAAAAGTTATAATAAGTCTTTTAACCCTACAATAAACTTTATCAAAAGTATTGTTTATATTGTATTTCTTGTTCTTTTTATACTCATATTGTTAGGTATAATAGAAGAAGATAGCAAATTAATAAAAGTATTACAACTTCTAAAATAAGCTTAATAGATCTCAGAATATCTCTCCACATATTTATTTGTTTTTTCACAAATATATGTGAATATAATATACTATTGAAGGACAAAAATTATTGATTCCACTTGTTCGGGAGAAACATATCGTACGTTTCTCCTGGTTGGGGTTCTCTGCTAAAAACATCTGTAAGATATTCGAACATATTTATGCCATTTAATTTACAACTTTCAATGATGGTGTAAATAATAGCTCCTCTCCTTGCACTCTCGTGATTTCCGAAGAAAAGGTAATTATTCATTCCGAGCTTGCATGGACGCATGGCACGTTCGGCAGCATTATTATCTGCCTTAAAATATCCGTCATCAAAAATTAATGTCAGGGCTTTAAACTCACGATAGGCATACGACAAAGCCTTCCCGATTAAACTTTCATCGAGAATCTTAGGATTTGCCATACTTGTTTCAAGCCAATTCCTGAATTTACGGAACAAGGGAACAGTAAAACGAATCCTATACTTGCGAATTTCATCAGAAGAAAATTTACGTTTTCTGAAAAACTTCTCTAATCTGTATATTTTATCTATAATATGAAGAGCCTCGTCTGAAGTTTCCCGGTCATTGTCCCTGCTTTCCAAAAACTTTCTTCTTACATGGCTCAGGCAGGAAAGTCTTCTTATTTTGTTACTGTCGTTCTCCCCTATGGATTTGTAGGCAGAATAGCCATCCGTTTGAATCGTACCTATATACCCTTCCAGTATGCAGCTGATAACCTTTCTACTTCTGGAACCTTCTTCATAAGCAAAGAACGTAAGTTTGTTCCTGGTATCCACGAGTCCCCACATATATTCTTTCTTTACATGGCGGGCATCTTCATCGATTACGGAAACTGTAGTTTCGTCAATGTTCAGATAATCACCTTTCAGGACTTCAGCCTTTATAGAATGATAAAGCCCTTCCAGAGCGTCTATTGCCGTACCGCACCAGTCATACAAGGTTGAACGCGCTATTTTTGCTCCAGCATTTACAAACATTTTTAATTGTCTGTGTATTGGCAAGTGATAGAGGTATTTGTTTGTAAGAATACCAGCCATTAATGAAGGATCTGCATGTCTCCTGTAAAATTCTTCTGGAATATATGGTAACCTTGGCATGATCAGGTGGCCGTCTTTTGAGTAAATTCTTCTGTCATAAATCACCTTTACAATTTTCGCAGGAATCATATATAGCCTGAAAGTCTTTTCTGAACGTACAAATTTCGCTCCTTTCAGTTCTTCCGCATCCGGTTCAAGTATTTCTATTCTTTCTTCTATATCATCATAGGTACGTCTTTCTGGACGTTTATAAGCCTTCCGGACTTTTGACATTCCTTTTGTGCTGCTTATATCTTTACCATCAGACAAAGTTCCACCATAATTTGGAAAACAACCATTAGGGCCATTCTTTGAATCATCAGAATGTGATTTCTCGCTTTTGCTGCCATAAAGTTTTTTGTTAAGCAAATTTATGGTGTCACGAAGTTCCTTTATAGTATCTTCATAAGAGCAGATAGTTTTCTCCAGTATTTCTATTTTTTCAACGAGACTAGATACAAGCTGGTTAAGGCCCTCATTTTGAGAATCCTTTATTCTTATCTGCTCTAAAAGAAAATCATATAAATTACTCCTATTCATGCGATAAAGATACAGACTCATGTCTTGACGCACAAATAGAGTAAAAAGTGAAAAAGCAAAAAGTGTAACCGATTTTATAAATCTATACTTTTTCTCAATGGAAAATTGAGAAAAAGTACGATTTTTAATCTATTATTTTTATAAATTGTTCCCATTCTAAATAATAGCTCCCCTCTTCATGGTTGTATTGAGGATTAAACCTCTTGTTTCCATATAATCTGACTGTATATAAAATGAAACGACCATTTTCCCATTTCAACAGTTTTATCTGCTTCCTGTTTTTACCCATAAAAATAAAAACTTCACTTGAAAGAGGGTCACGCATAAGATTGCTACGAATAAACCCGCAAAGCCCATCTATCCCTTTATTCATATTTATTGACACAGGACAGAAATAGAACTTCATATTTCTATTCAATCCCAATACTGTTTCCTTCATACATAATTGCCATTAAAACCAATGCCTTGATGGTTATACGTGGAATATTTAGCACAATTCCGCTGGGGAAAGTCAGTTTTGCACCTTTAATAATTGTTCCGGGTTTGGGAAGTTCCAGATTAACATTAAAGCTTGGATTGTCAGACGGGAAACGTATCGGTGAATTGTTCTCTACAAATTCCATCGGAAATAATTTTTGGGCATTGGAACCATAAGACGGATTATCGCTTGAAAATAGTTTTCTCCCTTGTTTATAACATATTTTTGTGGAGTCTTCAACATATTTTGCCCCATGTAATTTTTCCCATTGGTTAATCCAGTCGGAAAAATCCCAATACGGAACCTGATGAAACTTACAGAACTGTTCAAGAGTCATTCCACTCTTTATATAACGAGCATAAAGAACCTGCGCTTCAGAATGTACTAATCCCATAATGTCCTTCTTTTACTTTATTTATTTTCGTACTTTTATATCGAAAACAAAAATAATAATAGAAACACGACAGTGAAATATGAGAATATCGGACACTTACTCAGTATTTCCATTAATATCTTCCCTTTTCAAAAGAAAATTAAGATTAAAAATGAAGTGAACGGAAATTTCCAAATAAATAAGAAAACCAGAATTTTTTCTGAAATTCTGGTTTTCTTATATTAAAAGTGAATTGCTTTAGCATTTGATTTTTAGTTCATCCAAAATTCTACGCATTTCTTCGAAAGTTGTAATTCGTGTAGGAACTAATGGTAAACGAAGACGGTTCTTAATCATTCCCATCATGTTTAGCATGGCTTTTACTCCGGCAGGATTACCATCAACGAATAAAAGCTTAAACAGCTCTGTAAATTTATGGTGAATAGTTAGGGCATTCGCATAATCACCAGCTAAAGCTAAACGTGTCATACGGCTGAATTCGCGTGGAAAAGCATTTCCGATAACTGAGATTACTCCTACAGCTCCCAATGTGATTAGTGGGAAGGTAATACCATCATCACCAGAGATAACATCAAAATTTTCAGGTTTGTTCTTAATGATATCATCCATTTGTGTAATGTCTCCAGAAGCCTCCTTAATTGCTACAATGTTTTGAAAATCACGTGCAAGGCGAAGGGTTGTAGCAGCTGTCATGTTTACCCCTGTACGACCTGGCACATTATAAAGCACGATCGGTAATTGGGTCGCTTCTGCAATCGCTTTATAATGCTGGTAAATACCTTCTTGTGAGGGCTTATTATAATAAGGTACAGAAACCAAAACAGCATCTACACCTGTAAAATCATCGTTTTTCAATGTGTCTACTACAGTTTGCGTACAATTACTTCCGATACCTAATAAAATAGGTACACGTCCATTAACGCGTTCAATAACGACCTGCTTTATTTTCTTTTTCTCATCAGCGGTAAGTGTCGGGGTTTCGGCTGTAGTTCCCAATACGCAGAGAAAGTCTATGCCGTTTTGAACTTGATATTCTACTAATCTGATAAGTGCGTCGTAGTCTACACTTCCGTCTTCATTGAAAGGAGTTATCAGAGCTACTCCCATTCCGCTAAGTCTTCTTCGTATCATAAATGAATTATAAACTCTTGTACAAAATGCAAAAATACGAATATTTTCTATTGAATTATTATTTTTATTATCTTTTTGCTTTTAAAAAGCCTGCTTTTAGTTAATCATGGCTAAAAATTCATCTTCATTGAGAATTGTTATGCCTAATTTCTGAGCTTTTTCTAGCTTACTGGGCCCCATATTCTCTCCCGCCAACACGAAACTAGTCTTCTTGGAAATACTTCCTACATTTTTACCACCATGTTTTTCAATCATTTCTTTGTATTCATCACGTGAATGATGAGCAAAAACTCCACTGATAACTATAGATTTACCTTGTAGCTTATCTGTGTAGCCTGAATAGTCTGTTTCATCAGCTTCCAGTTTCAGACCAGCTTCGCGAAGGCGTTCGATCAAAGCACGATTCTTCTCATTTGCAAAATATAGCAAGATACTTTGGGCTATCTTTTCTCCTATTTCATCCACATGAATTAAGTCGTCAAGAGTTGCAGACATCAATGCATCAATAGACCGGAAGGCTTTGGCAATTTTCTTTGCTACAGTTTCACCTACAAAGCGAATACCAAGAGCAAACAAAACTCTTTCGAAAGGAACTTCCTTTGAGCGTAGGATACCTTGTATAATGTTTTCTGCCGATTTTTCACCCATTCTTTCCAATTGGCAGATATCTGTAGCCTGCAGATGATAAAGGTCAGCTACATTCTGTATCATTCCTTCCTGGTAAAACAGGTCTACAGTTTCCGGTCCAAGTCCTTCTATATTCATCGCTTTGCGACTGATGAAATGCTCTATTTTCCCTTTGATTTGTGGAGGGCAAGCCGTTTCGTTTGTACAATAATGAGCTGCTTCGTCTTCATAACGTACCAATTTGCTTCCACATTCCGGACAGTGAGTAATGAAAGTTATCTTTTCACTATCGGGTTTGCGTGAAGCTGCATCTACCCCTGTAATCTTAGGGATGATTTCTCCTCCTTTTTCTACATATACCATATCGCCTACATGTAAGTCTAGCGAAGCAATAATATCTGCATTGTGCAAAGAAGCCCGGCGCACTACAGTTCCTGAGAGTTGTACAGGCTCGAGGTTAGCTACTGGTGTGATAGCACCTGTACGTCCTACCTGATACGTTACCTTGATGAGTTTTGTGAGAGCCTGTTCGGCCTGAAACTTGTAGGCAATAGCCCATCGGGGCGATTTGGCTGTATATCCCAGATTCCGTTGTTGACGCAGAGAGTTTACCTTTAAGACAATACCGTCGGTTGCAACAGGTAAATTCTTTCGTTCTATATCCCAGTATTTGATAAATTCGAAGATCTCATCCAAAGTCCGTACTTTACGAGTGATATGAGATATTTTAAATCCCCATTCGGCCGCTTTTTGAAGGTTTTCATAATGTCCGTCACAAGGCAAATTCTCACCTAACAGATAGTAAAGATAAGCATCCAATTGCCGGCTAGCCACTACTGCAGAGTTTTGAGATTTTAAAGTACCCGATGCAGCATTGCGAGGATTGGCAAAAAGCGGTTCTTCACGTGCTTCACGTTCGCGGTTTAATTTCTCGAATACATCCCATGGCATCAGAATTTCACCGCGTATTTCAAAGTTTTGAGGATAATCATTACCATGTAATACCAAAGGGATGCTGCGGATGGTTTTAACGTTGTCTGTGACATCGTCTCCTTTCACTCCATCACCACGTGTCACGGCACGTACCAACTTTCCGTTTTCATAGGTTAAAGAAATAGAAGTCCCGTCGAATTTCATTTCGCAACAGATTTCAAATTCTTCATTCAAAGATTTGCTGACCCGTTCATAAAAGTCGGTTACTTCGGCTTCCGAATATGTATTTCCCAAGGATAACATCGGATACTTGTGCTCCACCTGGGTGAAATTTTTATTGATATCACTTCCTACGCGCATGCTCGGAGAGTTCTCATCGGAATGCTCCGGGTGTTTGGCTTCCAGATCCTGTAGCTCTCGCATCAGTTTATCGAATTCGATATCTGAAATTACCGGGGCGTTCAAAACATAATAATTGTAGTTATGAAGATGCAACTCTTCGCGTAGTTGGTCTATTTTTTCTATTTCAGTCATGATGTTTTTGAATGATGTTTCGTGCAAAAATAGCAAAAATGTAGTTTGGGGAGATGTGGGTACGGAGGAATATTCTTACTTTTGCAAAAAATAACAAGACATTATGAGAATAGATATTATAACGGTTTTGCCGGAAATGATAGAAGGTTTTTTCAATTATTCTATCATGAGCCGTGCACAGAAGAAAGGTATTGCCGAAATTCATATTCACAATTTACGTGATTATGCTTACGACCGCTACCGTAAAGTAGATGATTATCCCTTTGGAGGATGTGCAGGTATGGTGATGAAGATAGAGCCTATCGACCGATGTATTTCGGCATTGAAGGCAGAGCGTCATTACGATGAGGTGATTTTTACTACTCCCGATGGAGAGCAGTTTAATCAGAAGATGGCAAACACGTTATCGATGACTCAGAATCTGATAATTCTCTGCGGGCATTTCAAAGGAATTGATTATCGCATCCGCGAACATTTTATTACGAAAGAAATCAGTATTGGCGATTACGTGCTCACGGGAGGAGAACTGGCAGCAGCTGTGATTGCCGATTCGATTGTACGTATTATCCCGGGTGTAATATCCGATGAGCAGTCGGCCTTGTCTGATTCTTTTCAAGATAATTTACTGGCTCCTCCAGTCTATACCCGTCCGGCGGAGTACAATGGCTGGAAAGTGCCCGATATTCTTTTATCCGGTCATGAAGCAAAAATACGTGAGTGGGAATTTCAGCAATCCTTAGAGCGTACACAGCGTTTGCGTCCGGACTTGCTGGAAGGGAAATAATCTTTACAAAAATAAGAGGTTGTCAAAATGAAGATGCAGAGTTTTCTTCTTTTGGCCATAAAAAGTAAGCTCTGCATCCTGTCATAAAAGCGGATGCAGAGCTTATTCTTTTATAAAGCAAATATTGTAAAATATTTTCTTATACTTCTAATGCTCCGATAATGTCGCGTACAGATGAATATCCATGACGGTTCAGGTAATCATCGATACCTTCTGCTACCTTTACTGTGATGGCTGGATCGATAAAGTTAGCTGTACCAATCTGAATAGCCGATGCACCAGCCAAAAGGAATTCTACTGCATCTTTCCAATTCATGATACCTCCCAAACCGACAACTGGAATTTTCACTGCTTTTGCTACCTGCCATACCATTCGTAAGGCAATAGGTTTCACAGCGGCTCCACTCATACCACCGGTAACGGTAGAAAGAATAGGCTTGCGTTTTTCTGCATCAATAGCCATACCCAAAAGTGTATTGATAAGCGATACGCTATCTGCTCCGGCGCCTTCTGCAGCACGGGCAATTTCAGTAATATCAGTAACGTTGGGAGACAGTTTTACAATGAGGGTCTTATTGTATACTTTTCGTACAGCACTGACTACTTCTGCAGCTCCATGAGCTGTTACTCCGAAGGCCATACCACCTTGCTTAACGTTCGGGCATGAGATGTTTAATTCAATAGCCGGTATATTTTCCAGCTCGTTGATGATACGTGCAGTTTCAGCATAATCTTCTACCTGAGCTCCCGATACATTGACAATCATGTTAGTCTTGATATCTTTGATTTGCGGGTAGATGTGATCTACGAAATAATGTACACCTTTGTTCTGTAATCCTACCGCATTGAGCATTCCCATTGGGGTTTCTGCCATACGAGGATACGGATTTCCTTCACGGTGGTGTAAGGTAGTACCTTTTACAATGATACCTCCAATTTTTTCCAAGTCTACAAAATCCTGGAACTCAAGTCCATATCCAAATGTACCCGATGCAGTCATGACCGGGTTCGACATTTTCAAATTACCGATGTTTACGCTTAAATCTGCCATAATAGTTTCTTTATATTAAATACCGGACCTTCTTTACATACACACACGTGTCCTTCATCTGTTTTTTCTACACAGCAAAGGCAAGCACCTACGCCACATGCCATAGTGTTTTCCAAAGATACTTCACATTCAATATCGTTGGATTTGGCATACTTGGCAACGGCCATCATCATAGGTTTTGGTCCACAAGTGTAAATCATATCAAACTTGTTGTTTGCCAGTACACTATGCTGAGTGACGTATCCTTTTTCTCCCATACTTCCATCTTCGGTAGTGGTGTATACGTCACCAAATGCAGCAAATTCATCCAATTGTAACAGGTCATTCTTGGAACGGGCACCTAACAAGAAAGTTGGTTTGCAGCCTATTTTAAGAAGGGCCTCTCCTAAATATAACATAGGAGCTGTGCCTACACCGCCTCCAATCAGTAAGACTTTCTTTTCTGGTGTTTCTGGCATTGAGAATCCGTTTCCTAAAGGCAAAACAACATTTACAGTATCACCTTGTTTTACAGTTGCTAATTTGCGGGTACCATCGCCAACCAATTGTACGAGGAACCAAACTTCATTAGTACGACGGTCTACGTAGTTGATGGAAATAGGACGGCGTAAGAAGGTTGTGTTAGAGCCGTCTATACGGATCTCAGCAAATTGTCCCGGTAACATTTCGGGCAATGGATCTGACTGGGTTAATTTAATGAGGACATAGTTGGCATGCAAACGTATGTTCTCTGTAACCGTTAAATCTAAGATGTATTTTTTCATAAAAAAATAGGGTAAGTTCGTTTTATTTGCAAAGATAGCGAATTTACCCTAAATACATATAGAGAAAATAAAAACGATACTTGTATCGTGAGCTATCGATACAAGCATCGTTGCCTTTCGTGACTTGTATCGTTAGCTTGCGATACAGGTCACGTTTTTCAACTGTCTTTTTCTTATTTATCAGGCTTGAAGACTTCGTACGTTCCGTTATCGAAGAAAATCCTGATTTCTGTAATTTTGGGATGTGGCTTTTCAATGTACTTAATTTCCTCACGTACAATCTCTTTAGTGGGATAAATGGGGTTGTTACCCCCGTTTTTTTGCCCAAAATCGGAAGCGTCTGATGGATTGGCCGCAATTTCGGGCTTTTCTGAGGTGTTATCCCACATGAAATCTATTCCGCTAATAGCCTCTGGTTTTTCTTCTTGCGATTCTTCCGTCATCGGACCCTCTCCATAAAGCAGCCAATTGAGGTTTATATGTGGATATGCCTTATGTATACGCATTACTACTTCCAAACTCGGCTTATTGCGCCCGTTGAATATATGTGATAAAGAAGAAGTTGAAATGCCAATCTTTTCGGCAAATTCAACGTTACTTAGTCCTTCTTTTTGCATTATTTGAGCGATACGGTCTTTCATTTACAAATGGAATTAGAAGAATTTCGATATACAAAAGTAATTGATAGATTTTAATATTGCAAATTATACGTTTATAAAATTAAATAAAGTTGCAATTTAATAATGTAAACCTTGTATTAATAAGTGTAATTTATATATGTAAACAGAGAAGGCTATATATTGGAATAAACTTTAATGATTTACATTAAAAATTTGGCATATAGATGTATTGATAATTGACTGGGTTTAATTTCTATTTTATAGTATAAATACAGACATAACAGATGTTAATTCATGTATATAAGCTTTACTTTATTTTTGTAAAGTGTTGGTTATTAGAATATAATTATAGTTGTGTGTCGTGGAATAAATATACATATACAATAATAAAGTAATACAAATATACATGTATATAAAAAGGTATCCCCTACTCTATTATTGTGAAATAATAAAGAAATATACAATTGTATATACGTTTGTATAGTATGATATCATATTTGTATATCATTACAAATGTAATATTGATTAATGTGTATTACATTTGTATTGTGAGGTAAAAGGATTAGCAGTTTTGTGTTAGATTTGAATT
>ENA-UEPQ01000402-UEPQ01000402.1-human-gut-metagenome-genome-assembly--contig:-NODE-402-length-21999-cov-6.091917_pt1 | contig 21999 bp, 15 predicted proteins | sample MGYA00242903_ERZ507922 | MGnify/ENA primary metagenome ERZ507922 (study PRJEB26167, sample SAMN06115483) | human gut metagenome | host: Homo sapiens | place: China:Sichuan | collected 2014-10-16... | reverse complement strand
TCACGGGATTCTTTCACCGTATCTTCCATCTCGTCCCTGGTCATGCGGGTGCATTTAGCCCAGATCCGGACATTTTCTTCTGTGGGGTCCAGCAGGACCGCCTTTTCGTATGCTTTGCAGAAGACTCCGGCGATCTTCCCCTCACGGTCGATCTCCGCGTCCTTTTCCTGGATTTCCTTTTTTGCTCTCAGGATGTCCAACGCCTCCTGGGCGGCCTGCTCCCGCTGCTCCTCCGGCAGATCCTCCACCTGCTTGGTGATCTGGTAGCCCTGGTTGATGGACAGCTCCTTCTTGTCCAGCGCCTCCTTGACCGCTGCGGGGGCGTGCTCGTCGATCTGCATCACTTTGCCCATGGTCCGCTCACCCAGACCAACGGAGTCTGCCAGTTCTTTGCGGGTATCAATAGGAGGAAGGTTTGGCAATGTTGCCGAACCTTCCTCAGATGGGCGGTATGCCTGCCCTCCGGCAGACATATTGGCCTTGGCCCTGGCTTCGATCTCCGGCTTGAGCTTCAGGGCGATCTTGCCCAGTTCCCACTTGTCCAGGTTGCGGCGGCCCTTCTGGGTGTCCAGCGCCCACTGCTTGGCCTCCAGCAGATCGTCAAAGGCGAACACCAGTATCTGATAGGGCAGGCCGTGCTTGTCGCACAGGGATTTTCGGTTATGTCCGTCAATGACGACCAGATCCTCATTGACGATGATGGAGGTATAGCACCCATTTTTCAGGAGGTCCGTCTCCAAAGCACCGAGCTGCTCCTCGCTCAAAGGCGGGAGCAGCTCGGCCATCTCAGGCAGAACAACAGGGGTGCGCTCTGTGCTGCTGTAAATGATCCCAGTGTTCTTCATCAGGCGGCCTCACACTCGCCCTGGTTCTGCTCGTGCTCGGCAGCAGTCGCCTCCTCTGCCCGACGGGGGGAGAGGAGCTCCACCTCCGTAGCTTTGATCAGAAAGCCGGGCTGGCGGGTGGGATCGTCAGAAAAAGTGATGGTCTCGAAGTCGCCGGAGGCGGCCAGCTTGCAGCCCTTCCAGGCATAGGCGGCGCAGAACTCGGCCAGGGGACCGCGCACCTTGATGGAGATGAAGTCGGTGAGCCGGTTGCCCTCCTGATCCCGATAGCGGCGGTCCGAGGCGATACGCAGGATGGCATAGGGCTTGCCCGTGGTTTCGTTCATCTTCAGCTCCACATCATTGGTCAGATTTCCAGTGGCAGTGATCTTCAACATCGTTCATTTCTCCTTTTTCTGTTAGAATAATTGGTTGTAAGAAAGAGGGGGACTCACAGCTTCTGTGAGTCCCCCAAGGGCTTAATACCCCGTCCGGGGCAGGGTGGGAATGACAGGTTTGCTGTACACCGTGGTCACCCAACGGCTGACGGCCTGCACCCACTGGCCGTTGTAGACGCCGCCCACGTCGGCCACATTGACAAAGGAGGTGGAGGCCAGGTTGGCCACGGCGGTGCAGTGGAGGTACGGCTTTTCTACCTGGGCAAAGCCAGCAGGGGCCTGTCCAAAGACGAACATGACCTCTGTGACCCGTTCATTGCTGGCAAGGCCCAGTGCGGTGGCCGAGGCAGCCAGGGTGTAGTTCTTGCTGGTGGACAGGTTGTCTGCCAGGGTCCGATACTCGCCGCCGTTCACACGATAGGTGATCTTATAGGTGCCGGGGAAGTTATAGGTTCCGGTGACCACCGTATCCAACCGCACCTCTGCGGGAAGGGTATCGCGCCAATAAAAGTTGTCCAGCCGGACATTGGAGGTATTGGCGATGCCGGAGAAGGTATAGCGTACCGGCTGGCCCGCCATGATCTCCTTGGGGCCGGTTTTGGTGATGGATACGCCGGTAGTTAGGCTCTTGTTGGTCACCTCAAATTTGACGATCTGTCCCTCATGTTCAAGATAGGCAGTGAGTTCCGTTTCATTTGCGCCATAATTGGCCGGAGCCTTGACCTCCCGGATGGTATAGCGGGAGAGAGGCAAAGGTTTGGACACGGCCAGCCCTCGGCTGTCGGAGCGGATGGTGTCCACTAGATTACCCGCCTTATCATAAATCTCAAATACGGCCCCCTCCAGCAGCGTTCCGGCAGGCAGGCCGTTGGTGGGGTTGTAGTCGGCGGACTTCTTGACAATCTGGATCTGGCCTGTGATGGCCCGGTTTTCCCAGGTGATTTCCGTGGTCTCGCCCGGTTTGATATAGACGGTTTTCAGCTGTTCGTCTACGATATAGCCCTCGTTCTCCAGCTCCCGCAGATACACCTTTCCAGACAGCTCCAGGGTGTCAATATAGGCGTATCCGTTCTGGTCGGTGGTGAACTGATCCACAGGATTCATATTGCCGTCGTAGAGGAGGAAGGTCACGCCGTAAATACCCTTTCGGGTGTCTGCGTCGATCTTGTGCAGCAGGATGCCGGAGAATGCCTTGTTGGTCACGGTCAGCTGGCTGGTCTTGCCATCCTTCACCTCGAAGTAGTGGGGGGTATCATCCAGCTGATAGTCCTCCGGGGCCTCGATCTCCACCGCGTAATAGGCCCCGTCCTCCAGAGACAGGAACACCCGGCCATATTTGTCGGTGGTGACGGTATCCACCAGGGCGTCATCCATTTTGCGGATCTCAAAGGTGGCGTCGGCCAGCCGCACAGTCTTGTCCGCCTCATCCACCTTGATAATCTCCACACCGCCCACGGGGTCGTTGTAGAAGGTCAGCTCCTGGGTGTCGTTGGGATGGATGACCACCGTCTGGGTACGGGTTTCCTCATGGATGGTGTAGCCCTCGATGGTCTTGGTTTCCGTTACCACGATGGTGCCGGTCAGCCCGGACAGAATAATCTGTCCGTTGGCGTCGGTGGTATAGAGGCCCCTGCTGGACAGGGTGCCGCCCTCTGCGTCTACATAGGAGCCGTCCGAGTAGGTCAGCTCAAACTCCACGCCCTCCAGGGGGGCCTTGGTGACGGAATCCAGCTTGTTGATGATAAGATTGCCCTTGGGCTGATTGAAGAACTCCAGGGTGTAGGTCTGATGATCCTTGATCTGGATGGTCTTGGGGGTGTTGTCCAGCAGGTAGCCCTCCTTGGCCTTGACCTCCTGCACCACATAGCCACCCGGCTCCAGGTCGGGAATGGAGATAGAACCGTTTTCATCGGTGCGGAACTCACCATTGGAACTGCCGACAGCAGTTCCGCCTGTGGTGGTGACTTTAAAGGTGACCTCGCTGAGGGGTTCCTTGGTTGCGCTGTCCATCTTTTTGATGATCAGCCCGCCCAGTGGCTCATTGGCGATGGTCACTTCCTTGCAGCTGCCGCTCTCCACCTTGACGGTCTGGGCGGTGCCGTTGAGCAGATAGCCCTCTGCGGCCTTGGTCTCCGTGATGGAGTAGCAGCCGGCGGGGATGTGGCTCAGCTTGATCTGGCCGTTGGCGTCGGTGGTGTAGGTGCCTGCGGGATACTCGCAGCCGTTGCACCCGGCAATCTGAAACTGGACGCCGGACAGGGGCTTGCGGGTCACACTGTCCACCTTGGTAATGAGGAGACAGCCCTGGGGCGCATTGCGGAACTCCAGGGTGACGGTCTGTCCCGCCTTAATGGTGGCGGTCTGGGGCGTATCATCCAGCTCATAGCCGTTCTTGGCTCTGGTTTCCTTGACCACCAGGGTTGTGCCAGGGGCGATCCCCTCGATCAAAATCGTACCGGCGCTGTCGGTGACAAACTTGCCGTTGGCGTCGCCTACCACGGTTCCGTCGGCAGTGGTGACCATGAACTCCACATCGCTGAGCGGCTCATGGGTTTCGCTGTCGATCTTCTTAATCAGCAGGCTTCCCTTGGGGGAGTTGCCAAAGTACAGCTGCGCCACGTCCTGCTCTTTTCCGGAGATATAGGCGGTCTGAGGTGCGGTGTCAATGACATGGCCGTTGGGACTATCCACTTCCTCCACAATATAGGTGCCCGCCTCCAGGCCGGTGACAGTAAAGCTGCCATTGGCGCTGGTCTTATAGGTGCCGATGATGGTGCCGCCGGTGCCGGAGGTGCCGCCCAGATAGCGCACCCGGAACACAGCGCCCTCCAGGGCCTCGCCGGTGACGGAATCATATTTCCAGACTACCAGAGCGGACAGGGGGGTGTTCTCAAAAATCAGCTCCGCAGCCTTGTCATTGTCCACATAGATGGTCTGCTCGGAAGGATCACGGAGGGCATATCCGGTGGGCGGGTCAACCTCCACCACCTTGTACCAGCCGGTATCCAGCTGATCCAGGTAGATCTCGCCGTTTTCGTCGGTGTAGTAGAAGTTCTGATCCAGCTTCTGATAGGTGCCGTCCTCAGTGTTGTCCTTGGCTACCCAAAGCTCAAACTTTGCCCCCTGCAGGGGATTGCCGGTGACAGAATCCATCTTCTTGATGGTCAGGCCCGGCTTCTTTTCGTTCTCAATGGTGATTTCGGTGGTCTTACCGGGCCGCAGATAGACCTCATGGGGGGTGGAGTCCAGGATATATCCGTCCGGGGCCTGGATTTCGGTGACGATGTAATAGCCCTCATCCAGGTGGATGTTCTCAACGGTAATGGAACCGTCCGGGCCTACGGGGAAGTCCCCGATCTTCACGCCTGCCTTGGTCTTGACCTCAAAGATGGCCCCCGTCAGGGCGTTGCCGTTGATGTCCACCTTGTGGATGGTCAGTGTGGGCCGCTTGTAGTTCTGGAACTGCACCGTGGCGTCCCGGTTCGGCTCCAGCGTCACCTGCTGGGGGGTGGTGTCCAGGATATACCCCTCCGGTACGCTCTGCTCGGTGACGGTATAAACGCCGGGCAGCAGGTTCTCAATGGTCACGGTGCCGTCCTCGCCGGTGGGTTCGGTGGTAATGGTGGGGCCGTCCGCATAGTTCAGTGTGAAGGTGACACCGGGGATGGGCTCTCCGGTGTCCTTATCAGTCTTGCGGATGGTCAGGTTGGGCCGCTTGTCGTTCTGAATGGTGATGGTAGAGGTCTGACCGGGGAACAGCTCGACGTGGTATTCGGTGGGGTCTAAGATGTGGTCGGCCACCGTGGCGGTTTCCTGGACGGAGTATACCCCCGGCTCCAGGTCGGCAACCAGGATCTCGCCCTGGGCATTGGTGGTGCGGTCAAGGTAGTGGCTTCCATCCTCGATTTTGGCAATGCGGAAGGTGACGCCAGCCAGCCGGGAGCCGTCTGCGCTGAGCTTAATCAGCTGAAAGGACGGCTTGATGGAGTTGGTAAAGACGAACTGGGCATCCTCATTGGGGTCAAGCTGGAGGATGCGCTGGGCCTCGTCAATGATGTAGCCGGGGCAGGACTTCTCCGTTACGACATAAGCCCCAGGCTTGAGGTGGCTCAGGTCTATTTCCCCATTCTCGTCGGTGACAAATTCCTCCGGCCCAAAGCTCCCATCTACTGCCTCAATTTCGAAGACTGCGTTGGAAATCACCTTGGAGGGATCGGCGGAATCCACCTTAATGAGCCTCATGCCGGGTTTCATGTCGTTAAAGAAGGTCAGTTCCTTAATGCCGTCACCCGCCTTCAGCTCCACCTCCTGGGGCGTGGTGTCCAGGATATAGCCCTCGTTTCCGGTATCCACCTCGAAGGCCCGGTAGGTGCCGGGTTCCAGGTCGGTGATCAGGATCTCCCCGAATTCATCGGTCTTGAAGTTGCCCAGGTAGTCGCCGTCCCGGTAAATGGCGAAATAGACATCGGCCATGACCACATAGTTTTTGCGGTCATACTTTACGATGCGCAGGCCCGGGAGCTCCTTGTTGATAATAGGAAGGGTAGTTGTCTCCCCAGCCACCACGGTGGCAGTGTAGACGGTGTCATCCTTCAGCCACCCTTCGGGGGCGGTCTGCTCCTGGATCCGGTATGCGCCCAGGGGGATCTCGTCGAACACCGCCACGCCGGCGGGGCCAGTCTCCTGAGTGAAGGTCAGGCCGGACTCGATGTGCTCAATGGTAATGACCGCGCCGGGCAGATACTCGCCGGTGTCAGACCGCTTCTCAATGCGGAGGGAGCCATACGGGTCATTAAAAAATGCCACCTCGGCTACTTCATTGTAGACCACGGTGACATTCTGGGCAGGCTGTTCGCTGATGATGTGGTTTGCCGGGGCGTCCCGTTCAATGACGGTATAATTGCCGCAAATGGTCAGGGGGATTTCAATGCGTCCATCAGTGTTGGTAATAAATATCCCCATTGAATCGCCATCCGGGCCAATGACCTCAAAACGGGCGCCGCTGAGGGGGATCTCCGTTCCGGTTTCATACTTCAGGATCCGCAGGCCCGTATCCGGAGGATCTTTCTCCGGAGAATCCGCATAGCTGCTGATGGCGTTGAAGTTCAGCGTCCTGGTGGGGTCGGTATCCACCACATAGTTCTGCAGGTTGCCGTACTCGTCTTTCTCCAGGCAGCTGGCAAAGAACACAGCGTATGCATATACCTCGCAGTCCAGGGAGAGTTGGACGCTGCCCGCCTGCCCCTGGATGCTCTCCACCGGATACAGTACCTTGAAGGTCCCGCCGTGGCCGTTGTTCATCCACTCCGCCTTGATAGACGTGATGTCCTGGTTATTTTCGTCCACAATGCGGGTGCCGGCGGGGACACTTGCGGGGTCAGTGAAGGCGATGTGGATGGCATAGTTGTTCACCCAGGTTTTGCTCCAGACGGTGAACTCCTGCTGCTTATACTGCTTGCCGTCAATGGTGATCTCGTAGGCGGTGTCACGATCTGGCGTACAGGTTACCTCCGGGCTTTTCATGTCGTTCCAGGCGGTGCCCTGGGCATAGATATCCCTGGCTGCCGCCAGGATCTTCTTTGCCCGCTCTGCCTCCGCTCCGGACAGGTTGGGATTTACCGTGAGCCTGTTGATATCCCAGTCGCTGATGAGATAGCTCCACAGCGCCATTTTGGTGGCGTAAAAGCCCTGGTATTTGTTTTCCAGGCCCAGCTCGGACAGAGAGCGGGTGGGGTAGCCGCTGGCCACAATGCCAACCACCTTGGGGTCGCTGCTTTTTTCCTCTGCCAGGTAGCGGACACTTTCTCCTTCTCCCACCACTTTCTGAACTCCATACAGGTTAGGAGAGACACAGTATGCCGGAATTTCTTTGTTGCCGTCAAACAGATAATAGACGTAATTCTGAGATTGTACCTGGCCATTCATGGCCAGATAGTTCATGCGGTAGCCGCCGTTAAAGATATTGATTTCACCCAGAGCTTCTTCCTCCGATGCGGCGGCAAAGGCGCTGGCCGGCAGCAGGCCCAGGGCAAGCACCAGGGCAAAAAGCATAGAAAGCAGTCGTTTCATTTCCATCCCTCCTAGATTTCTACTGCCCGCACCATCCAGCGGTAGGCGGGCTGGTCTGCGACACAGGTGTACAGGGTGATCTGATTCCCTGTAGCAGCGGTCAAGCCGCTGGTATCCGTCTCCAGGATCTTGCTGACACTGGTCACTTCGTAGGTGCGGGTGCCCAGCTTGGTGGTCAGCGTCACTCTGTCACCAGCGGAGAGCGTGTGGATTTTTCCAAACTGCGCGTGTGTGCCCCGGTTGTGGGCCGCAATACACACATTGCCGTCCCAGATGCTGGTATCCGTAAAATGCCCGGCGCCCTTGGCCAGAGGTGTGGTGCCGGTACCCTCGTATACCTTTACATTCACCCCGATGGAGGGGATCTTCAGCGAGGCCAGATAGCCGCCGGAGTAGTAGAGATCGCTGGTGACGGCGGTATAGCCGACGTCCTGGCCAGAACTGTCCCCATTTCCTGTGTCGATCACAGGATAGTTGACGCTCCCTGTCTGGGACACCAGCCCGCCGCCATCCAGAGCGCCGGGGATGAGATTGGGCGTCAGAGGGTCGCCGCTGCCGGGGAGGTAACTGGTAGGTGTGCCAAATCCAGGCGGGATCAGAGCGGTGTTCTTACTCCTGTCTACATTGGGATCTTCCCATTCGTAGATGGTGTCATCGCTGGTAGGTCTGCCAAACAGGGAATCGTCCGGGGCCTCCATGGTATATTCCAGGGCGCTGGCCTGGCCCACACATAGGGCGCATAACATGGTGGCCAGCAGAAGTGCTCTCAGCTTCAGTTGAATCAGCTCCTTCCTTTATACCGCTTGAACAGGAAAACCCCACCTGCAGTCAGTAGGAGAACCGCACCGCCAATCAGGAGGGGCTGTTTGATGTCAATTTCTGCCGTGGCCCCATTTGAGTTTTCGCTGGAAGGGGTATTTGTGGGGGCTGGGTCTGTCTGCGCCTCGGGGACCTCCATGCTGCCGAAAATGGCGGTATAGGTCAACACAGAGCAGTTGGTTTTGGAAACTTGGCCGGTATAGTCTGCCGTAACAGTGTAGCCGGTAGCATAGGTGCTGCTGGTAGTGCCGGTATATTTGGCGGTGGCAGTATATCGGGTGACGGCCCCATCCGCCCCGGCTTCACTGGTCTCGGCCCACTGGACGTCTGCCAGAGTCAGGCTTTTTCCATTGTCCTCAATGCTCTTTGGAATCAAAGATAGATCCGCTTCCGAGAGATTGGGATAGGTGCGGGTGGCGGAGAGATCCTTTGTCCGGGTAGCATAACCGTCTGCCGCTACCTTAACAGTGGTATGATCCAGTGTCAGAGTGCCGGTATAACCGTCCTCTGTGGTTACCTCCATCTGCGGTTCCAGACTCTGGAGGATTTTTTCCATATTGTTGGTCTCACTGGCCAGAGTTTTGGTCTGGGTGAAGGTCTGGATGTCCACCCCAACCTCGTCCTTCCGCGTCATATCCAGCAGATAATAGAGGCGGCCATCCCGCTCAAAATCCTCGGTGGGAATCTGGGAGGGGTCATCTGCCAGGGACAGCTGGTACACTTTCTTGATCCTGGGGCTGTCTCCCTCCATATACTCCTCCCCCGATGTGGGGTAGTAACCGGCACTCTGCTCCGGTTCGGCGGCCAGAGCAGGGACAGATGCCGCCAGGAGCAGGGTCAGGGCGCACATCGTGGTCAAAATGCGTTTCATACTGGATTCCTCCTACAACAATTTTTCTTTTGATTTGCCGGAAATCATATTGTCACTTCTTCTTTTGAAAATTGTCACCCCCTTTCCCGGAGCACATTTCGATGCAGCAGATACTCATTCCAATCCTTTCCCTGTGGCGGAAGTTGTTGAGACACCTCATAGCCCTCTGCGGAGAACATTTCTCGGAGCTTTTGGGCGGCCTGCCGACCATGTTCATCGTTATCCAGGCATAGAATAATCCGGCGTATGTGTGGGTTGTCTCGCAGATAGGTCCGCAGTCCCCCTTCATACAGCCCGCACAGCGCCACCGCGTTGGAGGTTACTTTCCGGTGCAGGGTGCAGAAGCTCATCAGGTCGATTGGGGCCTCAAAGACAAGAACTGCATCATGCTTCTTGCTGCAGTGAAGTCGAAATGCGGTGTCCTTATTGCTGCCTGGGACATCCCCCTTAAAGCTGCTGCCGTTCCGATCATAGGTTCCTCGTTGATTGGCAAATACCGGCGCTCCTGATTGATCCCGGCCAACAAAGACACAGTTGTGGTGTTGGGCGTCCTCGTACAGCAATCCAGCCTCCACAAAGCCCCGGATCACTTGGGGTGCGATCCCACGCTTGCGGAGATAGGCAAACACCCTTCGGTGATCCACGTTGGCAGGTGGTAGGGTAAAGGGGACCTGTTCCTCCTTTTCCTTGGTCTGCCGCAGAGTGTTCACCGGGGGAGAGTCACGGGCGCGGCCATGCCAGGTCAGCAGGTGCTCCACGGCCTCCGGGAAACTCTTGTTGTAGAACCGCTGGAGGAATGTGATGGCGTCTCCGCCGACGCCCTCTGAGTAGCGGAACCAGGTACGTCTGTCCTTGATTCGGATGCTGTCCATCTCCTGCGTGGTGTAGTACCTGCCGATCCGCTTCACCTGGTAACCCAGGGAGATCAGCAGATCCGGAAGGTCCGTGTTTCGGACAGTGGCCATTTCAGCCTCTGTAAAACGCGTCCTTTCTGCTGTTTGCATCGTGTCACCTCCTTCTCGAAAAAACGAAAAAGGGGCCGGAGGACACATCCGCTTGAGATGTGTTCTCCGGCCCCTTGCTTTGACTCCTTGTGCTATTGTTCGATGTCCGCTGTGTCTCTCTCCGCCTCCGCACTGGCCTCGCTGGCGTCTGGGGTGCTGCCCTCCGGGGCCTCCTGTGGGGCCAGGCTGGCTTCAGCTTCCGCCAGCGCCTGCTCAATCAGGCCCAGGACGAAGTCCCGCTGGGTGAGCTTTACGCCGGTTCGAGCCGTTTCTCTGGCCAGGTGGGTCTTGATGCGCTGGAAGAGTTCCTCGGGAATCTGGAATGCCATCGTTCTGCTGCCTGTCATGTTGATTCCTCCATTCTCATCTTTCATCTTGTAGTATTCAGTGAGCAGTGCTGCGATGTACTGGCTGGTGGTCATCTCCAGGCGGTCTTTTTCCTCTGTTACCCGGTTGTGCAGGGCGATGTCGATTTGAGCGCATAGGTTTTTCTTGTCTGCCATGGTCTGCTCTCCTTTCCTCGTTTTGCAACGCAAGTATATCCAAAACCATGTCAGAAAGCTATTACCAAGACCACCAAGGAACCAGGGACAAAGCAAGCAATACCACCAACTGAAACAGCTGCGTAATAAAAAGAGAGAAGCCCCCGTTGGCAGTTCGATTTGAACTACCAGCGGGGGCTTCTCTCGCTGTTTTCTCTTTGCTCAGAGGTTCGAATCACACCACATCACGAAAATGGCCTTTTGCATCTCCATCTCGGCTGGTGCTCGATTTTTCCCTCTGAAACGGCTGAAACCCTTGCCACAGCAAGGGTTTCAGGGGTTGCATCTTTTTCAGCAACCTTAGTTGGTCCGAGTGGGGAGACTCGAACTCCCGGCATCTTGCTCCCAAAGCAAGCGCGCTACCAACTGCGCTACACCCGGATATTTTGTTGGAGTGTTCCACTTTGTTGCTCAGTCAGCTTTTCTATTATAATATATAGACAGAAGGATTGCAAGAGGGCATTTTGATATGATATGATAGCCCATACGAGGTGAGCTAGGCTATGCGAATGAGAAAAAAACCGAACCTGGGAGTGCGGATGGAACGCTGTACCCGGGTGCTGATTTCCGACCCGGAGGAGTGGAAGGGAAAGTGGCGGGAGCTGATGCCCGAGGCGAAGGAGGTCTTTCTGGAGCTGGGCTGCGGCAAGGGCCGCTTTACGGCGGAGACTGCGGCGCAGAATCCACAGGCGCTCTATATTGCGGTGGAACGGGTGCCGGACGCCATGGTGATCGCCATGGAGCGGGTCTGTGCCCAGGAGCTGCACAACGTCTTTTTTGTGGATGGGGACGTAGCGCAGCTTCCGCTGTTCTTTGCTCCGGGTGAGGTAGACCGCATTTACATCAACTTCTGCGATCCCTGGCCCAGCAACCGCCACGCCAAGCGGCGGCTGACCCACCCGGACTTCCTGCTGCGTTACCGGCAGGTGCTGGCAGAGGCGGGGGAGATCCACTTCAAGACAGACAACCGGGATCTATTCGAGTGGTCCCTGTTCCAGTTCCCCAGGGTGGGCTTTGGGGTGTCTGAGGTCACCCGCGACCTGCACGCCGACGGCATCCACGGTGTAATGACCGACTACGAGGAGAAGTTCCACAACCTGGGGACCCCGATCAACCGCTGTGTGGGTACCATGGGCCCGCTGCCCGAAGTGCCGGAGCCTCCAGCAGAGGAATGACCGCGCAAAAAGGAGCTTCCGCTGTATGGCGGAAGCTCCTTTACTTGTGCTCAGAGAAACGCGACCACCCGGTACATGAGCATGAAGTGAAACACCGAGCCCATAAGGATGAACAGGTGAAAAATCTCGTGACAGCCAAAGCGGGGATTATCGCGGCCAGGCCACTTGACGGCGTAGAGCACGCCGCCCACGGTGTAGAGAATGCCGCCGCCCAGCACCCAGAAAAAGCCGGCAGGGGGGAGCAGGCGCAGCAGGGGGACGAGGGCCACCACAGCCAGCCAGCCCATGAAGATATAGATGCCGGCGGTGAGCCAGCGGGGGGCGGTGATCCAGGCCAGGGTGAGCACCAGCCCGGCCAGGGCCAAGGCCCAGATGACACCGAACAGGGCCCAGCCCCAGGCACCGTCGGTGCGGAGCACCACCAGGCAGATAGGGGTATAGGTACCGGCGATGAGGAAGTAGATAGAGGCGTGGTCGTACTTGCGCAGGGCGATACGGCCCTTGACGCTGACGTTGCGGCAGTGATAGAGAGTGCTGGCCGTATACAGGCCCACCATGCTCACGCCGTAGATGAGGAAGGAGACCACGTGCCACGGGCTGAGGGAGAGGGCGGCGCAGCGCAGCAGGAGCAGCACGGTGCCCAGCAGGGCCAGGGCGGCCCCAATGCCGTGGGTAATGGCGGACCAGGGACGCAGCCCGTCATAGGGGTCCCGGTCCTTTTCCCGCAGCCTGACCGGGCGCGGCTTTGGTTGGGAAGGATAATAGAGCATGGCCTTGCGGCGGGGGAGTGCGTTTTCCTGATTCATATGGATCACCTTTCCTTATCTTTAGTATAGCACATGCCGCACAATATAATCAATAGAAACTTTAAATATAATTTTTGAAATTATATTCGGTCTCCTGTTCAAAGGGAACAACGCTAGGATATGGCGGAACGGGCGGCACTATGCGGACAAGGCGGCGGTTGCCGGAGGGACCGGAGTGTGTTATGATAAGAGGCGCGAAACAGGGGAGGGCGGAGCATGGAGCGGATTCTGCTGATAGAAGATGATCAGGCGCTGGGGCGGGGGATCGCCCTGGCGCTGGCCGGAGAGGGCCGGGAAATCAGGGTGGCGGCCACCCTGGCCCAGGGCCGGGCGGCCCTGGGCGAAGAGGAATACGCGCTGGTGCTGCTGGATCTCAACCTGCCCGACGGAAACGGACTGGATTTTCTCACCGCGCTGCGGCGAACCAGCGGGGTGCCGGTGCTGATTCTCACCGCCAACGACCTGGAGAGTGACCAGGTGGCGGGCCTGGAGCTGGGGGCGGACGACTACGTGACCAAGCCCTTCTCCCTGGCGGTGCTGCGGGCCCGGGTGAACCGCCTGCTGCGGCGGGAGAGCGCCCCGGCGGCCGCGCTGGAGTTGGGGCCCTTCTCCTTCGACTTTGAGCGCCTGCGCTTTATGCGGAACGGGACGGAGGTGGAGCTGTCCAAGACGGAGCAGCGGCTGCTGCACCTGCTGGTGGAGCACCGGGGGCAGACCCTGACCCGGGAGCAGCTCCTGGACCGGGTGTGGGACGGGGGCGAGTTTGTGGATGCCAACGCCCTGTCGGTGGCGGTGAAACGGCTGCGGGACAAGCTGACGGATGCCCCCATCAAGACGGTGTACGGCCTGGGCTACACCTGGGAGGAAAAACGGTGACCCCGGCGGTGTGCGGGGCCCTGGCCCTGGCGGCGCTGGGGGTGGGCTTCGGGCTGGCCCAGTGGCTCTACACCCGGCGGCTGCTGGCCCGGCTGGACCGGATGCTCGCCGATGCGGTGGACGGCAGCTTTCGGGAGAGCCGCTTTGACGAGTCCCGCCTCTCCGCCCTGGAGGGCCGGCTGGCCCGGTTTCTCAACGGCAGCGCCGCCTCGGCCCGGGAGCTGGAGGGGAAGCGGGCCGCCATACAGACCCTGATCTCCGACATCTCCCACCAGACCAAGACCCCCATCGCCAACATCCTGCTGTACGCCTCCCTGCTGGCGGAGGGGGAGCTGTCCCCAGAGCAGGCCGCCCAGGCGGCCACCCTGTCGCGGCAGGCGGAGAAGCTGTCCTTTCTGATCCAGGCCCTGGTGAAAGCCTCCCGGCTGGAGACGGGGATCATTACCACCGCGCCGGAGCCCCAGCCGGTGGGGCCGTTGCTGGAGGGGGCGCTGGCTCAGGCCCGTCCCCAGGCGGAGGCCAAGGGGCTCACCCTGGCGGCGGAGCCATGTGGGGCGGCCGCCCGCTTTGACCGGAAGTGGACGGCGGAGGCCCTCTTTAATGTGGTGGACAACGCGGTGAAGTACACCCCGGCGGGGGGACGGGTGACCCTCTCCGCTGTCCCCCTGGGGCAGTTCTGCCGGTTGGACGTGTCCGACACCGGCATCGGCATCCCAGAGGAGGAGCAGGGGCGGATCTTCGGCCGCTTCTACCGGGGCGGCGCTGTGCGGGCGGAGGAGGGGGTGGGCATCGGCCTCTACCTGGTCCGGGAGATCCTGCGGCGGCAGGGGGGCTATGTCAAGGTGGCCTCCCACCCCGGCCAGGGAACCACCTTTTCCCTCTATCTCCCGCGGGAATAGGGCGGATCTTTCCAAACTGTAAGATTTGAGAAAGAGTGTGGAAAGATTGATCCACTACAATGGGTACTGTCAGAAGGCAGTACCCATTTTTTCCACAGGAGGAGATTCCAAATGGCGATTTTGCAGACCAGGGAACTGAAGAAATATTATGGCGCGGGGGACACCCTGGTGAAAGCCCTGGACGGGGTGGAGCTGAGCGTGGAGAACGGCGAGTTCGTGGCTATCATCGGCACATCGGGGTCGGGCAAGTCCACCCTGCTGCACATGCTGGGCGGGCTGGACCGGCCCACCTCCGGCACGGTGACGGTGGACGGCCGGGAGCTGTCCACCCTGAAGGACGAGGAGCTGACCATCTTCCGGCGGCGGAAGATCGGCTTTGTGTTCCAGGCATACAACCTGGTGCCGGTGCTCAGCGTGTATGAGAACATCGTCCTCCCCATTCAACTGGACGGCGGCGCGGTGGACGAGGGCTACGTCAGGGAGGTGATCGCCGTCCTGGGGCTGGAGAAGAAGCTGGACAGCCTGCCCGGGCAGCTCTCCGGCGGCCAGCAGCAGCGGGTGGCCATCGCACGGGCCCTGGCCGCCAAGCCCGCCATCCTCCTGGCCGACGAGCCCACCGGCAACCTGGACTCCCGCACCAGCCAGGATGTGCTGGGACTGATGAAGGTCACCGGGCAGAAGTTCGCCCAGACCATGGTGATGATCACCCACAACGAGGAGATCGCCCAGCTGGCCGACCGCATCGTCCGCATCGAGGACGGGCGCATCGTCACGCGGTAAGGGGGCGAGGGTATGAACGTCTCCAACCGCAAGTGTGTGCGCACCCTGGCCCGGCGGAGCCTGCGGGCCAGCCGCACCCGCAACCTCATCGCGGTGCTGGCCATTGCGCTGACCACGGTGCTCTTTACCTCCCTGTTCACCATCGCCCTGTCCATCAACGACGGATTCCAGCAGAACAACTTCCGGCAGGTGGGCGGCTACTCCCACGGCGGCTTCAGATACCTGACCGAAGCGCAGTACGAGGCGCTGAAGGACGACCCCCTGATTGGGCAGACCGGCCTGCGGCGGTTCGTGGGTATGCCGACTCAGGCCCCTTTCAACAAGGCCCACGTGGAGGTGAGCTACGCCGACGCCAACGATGCCCACTGGATGTACTGCGACCCGGCGGAGGGCCGCCTGCCCCGGGAGGGCACCGACGAGGCGGCCACCGACACCCACGTGCTGGAGCTGCTGGGCGTGGAGCCGGAGCTGGGGGCCCGGTTCACCCTCACCTTTGATGTGGACGGGCATGAGACCACTCAGACCTTCACCCTCTCCGGCTGGTGGGAGTACGACGAGGCCATCGTAGCCAACCACGTGCTCATCCCGGAGAGCCGGGTGGACGCCCTGCTGGACGAGGCGGGGGTGAACCCCAACGCCCCGGAGGACGGCATGACCGGCGCCTGGAACCTGGACGTGATGCTCAAGAGCGGCTCGGCCCACATCGAGCGGGACATGGAGCAGATTCTGGCCGGCCACGGGTTCCAGAGCGAGGACGCCGCCGGGGAGTACTATATTCGCTCCGGCGTCAACTGGGGCTACACCGGCGCCCAGCTCGCCAGCGGATTGGACGTCCAGGTGGTGGCCGCCATTGCCGCCGTGCTGCTGCTCATCCTCTTTACCGGCTATCTGGTCATCTACAACGTGTTCCAGATCTCCGTCACCAACGACATCCGCTTCTACGGCCTGCTCAAGACCATCGGCACCACCGGCCGCCAGCTCCGGCGCATCATCCGCTACCAGGCCCTGGCCCTCTCCCTGGCGGGGATCCCGGTGGGGCTGCTGCTGGGCTGGCTGGTGGGGGCGGGTCTCACCCCGGCGGTGATCGGCCGGCTGAACGGCGTGACCAATGTTGTGTCCGTCAACCCCGTCCTCTTTGCGGCCTCCGCCCTGTTCGCCCTGGTGACGGTGCTCCTGTCCTGCCGCAAGCCGGGCCGGATGGCGGCAAAGGTGTCCCCTGTTGAGGCGGTGCGCTACACCGAAGGGAGCAAAACCCGCAGGAAGGCCGGAAAGCGGGCGGGGAAGGGGGTCTCCCTGCTCTCCATGGCCTGGGCCAACCTGGGCCGGAACCGGGGCAAGACGGTGGTCACCGTGCTCTCCATGTGTCTGGCGGTGGTGTTGCTCACCATGACGGTCACCTTCGCCAAGGGCTTCGACATGGATAAGTATATCGCCGCCTTTACGGCCAGCGACTTTATCCTGGCCGATGCCGGACACTTCCAGACCGGCGGGGAGGTATTCAACCCGGACATGGCCCTGCCGGAGAACGCGGTGGAAGAGGTGGAGGCCCGGGGCGGCATCACGGCCGGCGGCCGCACCTACGGCTGCACCTCCCCGGTGGAGGAGTTCATCACCGAGGAGTACTACCGCTCGGTGTGGGGCCGGTGGAACGACGCGGAAACCCTGGATCAGATGGTGTCCGGCATGGACCGCACGGAGGACGGCCTGCTGGCCGACCGGGCCCAGCTCTACGGTATGGAGCGGTTTGCCCTGGACCGCCTGACCGTGCTGGAGGGGGATATCTCCAAGCTCTACGAGCCGGGCGGGCGGTACGTGGCCGCTGTGTACTCCGAGGACGACTACGGCAGCCCGCGGATGGACAGCCACTGGGCCCGCCTTGGGGATAAAATTACACTGCGGCACGTGGAGGAGTACGAGTACTACAACCCCAACACCGGCGAGGTGTACGGCGGAGAGGAGGACATTCCGGAGGGCGCGCCCTTTGCCGCCCGGGCGGTGAGGTACCGGGACCTCGAGTATGAGGTGGCAGCCCTGGTCAGCGTCCCCACCGCCCTGAGCTACCGCTATTACGGGGCCGACGAGTTTATCCTCAACGACCAGACCTTCCTCCAGGACACCGGCACGGCGGATATCATGTACTACGCCTTTGACGTGGACGACGGCGCGACGGCGGATATGGAGGGCTTTCTCCGGGACTACACGGAGAACGTCAACCCCCAGCTCGATTACGAGAGCAAGGCCACCTACGCCGCAGAGTTTGAGGGCTTCCGGGGGATGTTCCTGATGCTGGGCGGGGCGCTGAGCTTCATCGTGGGCCTGGTGGGCGTGCTCAACTTCTTCAACGCCGTGCTCACCGGCATCATCACCCGCAGGCGGGAGTTCGCCGTGCTCCAGTCCATCGGGATGACCGGCGGGCAGCTCAAGAAGATGCTGGTGCTGGAGGGCCTCCTCTACACCCTGGCGGCCGTGCTGGCCTCTCTGCTCCTCACCGTGGTCATGGGGCCGCTGCTGGGTACCGCCGTGAACAGCCTGTTCTGGTTCTTCACCTACCGTTTCACCCTGGCGCCCATCCTGCTTATTTTCCCCATCTTCGTGGTCCTGGGGTTGGTGATCCCCCTGCTGACCTACCGCTCCATCGCCCGGCACACCGTGGTGGAGCGCCTGCGGGAGGCGGAATGACAAACGGGCGCAGGATATAAAACGAGAGCCGACTTGTTTGACAAGTCGGCTCTTGTTTTGGCCTATGATAAAAATGCACCCATTAAGACCCTGCGGAGCAAGGGCTTAAGGGAAAGAATGGTTTATAAAGCAGAAGAACTCTTGACCACACGGCCCCTGCCGCTTTTTATTTTGCAAACTTGGGCCCGGATACTTCATTTCCCGCGAATGCATTGGGGCCGGGGTTGGACAGGGAGAAATACATCTTTGCCGCCTTAGTCGTACCGAAGTCCTGATTGGAGCCGCTGTCCTGCACCTCATTAAAGGCATCCCGGAACATTTGGTTGTGCGCCTCCTCACGGTTGAGCAGGAAGTCGATGGTTTCCCGTACCTTTTTGTCCTCAATCTGGCGGTAGAGGTACTCGTATACTACCTTGGCCCGCTGCTCGGAGGCAATATTGCTCAGCAGATCCGCGCAGAGATCTCCAGTGACAGTGACATAGTCTGCTGTCCAGGAATAGCCGGAGGCGTTGATGAGACCGGGATTCAAGCCAAGCAAAACATGTGTTTCGATCTCGCCTGCCTGGACCTTGTCTGCTTCCACGTCATGACCGTTGAGCAGATTGATGGTCTGAGCTACCATTTCCATGTGGCTCAGCTCCTCCGCCGCGATATCCATAAACAGATCCTTGATCTTGGGGTTTCTGATGCGGAAACTCTGGGACATATATTGCATGGCAGCTTTTAGCTCGCCGTTGCCGCCGCCGAGCTGCTCCTGCAATAGTGCGGCATACTGAGGATTGGGCTGCTCCACTTCTACTGGATGAAACAGTTGTTTTTCGTGCTTGAACAAGCATATCACCCCTTCCGATTGGTTGTGTTTAGCTTTCCGCAATTTAGAAAAGCTATGCGGGCTCTGTTCGTTTTGCATGATACAGGCGGCAGATTGAAATACCTTTACCACCAAAAGAATACGATATGCATTAGGAAAGAAAGGTCATATATACTTACAAGGGAGCAATCAAGCCGACTTTACCAGCGCAAATTTTTATACGATGCCGCACTAGAGAGATGACGGCCTCCCGCGCGGGGCCCCCATATTTCTTGGGATCGTAGAGCGCGGCGTCATGAGCCAGACAGTCCCGTAACGCCTGGGTATAGGCGGCCCGAAGCTCCGTGGCGAAGTTGACCTTACACACACCCATGGATACCGCACGCTGCACATCTTCGTCCGGGACACCGGAGGAGCCATGGAGCACCAGGGGGATATCTACCGCTTCCCGGATCTGAGTCAGCCGCTCAAAGGCCAGCCTGGGCTTGCCCTTGTAGAAACCATGTGCGGTCCCAATGGCTACGGCTAAAGAGTCGATTCCCGTTTCCCGGACGAAACGGGCCGCCTCGCCTGGATCTGTGTAAAGATCCTCACCTGGCTTGACCTCCAGATCATCCTCCTTACCGCCCAGTTTCCCCAGCTCCGCTTCCACACAAGGCCGGGAAGACATCCCGCTTGCCATCTCCACCACTCTGCGGGCCAGGGCGATATTTTCGTCCAGCGGCAGTTTAGAGCCGTCGATCATCAGGGAGGTATAACCGTCTGACGCGGCCTGCTGACATAGTCCAAACCGGTCTCCGTGATCCAGGTGCATAGCCACTGGCACAGACGCCTTACCGGCCATAGCACGGGCCATGGCCGCGAAGACTGCTGGCTCCGCGTATTTTAATGTGGATGGCGTCGTCTGAAGTATGACCGGCGCGTGCTCGGCCTCCGCCGCCGCGATGACAGCCTGCATCATCTCCATATTTTCTACATTGAACGCGCCTACCGCATAACCGTTTGCACGGGCATCCCTCAAAAGTCCTCTGCTGTTTACCAGTGCCATATAATATTTCCACCCTTTCCGTATTCAAGGCTTTGCTTTCTCCAGATTTGCTTCAGTCCCTGAGTACCGCATAGAGATAGTCGTCGATGCAGTCCCCCACACGGTCCATCAGGAGGTCTTCAGCCTTGGGAGGCAATATACCCACATGGACTCTGGCGTATTGGACTGGCATATACTGGCTGATCAGGGCCATTGGGATGCCTGCTGTGTTCAAATTATCCAGCAGGAGGCGGAGCGCACCCTGCACCTTGCTGTTGGTCAGGTAATACCGGGCCCGGTCTGAGTAGCTGAAGGCCCGGGCGTACCGCTTCTCCGGCATAGAGCCATGATAATATTTGGCCCACTGGCCCTGGTCCTCCAGCATGACTTGCTCCAGGATCTCACGAAAATGGGAACACGGGAAATCCATCATCCCATACAATTCCCGTTCGATCTGCTCCAGGGCAAACAGTCCTTCCCGGAGGGCGAAGGTCAGAGCTGGTCCGACCTTGAGAATGGCGATCCCGTCCTCTACCATCTTTCGAAGGCATTGCCGCGGCTGATAATCCGTGGAATGTCCTTCAAAGACCAGGTTGGGGTGCCGCTTTAAATGCTCCGTCAGGCTGTGGGCGGCCGTCCGGTCATATTCGATCACGCTTTCGTCGGCAAATTCCACCCCGGGCTGCACCACAATGGCAACCACACGCTCCCATGCCGCCTCCAAATGATTGGAGCAGAACGCCGCCTGGAACGTGGACAGCGTGGCTTCGCAGTCCTCCGGCGCGGTTACGGTTACGCTGTCCTCATTTTCCTGGGCGCCGCCTGGGATGGGCACCTCACTGCCGATGATATAGACCGGCGCAGGGGCTTCCGGGTGCCACGCACTGTATTGGGCAAAAGCTTCCTCGGCGATACGGCAGAGTTGGGCGCCGCGGTGGGCGATCACAACATCCGATAACCGCTCATTGGGAGCGTCGTCCGCCAGGCACATGCTGGTATCAATATGTATTTTGGAAAAGCCAGCCAGTACATAGGAGCGGATCAGTTCCCCTGCGTTTTTCATTGCCTCAGCCTCGGGAAGATGGGTCCAGGTCAGCGGACCCAGGTGGTCGCCGCCGCAGAACAGTTTGTCAATCGGGAAATTTTCCTCTTCAGCTAAACGGTTCAGAAACGCCCGGAACGCTACCGGGGTCATACCGGTATAGCCGCCGTTCTGGTTCACTTGATTTGCAGTCGCCTCTACCAGCACCACCGTATCACGGTCCTTGGCCCGGCGAAGGGCCGCCCGAATTACATACTCGTTGGCACTGCAGCAAGAATAGAGGCCCATTTCACGATTCTGTCCGCGCTTTTGCAAGAGTTCAGAAATCGGATTTTGAATTTGTAGATTGGTCATAGCTTCCCCTTTCCTTTTGCACAGAGGGCACCCGGCGATAGCCGCCGGGTGCCCCATTGGCACGTTCTGTTTTCAGACGATAAAATTTAAGAACTTCTTCATTGGGTCTTGCTGGCTTTGCGGGCGGCCAACTCCTCCATGATCTCAGCGTGGCGCTTCTCGGTCAGCTTATAGAACAGCATGGGGACAACTGCAAGGATTATAATTCCAGCACTGACTAGCGTATATACAAAGTGGAAAGAATTTAATACGTTCACCGGCTGTACGGTCTCTTGGGGAATGTAGCCAGTCAGACCGATTACAGCGGCAACAGCGATACCTGCGACTGCCATGACACACTTGGTCACGAAGCAACGGGTAGAGGTAATCATAGCTTCATTGCGCTGGCCGGTTTTCCATTCGCCATACTCAATTGTATCCATCATCATCGCGTTGACACAGACCATGACAGCTCCAACGCATACAGTTGAGACAGAAGATGTGGCAAAAAGTACAATAGCGTTATGATACCCGGCAAAGTAGAGAACGAGGCTGGATATTGTCATGAGCCCGGCAAAGAGAAACATGCAATTCTTTTTCCCAATATGCTGAGAGAGAAAGGTGAAGATCAATGCGCCTACAACCATACCAACCAGATTAATCAAGTTCAGCACAGTCATATAACCCAGGCTGCCCCAGTTATATACACAATAATAATAATTGAGATAGCCTTTCAGCATCATACCTAGCAGGCAAAAGATATTTGAGATTTGGATCAGGAGCAAGGGCTTGTTTTGAAAAATATTTTTTAGTGCCAGTTTGAGCTCAAACTTCTCACTGTCGTCTGGTACCACATGCTCCCGTACCAACTTGAAGGAAATCAGGTACATGGTCACACCCCAGACGGCAACAGCAAGTGCAAGGAAAAAGTAAACATACCAGTTAAATTCGCCAAAGAAGGCCAGTGCCATTTCTTCTGTTGTTTTTTGGTTATTGATTAGTGGCAAAGGACAATCACCATCCTTTCCCAATGTGATTTGTTTT
>ENA-UEPQ01000397-UEPQ01000397.1-human-gut-metagenome-genome-assembly--contig:-NODE-397-length-22235-cov-32.299170_pt1 | contig 22235 bp, 18 predicted proteins | sample MGYA00242903_ERZ507922 | MGnify/ENA primary metagenome ERZ507922 (study PRJEB26167, sample SAMN06115483) | human gut metagenome | host: Homo sapiens | place: China:Sichuan | collected 2014-10-16... | reverse complement strand
GGGAGTAAAATGTGTAGCTTTAGTTGGAGATGATAGTGATGAGAAAAGAGAAAAGGCTATAACTGAGCTTGAAAATGGTAAGATAGAGTATATTATAACTGTAGATATATTTAATGAGGGAGTAGATATTCCTTGTGTAAATCAAGTGATACTGCTACGTCCTACTGAGTCATCAATTGTATATATCCAACAACTAGGGAGAGGACTTAGAAAATATCCAGATAAGGAGTATGTAGTTATACTTGATTTTATTGGTAACTATGAGAAAAACTTTTTAATTCCTGTAGCTGTATCTCAAAATAGTAGCTATGATAAAGACTATATGAAAAGGTTTATAATGAATGGAACAGATATGATTCCGGGACAGAGTTCTATAATTTTTGAGGAGATAGTTAAGGAGAGAATTTTTGAAAATATTAATAAAACAAACTTTTCTACAAAGAAAAATGTAGAAAAAGACTTCGTACTTCTTGAAAAACAACTTGGAAGAATACCTCTGCTATATGATTTTTTTGAAAAGAATATGATAGAGCCAAGTGTAATATTGAAATATAAGAAAACTTATGATGAGGTACTTAGAATTTTAAAACCTAGAGAGGAGTTTCCAGCTCTTAATGAAAGGGAGAGCAACTATCTAACTTTTTTATCTAGCTTTTTTACTCCAGCTAAAAGAGTGCATGAGATGGTAATTTTAGAAAAGTTACTGAGAGATGAAAAAATAGATATAGATGAGATAGAGAAAATTTTAAAAGAGAGATACTCTTTAAGTAATCAAAAAGAAAATATTGAAAATGCTATAAAGCATTTAGCAAAGGAGATATTTGTAAGCCTTTCAACAGCTAAGGAGTTTTTACCTATTGTTGAAAGATATGGGGAGGATATAGTTTTAAGTAGCGATTTCAGAAAAAATTACAAAGAGAAAGAGTATTTTAAAAATTTAATAAATGATTTGATAAAATATAACTTGGCGTACGTGGAGAAAAACTATAAACAAATAGAAGAGGAGAGTATATTAAGATATAAGGAGTATAGTAAGCAGGAAGCATTTTGGTATCTCAATTTAGATTTTAATAATGGTTACCAAGTAAGTGGATACACTGTTTTTGAAGAACAGAGAAAAGTAATACTATTTATTACTTTGGATGATACACCACCTTTTACCCAATATGATAATAAGTTTTTTGATAATAGAAGATTTACTTGGTATTCAAAAAATCAAAGGTGTTTAAGTAGAAATGGTAAACTTACAGCAGAGGGAAAGATAGCAGAAAATTATTATACTTTAGAAGCCTTTATTAAGAAAAAGTCTGGAGAAAATTTTTACTACCTTGGACAAGTTAAAGAGGTATTAAATCCTAAGGAGATAATAAATTATAAAGGAAATCAAGTAGTAGAGTATGAGTTACTTTTGAAAGATGAGATAGAAAATAGATTATATGAATATTTATTAGGAAAATAAGGTAGAGTATATCTACCTTATTTTTTTATAGAGATATAGAGGGCGTCCAATATTTCCATAGTTAGTAAAACTAGTTATATATTTTATATTTTCTAAATAATCCAGATATTTTTTTATAGTAACATTGCTAATATCAGTTATTTGACAAATATCTTTTATTCCAAACTCTTCATTTGGAAGATTAGATATAATTTGAGTAACTTTTTCTAATGTTTTTGAATTCAATCCCTTTGGAAGATTTAAGCTAGAAGGAGTAGAATGAATATTATCAATAGAATCTTGCTTAACTTTAGATTTATTTAAGATTTCATCTCTAGTAAAAATTTTATCTATACTAATTTTTAATCTTTCAAAATCAAATGGTTTTATTAAGTAATCAATACAACCAAATGAGAAAGCTTTTTTTATATCTTCTCCTCCATTAGCAGAAGTTATCATAATAACATCAGTGGTATAACCTAATGTTCTTATTTTCTTCAAAATTTCTATTCCATTCTCTTCACCTAAAAATACATCTAAAATAATTAAATCAACTTTATGAGTAGTTAAAAAATCTAAAGTATCTTTTTCAGTAAAAGTTCTTCCAAGAACTTTTATATTTTGAAAACTAGAAAGATACTCTTCGTTAATCATAGCTACCATTGGGTCATCTTCAACAATTAGAACATTCTTCATTTTTCACCTCTATAATAAAAGTTTTTTTAGATTCATCTCTTTCTATTCTTATATTTCCGTTATATAATTTTAATTTTTCTTGCACAAGATAGAGTCCAACACCACGATTTTTCCCCTTTGTAGAGAAACCATAATCAAATATTTTATTAAGAATATCATCTGAAATAGATTTTCCATTATCAGTAACAGATATAGAAAAAAAGCTTTTATTTTGTAATATTTGTATTTTTATAAATTTATTATCTATACTATAGTCTATAAAAGACTCTATAGAGTTTTCAATAAGATTTCCAATAATAGTACTTAGATCTTCAATAAAAAATTTTTTAGGTTTAAGCTCAAAGTTAGATTTTGAATCAAATATAAACTCTATTTTTCTTTCTTTACAAATAGCTTCTTTTCCTAAAAGTATAGCCTTTAAAAAAGGATTTTTAATTTGATTATATTTTTTAAAATCATACTCATTTAGTTCTTGAGCCTCCAATATATATTTTTTAGCTAAATCTAATTTATTAATATTAATAAGTCCTAGAATTACATGAAGTCTATTCTTAAATTCATGTATGTTGGCTCTCATTCCCTCTACCAGTTGATCAATACCTGTAATTTCTCTTGCATAAGAATCTACATCATCACGAGTTTTTAATAGTAAAATATTTCCAAAATATTTTTCATTTTGACATATTGGAAGTATTTTTATATAGAAAATATTATTATCTATTGTAATTTCTGTTCTAGTAATATTGTTCCCACCCAGTAAAGATAATGTGTGATTTAAAACTTTTTCAGGAGTAAGATATGGAAATTTTTTTAAGAATACTTGATTTACTCCTACAATTTGATTTTCTTTATTGAGAGCAATCAATCCAGATTCTAAATTATTTATAATAAGTTGTTCTTTGATATGAAGTTGAGTAATATCTTCAGGTTCTAAGCCAAATAAAGATTTTTTTACTCCTCCAGCAAAAAATATAGAAAGTATAAAAGCTATAGTTAGCGCTAATAAAAATAGTGAAGTAAAGATTATTATAGTAGAATTGTTAGAAGTTTTTATAAGGTTATCATATTTTCCAATCATTACAAAGCCAAGTACTTTGTTTTTCTCCTGTGATAAGATAGGTTCGAACCATCTAGTAGTAATACCTACAGAACCAAGCATAGTAGAAAAATATCCTTCATTTTTAAGAATTTTATCCCAGTTTACAGGATTAACAAATTTTTGACCAATTTGTTTTTTATCTAAGTGTGAATACTTTTTTCCAGTAATATCTGTTATTACTATAATATCTATATTTTGAAATAATGATATATATTTGTCTGTTTTTTTATCAATTTCAGGATTGATTATACCTGTGCTTACAGCTTGAAGAATGGTATCATCAGTTGCAACTAATTTAGATACTTCAACAAGGTTACTATTTATATTTTCTTTATTTGTAGTAAGTTTTATATTGATAAAAATTCCATAAGAGATAATAAGGGTAAAAAAGTTAATAAGTGTTACATATAAAATAAGTTTACTTTTAAAATTTAGTCTATTCATAATAACTATCTTAACATTTTTTTTATTTAAATACTATATATTAAAAGATAAATTAATGAACTTTTAACGAAAAAAAATTTAGCTATATAAAATAAGAAAAAATAAAAATTACTTAAAAAATTTAAAAAAATATTTATAAATTTAAAAAAATTGAAGTTATTAATTAAAAAGGGTATTCTAATAATATATAAAAAATAATTAACTTGGAGGGATTTATGAATTTCAGTGAGATTTTAACAGGAATTTTAAAAAACAATAGTATAGTTGGAGCTATATCATCATCAGTTTTAATTATCTTATTTGGTTTCTATTTAAGAAGAAAAGGAGTATTTAAAGATGGAACAGCAAAGATTTTAACAGATGTAATTCTTTCAGCTTCATTACCAGCATTAGCTTTTAATGCCTTTATGCAAGATATTAACAAAACTAGTCTAATGCAAGGAATCAACTTATTAATATGGGGATTTGCTATTTATATTATCCTTATATTTATTACAAAACTTATTTATATAAAATACAACGGAGATAAAAAAGTAGTTTTAGAAATTTTAACAACTTTTGGTTCTACAACGTTCTTTGGTATTCCAATCATATCAGCAGTTTATGGGGCTACAGGAGTGATGTATGCTTCTATATTTAATATAGCTTACAGAGTATTCTTATATTCTTATGCTTATATTAAAATGTCTGGAATAAAAGCTGATAAAAATAATATTAAGCAAATGTTTTTAAACTCTATTGTACTTGCAACTTTTTTAGGAATGTTTATATGGGTATTTCAAGATTCTCTTCCACAAATAACAATAGGAGAAAAGAGTTATGCATTTTTAAGAATAGACAAAACAGCTTTCTGGTTATTTAAACCAATGACATATTTAGCTGCTCTTTCTTCTCCACTAGCTTGGTTAGCAATAGGAGCAAAACTAGCTGATATCTCATTAGTAGAAGCTATATCATCAAGGGATTCTTGGATATATAGTTTTATAAAAGTATTAGTAGTTCCTTTTATTAATTTGATAGCTTTATATATTTTAACTGTAACAAATATTTTGCCAATATCATTTGTAGGATTAGCTTCTGTAATTATAATGATGGCTACTCCAACAGCTACAGTAGCAGCAGCGTATGCTATTAAATTTGATAAAGAATCTGTACTTACATCAAACTGTTCACTACTTTCAACAATATTTAGTGTAATATGTATGCCTCTTTGGATAGTAGTATTAGAGATAATAAAATCTTTAAATATATATATGTAAGTTTTAGGAGGAGAATATGAAATTAATATGTTATGGAGTTAGAAAAGTAGAAAAACCTTTCTTTGAAAAATTAAATAAATTTGGTTATGATTTAACTTTAGTAGAAGAGTTAATGAATGATGAAAATGTAAATTTAATAGAGGGACATCAAGCTGTTATGCTTAGAGCTAACTGTCCAGCTAATAGAAAAAACTTAGAGAAAATGAAAAATTTTGGAGTAGAGTATTTACTTACTAGAACAGTAGGATATAATCATATAGACTTAGAAGCTGCATATGAGATGGGATTTAAGATGGCTAGAGTTCCAAGATATTCACCTAATGCTATAGCAGAATTAGCTATCACTTTTGCTATGAACCTAGTTAGAAAAGGGGCATATATGGTAGATAGAAGTAGAAATAAAAACTTTATCGTAGATGAGTATATGTTCAGTCCTGAGATTAGAAATCTTACTGTAGGAGTAATAGGAACAGGAAAGATAGGATTTACAGCAGCAAAACTTTTCAAAGGATTAGGAGCTAGAGTTATAGCTTATGACTTATATCCAAGTGAGGCTGCTAAAGAAGTAGTAGAGTATGTAACTATGGAAGAATTAAATAAAACTGCTGATATAATTACATTACACTGCCCATATATCAAAGGAGAAAACGATAATCTATTAGGAGAAGAATTTATCTCTAATTTAAAAGATGGAGCTATACTTATCAATACAGCAAGAGGAGAGCTTCAAGATGTAGAAGCTATAATAAAAGGATTAGAGAGTGGAAAAATTGGAGGATTTGCAACTGATGTATTCTCTAATGAAAAAGAATTCTTCTTTAAGGATATGGCTGGAAAAGAGATTGATAAAAATGTTGAGAAGTTAATCTCTTTATATCCAAGAGTTTTAATAACTCCACACATTGGTTCTTATACAGATGAAGCCTTAACAAATATGATAGAAATCTCTTATGAAAACTTAGATGAATTTTTAAGAACAGGAGATTGTCAAAATAAATTATAATAAATTTAGAATAAGATTATTATAGTGATGATTTATAAAATATAAAAATAAAAAGTCAAGAATAACTCACTTTGTTATCCTTGACTTTTGTTTCTTATAAATCTATTATCATAATATCTCTCAGAGCTTGAAGATTTTCAAGAGTAGGGGTATCAATTCTAACCTTATAAGTTACTCTATCATTATATCCCTTATCTAAATATTCAGCCCCACCACTGTTTAAAATAGATTCTACCTCTCCAATTCTTTCATAGGAAAAATCAATAAGATAGATTTTTCTCTCTACATACTCCTCTATCCCAGCTTCCTGTATAGCAAGTTTAGCTGTTTTAGCATAGTTTCTAACAAGACCACCAGCTCCTAGCTTTATTCCACCAAAATATCTAGTAGCTACAACAGCAAGATTTGTAACTTCCATATAGGTAATGATATCTCCCATTGGTTTACCAGCAGTACCACTAGGTTCTCCATCATCATCAGTTTTAAAGTACTCCTGTCCATTATCTACTACCTTATAAGCAGAACAGTTATGTGTAGCATCTGGGTGCTTATTTTTTATAGATTGTATAAACTCCTCAGCTTCTACCTTACTTCCAACAGGCTTTACATAGCCTATAAATTTTGATTTTCTCTCTTCAAATTCAATAACATACTCTCTAGCAACACTTTTCATAAATCTCTCCATTAAATTAATTTATCTAAAAAACTAAGAATAGCCATATAAACTGGAGCTATAAATTTATATAAAAATCCAGTCCAACTTAAAATCATAATTATAAAAATACCATATCTATCCATATGGAAGATACTATCTCTTAAATCATAACTACCTATTGAAGCTAGTACTCTTGAACCATCTAGTGGTGGTATTGGCATAATATTAAATACAGCAAGTAAAATATTCAAGCTAATCATATAGAGTACAGGCTCAAGTAGATGTAGAGGAGCTAGTACCTCATAGAAATGTTTAAATAAAAACATACCAATGATAGCCAATAGAATATTTGATAGCACTCCAGCTATTGCTACTAAAAATTCTCCCAATCTTCCATATTTTAGTCTGTAATAATTAATAGGTACAGGTTTTGCCCAACCAAAGACAAAGGAAGAGCCAGATAAAATTAGAAGTATAGGGAAAATAGTTCCCAATGGGTCTAGATGATGTAGAGGATTTAAACTTAATCTTCCATAATTTTTAGCAGTATTATCTCCACAGATATAAGCCATAACTCCGTGAGAAATCTCGTGAACAAGTAGAGAAAATAGAAGTATAGCTATATTGATAAAGATAGAGGGATTAAAAAGTATATTTTTACCAAAGCTTAATAAAATATATGCAATAATCACTCCAAGTATAATTTTTGTAGATGTAGGCATACCTCTATTGAGATATTTTAGTTCGTTTATAAATCTTTTCATCTTTTTTGTAATCCTTTCTAAATTTTAAGATAAATACTCCTGCTATAAGAAAAATATAGAAAATAGTTATAAGCTTACTCTCATTTTTATATTTTATACTCATAAAAGGAATAGTATTAAAAAAATCTACCAATATAAAAAATAGTTTAAAAACTATATTTAATATTGGGGTAATTAAAAATCCTAATGAAAAATTTTCTAAAAGAAGTCCAATAAATCCAAGAGATATAAATAGACTTCCTATTGGAACTACTATCATATTGGTAACAAAAGATAGAAGTTGTATAACACCAAACTCCTGAATAAGTAGAGGTGTAAGAAAAAATTGAATACTTAATGTAAGTAAAACTCCATCTATTATCTTAGACTTTCCTTTATATATTTTAGTTTTAATATATGGAAAAATTCCTGCTATAACAAATACAGCTCCATAGGATAGTTGAAATGAAATGCTGTTAATAGAGGCAGGATTTATAATAAGTGAGAGAACATAGCTTACAGTGAGAGTTTTTAATAACTCTGTATTCTCATCTAAAATTTTTCCAAGAAGATAGATAGCTCCCATAATATATGCTCTATCTAATGAAGGAGAGTGTTCTATCCCAAGATAGTATAGGGTCAAGGTAATTAATAAAAATATATTCCTCCCTCTTTTTTTCAAAGGTAACTTTGTAGGAAGGAGAAAAGAGATAATTGAGATAACCAGCCCTATATGAAAACCAGAAAGAGCCATAAGATGTGAAATTCCTATATAGTTAAATTTTTCTCTCATCTCCTGTGTAAGCCTATATCCCTTTCCTAAAATAACTGCTTCATAGATTCTTTTCATATCATAATCAGAATTTCTTAAAAGAGTTTCACTTTTCTTTTGAAAATATCTGTGGATATTATTTTGAGGCAGAGAGGTAATCTTTTCCACTTGGATATCTAAGTATTCATTTCCATACTTTTTATTAATCTCCTTTATCTCTCCAATCACTTCATATTTGCCATTGGATTTATTGGAAAGATATAGATATGAATTGTTTAATGGATATCTATTATCTATCTTTTCAATCTTCCCACGCCCTTCATAGAGTGAAATTTGAAAAATTTTTATATCTCCTATATTATTTGAGGAGTTGAATAAAAAGAAAGCCCTAATTAAAAATAGAATGGGAAGTAATAAAAGAAAAATATTTTTTTCTCTGTTAAAGATAAAAATACCTAAAACTAAAATTAAACTGAAAAATATTCCAAGCTCTAAAGAGAATAATTTTAGTGCCCCTAAGATGATACTAATCTCTAAAGCTATAAGATAGATTACTTCCACAGATCTCTCCCTTTGTCCTCAATATACTATATTTTACTATATAATATACTTTTAATCTACTAGATATTTTATAAGTACAACATAAATATTATATGAAAGTAAACTAATAATATCTAGTTTCGTTTTTTAAAATCGATTTGTACACCTGTAATTTTATTATTGAGAGTAAACATATGGCTAAAAAATACCCTCTATAAGCTTGTAAAAAGCTCATAGAGGGTATGGTTTCTAATATAGAATTTATGAGTAGCAAAAAACAGATATTTTTCACTATTTTGTATAATTGCAACATAAATATCAGTATAGTGAAAAAAATTACTCTTCATATCTATAATAAAAGAAGAAAGATATTATAAAAGATATAGCTGAAACTAAAGAAGTGAGGTATATACCAGATTTTTCTACTCCCTTAGGTGCTGTGGTAATAGCAGAAAGGATATCTCCATTTCCAGCTACTAATATAATTGGAAGTATAAGTATAGATATCATAAAAGCCATCTTTAAGAAAAATCCCTGTATACCAAAACAAACTCCCTCTATTCTATTTCCATTCTCTTCACTTATCTTGCTACCTATTTCACTGAGCATAGCTGGTGGGAAGATAAAAGCTGAACCAGCAACAGGTATACCAATTAAAGCAAAAAGTGGATATCCCATAGAAACTGGAATGATTTTTCCTAATTGGAATAGGCAGAGAGTGAAAAATGTAAGCATAGCTAGACAAGCTAACATAATTTTTCTATAGCCATATTTTTTAGAAAGCTTATTTGTTGGATAGAAAAATAGAGCTGACATTCCAAAGAGAAGAGCTGATGCAATAGTGATAGCTCCTTTTCCCATTCCCATAATATCCTCTATAAAGTAGTTCATTATAGCTCTTAGATTATTAAAACCTATAAAGAAAAATAGAAGTCCAAAAAGATAGTTGATAAAAGCTTTATTTTTAAAAACTATCCTCATAGTATCTCTAAAATTAGCTTGAGAAGTTTTACCAAGAGAGTATTTTTTCTCAGGAACTAAAAATACAGTGATAAGTCCACCAATAATAACTAACACACATAGAGAGATAACCATACCTCTTACACCTACAAGAGTATCCCCCTTACCTATCATTCCTATTAATGCTCCAGGAATAATCATAGCGATAGCTGTATAAACTAATCTAAAAACTGATTGCCAAGTAGAAAGATTTAATCTCTCTTCAGTTGTCTGCCCTATCTCTGGGATAAGAGAGTTGTAAGGGGCTCCTACTATTGTATAAAAAGTAAAGAACATAGAACCAACTATAGCTAGATAGATAAAAGCTAATTTTTCATTATTCATAGGTGGATAGAAAAAAGCAATAGTAAATAGTGCTAATGGAATAATTCCCACAGCTATAAAAGGAATACGCCTACCCCATCTTGTATTTACTTTATCAGATAAAAATCCTACTACTGGGTCTGTTACCATATCTACAAATCTTGAAATAACTAGAGCTAGTGAGATAAGAAGTGGAGCCATTACAGGCTTTAGTCCTGAACTCTCTGGTGGTAGATAAAAATATAGTATCCATTGAGCAAATATCTGGTCAACAATGGCATAGCTTACCCCTAATCCATAAAAAATCTGTATACTTGTAGGTAATCTTTTACTCATTAGTTTCCTCCTTCAAAATTATTGGGGACTTATAGTCCTTGTAATTATTTATAAGTCTATATATTTTTGAACTCTCCTCATTAAACTCTATTAGAGAGCAAACTTCTGGAGAAAAAATCTCATTCATTTTTTTGTAAGAGGTGATAATCTTACTGTTTTCAAATTTCTTTAGATAGTTTAAATACTCTCTTCCTTTAGAATTAAATCCTAGTATTCTAACATAGGGAATAGATTTTTTTACATCTTCAGTGATAGAGTTAGTAAGTCCTAAAAGTGTATGAGTGAGTACCCTCTGTACTCTTCCCATAGTGTATCTCCTATTGCTAATAGCTTGGAAAAAATTTTTATAGTCAGAAAATTTTACAGCTCCTTCATAGAGCCTATTTTCAAAACCAATCTCCATATCCTGTATATCAGATAGTTTTTTAGAGTTTTTAATTAACTCATATCTAATAAGAGAGTAAAAATCTTCCATATATGTAAAGTTATCATAATCTTTTAAAATATTATAGCTTTCCTTTGTAACAATATTTTTAATCTCTTCATTTTTTTTAAGATGCTCTCTAATCTTTGTAGCACTTGCAAAATCTCCTACAATATTTGTATCGTGATACCCTACCTTTTCTCTTTTTAGAGTCATAGGTGTTATGGAACTTTTCCAATATCTGATGGCTTTTATGTATTCAAGTCCTAAGATATCGTTGGAGTTAAGTTCACTCTCTCTTAAAATCTCTTTCATAGTTAGACTATGTGCAGTGGGATATGAATGTCCCTCTTTTAATCTCTCTTTTAATTTTATTTTAAACTCATCACTTTCTTGAAGTGTAGATATTCTTTTTAACTCTTCAATCTTTCCACTCTCTGAACCAAATACCATAGAATTACATCTTAATTCTTCTAAAATTCCAACAGCTCCTTTAGCAAAAATCTCTGCACTTTGTGAAGAATAGAAAATAGGTAACTCTACTACTATATCTACTCCATTAGCTAAAGCCATCTTAGCCTTTGTCCACCTATCAACTATTGAAGGCTCTCCTCTTTGAACAAAATCTCCACTCATAACAGCTATGATGATAGAGTCAGGATTCAGTTCTTTAGCTTTTTGTAGATGGTATCTGTGTCCATTGTGAAAAGGATTGTATTCCACTACTATTCCTGTGGCTTTCATCTTCTCTCCTTTCTTTGATTTTATTTTCATATTATATCATATTTTATTTAGAAATTTATATAAAAATAAGGAGAGGGCAAACCTCTCCTTAAATTATTTTACTAAGTTTCTAATCCATTTACCAGAGATTAATCTAGGTAGAGTAGCTATCATTTTAAAAGGTTCTTCCATACAAACAAAGAAGTAAACAGTTGTGATAGGATATTTAAAATATGTAGCTCCTAAAAAAGATAGAGGAACTCCTATTCCCCATACAGCTATTAGCTCAACAATAATAGCATACAATACATCTCCACCACCACGTAATACTCCAAGTATTTGCACAGCTCCAAAAAATCTAATAGGAACAAACACTGACATTATTTTTAAAACAGTTATAACATTAGCTTTTGTTTCTGGAGTAATCTTAAATAAAAGAACAATAAATGGAGATAGAAGATAGAAAAATATTCCAACAATAATTCCAAGGAAAACTCCAAAAATATTTATCTTAATAGCAGCTTCCTTAGCTTCACTCTCTTTTCCAGCTCCAATTTTATTTCCTATAACTATACTAGTGGCAATAGCAATACCAATAGCAAAGATATTAAAAGTATTGTTAATAGTATTGGCTATCTGCATAGTAGCAGTGGCATTAGTTCCAAGTTTAGAGTAAGCTATAAAATATACAGTAATTCCTCCTATCCACATTACATCATTAAATACAACAGGAGTAGCAGTTTTGATAAATTTATTGATTAAATCTCTTGTAAAAGTAAACATCTCACTAACTTTACCAGCTATAATATTTTTATCTCTGATATATATAGTGTGTAGTATAAAGTTCATCTCCATAAGTCTAGCTACAGTAGTTCCAAGTGCAGCACCAGTTACTCCAAGAGCTGGGGCACCGAATTTTCCAAAGATAAGTATGTAGTTTAAAATTCCATTGAAAATTAGTCCAATCAAACTAGCATACATAGGTATTTTTGTATAACCAGCACTTCTTAGAGCCATAGCAAAAGAGAGAGATATACTTGTAAAAATATAACTAGGTGCCACAGCAGCTAGATAATCTTTTCCTAAATTAGAAACAATTTTTTCTTGAGTAAATATTCTCATAATATTTTCAGCAAAGAAGACTCCACCTATAACAAATAAGATAGCTGTAATAAGGGAGAAAAGAAGAGATATTCCCATAAATTTATAGATACTTTTTATATCTTTTTTACCCCAATATTGAGCCATAAAGATTCCAGCTCCCATAACTATACCATTGGTAGCATTGTAGTAAAGCATATAATATTGGTTGGCTATCCCTGTTGAAGCAATAGCATTTTCTCCAAGACTACCTATCATCAAGTTATCAAGTAAGTTTAATGATGCTCCAATAAGGTTTTGTAAAATAATTGGAATAGCTAAGATTAAAAGATTTTTAAAAAATTCTCTGTCTTTCTTAAAATTAATTAACATAAATCCTCCTACAAAAAAATAAAAGCAGGTGGGTTATCAGCCGCCCATCTGCTTTTTTATATATTTTATTCCTTTGTTATTATACTATTTTATTCTTTTTCTGTCAATTTTGATTATTTTAATAATTCTTTTCCTTTATTTACATATTCATTCATAATATCTCTAGGAACCATATTTCCACCAGTTGCCCAAGCAATATGAGTGATATTTTCTTTTTTGATATTGTGGGCTTTCAAATAACTCTCTCCAACCTTATCTTTTTCAATGAGTTCTATTCCCTTTACCCCAGCTAAAGCACTAGGCTCAAGGTAAATATTTTCCAAATCTGCCATTTGAGCTAGATATATATACATTTGCTCATCACTTAAAGTATAAGAACCAGATACAATATTTTCTACACATCTACCTACAAAGCTAGATGCTCTACCTACGGCAAGTCCATCAGCAGCAGTTTTATTATCTATTCCAAAATCCTGTACACAAATTTTATCGTGTAGCTTAGTAGCAAGTCCAAGAGTCATACAAGGAGAGTGAGTTGGCTCAGCAAAAAAACAGTGAACACTATCTCCAAAAATAGATTTTAGACCAAACATAACTCCACCAGGACCTCCTCCTACTCCACAAGGAAGATAAACAAATAGAGGATTTTCCTTAGTGATTACTATATTTTTTTCCTCTAGCTGTTTTTTTAGACGAAGAGCAGCTACTGTATAACCTAAGAAAAGAGTTTTAGAATTTTCATCATCTATAAAATGACAATTTTTATCAAGACTAGCTTGTTTACGTCCCTCTTCAACAGCCTTGCTATAATCCTCTTTATATTCAATAACATTGACACCTTTACTTCTGAGCATATCTTTTTTCCATTGTCTAGCATCCACTGACATATGAACTGTTACTTTAAATCCTAGCTTAGCTCCCATTATTCCAATAGATAATCCAAGATTTCCAGTAGAACCGACTGCTATTGAGTATTGAGAAAAAATCTTTCTAAAATCTTCACTATCTAAAATCTCATAGTTATCTGTAATCTTTAATTTTCCACTTTTGATAGCTACATCTTCAGCAAATTTTAGTACTTCATAGATTCCTCCTCTAGCTTTTATTGAACCAGAGATAGGAAGATGACTATCACATTTTAAATATACTTCTCCCTCTACATCTAAAAGATTTTTCATCTTATCAATTTTTACTAAAGGAGATTCAATTATTCCCTTACTTATTTTTGTTTCTGGAAAAACTTTTTCTATATATGAGGAAAATCTCTCAAGTCTTTCACTAGCATCAACTATCTCATCAAAAGAGATTACAGATTTTTTTAATACCTCTTCTGTTGATAGAAGATTTTCATTTAACCAAAATACATCTTCTAAGTTACACATTTTTTTAATTATTGGAAACTCTTCTTTCCACTCTTTTATCTCTTTACCTAATACCATCATCACACCTACTTAATTATAAATTAATTTTATTAATTATATATTAATTTAAAATTACTAAAATGTCAATACTAAAAATAATTTAAGAATTAAAAACTAGGTGGATTGATAGCAAAGATAACTTTTACTTCATCTTTCTCTTCATTTATCCATCTATGTTCAGTAAGAGCAGGAATTCTAATACTATCTCCCTCATTTAAAATATACTCTCTACTTCCAATTGCTATTTTAACTTTCCCTTTTAAGATAAAAGCTACCTCTTCTCCTGAATGACTCTGTCCTATCTCTTCAGTGAAAGAGTAACTAGGGATATTCATCATACAAAATTCAATACTTCCTTTAGTATCAGGAGTTAAGAGCTCATATCTCACTTCATTATTTTCTGGAAGTCCAATAGATTTTCTACTATTAGCTCTGACTACTAACTCTTCATTATTTTCCTCTTTGAAAAACATAAATAGAGGGACATCTAAAGCTTTTGATATAGCTCTAAGAGTAGCAATAGATGGATTAACTAAATCTCTTTCTATCTGACTTAACATAGAAGATGTCATTCCAATTTTTTCAGATAACTCTTTTATTGTAAGTTTTTTATTTAATCTATAGTTTTGAATTTTTTTTCCTAAACCTAAATCTAAGATATCGTTCTTCATAAAATTTCCTTTCAATAAATATTTTAATTTTATTATATCATCTTTGAAAAAAAATACAAAAAATAAAAATAGCAGAATTTTCATCTGCTATTTTTACTCTATATAAAATATTTTGGGGAAAGATTTATTATGTATTAATGATACCATATGATTATGGCAAAAATATTACAAAAAAATATTATTTGAAAAATATGAAAAAATATAGTACTATATACAAAGTTTTACAATTTAATTTATTTTTTACGTTGAATAATTATAAAATTTCCTAATTCCTCAATTTCTTTATTAGTCACATTAACGTCTGCTCTTCTTAGTAATTCCTTAAGTCAACCAACTCAGCTATTTTAGATTTTTTATTGTTCTTTATAAAGTTCTAACCACACGAAAACCAAAGAAGTCATATTTCATCGTAGCCTTAGCATAACCACGATAGACAATATTACAATCCCACTCATCGCTGTAGCAATTACCACCTTTTAATGTTCTAGTTATTACACAAGAATCATAACTATAAGGTCTTTTATTTGATACATATATGGTATGTGGAGTGTCAGAACATCGCTCATATACCTTTCCAGTGCAATCATATATTCCAAGTTCATTTGTTTTTTACTTCCTACACCATGGGTTTCACCTCTAGCATTGTAAATACACCATGTAACTTCATCTAGATTATTACTTGCTGCAAACTGAGTATTAAATGTTCCATTTAGAATAGTTGTCTCTCCACCTCTTGCAAACCATTCCCATTCAGCTACTGTTGGAAGTCTATATTCTTCTGTTTTTTTAAAATCAGCACGATTTGGGCGAACACTATTTGTTCCTAATTGATTTATTTTTAATTCATCATCTGTTAAGCCATACATTGGCTCTCTAATCTACACTTCACACTAAGTTTATTATAATATTCTAAAGCTTCCCACCAAGAAATTCTATCTACTGGATTTCTTCCACCTACAAAGTTACTTGGGTTATTTCTCATCAACTTTACCCACATATCCTGAGTTACTGGATATTTTAATACCTTTAAGTCTGAAACCACTCTCTTTCTATTGAAAAATGAAGGTATATATTTTCCAACTTGAACAAATACCATATTCTTATTTTCAGGCTCTTTACCTTCTTTCTTCTTAGCACCTATTTTTTCAAATGATAGATTTTCTCCTAACCTTAACCTTTTTAATTCTTTCATAAATAAAAAAACACGATTTGTGATAGTTTTAATTTGGGGTAATTTAATTTTAAGCTTATTTTTCTCCATAAAAAATTTTGGAAATTGCATAGTAAGTGTCCCCCCTTTTTTGTTATATTATAAACTAAACTGTACTCTATCAAATACTCAATTTAATTATTAACATTTTTTCTTTTTTATTCATTGAGTTTTCTATATTCTACGGAATTTTTAATATGTTTTCTCTTCTTTTTTATTCTAGAAGAGATTTTTAATTCTTTAAATTTCAAAACAAGAAACTTTTTTTAACAAAATAGAAATTATTAGCATTTAACTTCTTATTCTTGAACTCTATACATTCAATCTGGTAGCATTACACGATAATCAAGACTTGAAAATGACGTAAAATAGATAATTTTATCCTTTTATAAATAAGAAATTTTTGTTTGATACTATTTCTTCAACTTTAAAACTCCTTCTTTGAAATAAACATCCCATGTTCATAAATTTCTATAACTTTAACTTTTCCATTTTCATAATATTTTTTCATCTCGCCATGATATAATCCTTGCTCATCATGAAAAGATTCTGTTCGAATATTTCCATTTTCATAGTAAGTTATTCTTCTTCCATTTCTTAACGATCCATTTTTATAAAAAATCTTCTCTGCTACATTTCCATTTTCATAATAATTAATATCTTCTCCTTCTAAAGTCCCATCTTTATAAAAACGTTTTCGCTGAATTTTTCCATTTTTATAATAGTAAACACTCTTTCCATTAAGAACTCCTTTTTTAAATTGTTCTATTCCTAATATTTCTCCAGTTTGATAATATAGTTTAGCTTCACCTTCATACTTCCATTCATCATTATCTAAAAACCTCACTTCTACATATAAAGCTCCATCTCGATAGTATGTTTTTTTTATTTTATTTTTATAGTCTATGAATACTTGTGGCTGTCCATCCTCATAATAGTATTTTGCTTCATTTATAGGAATACCATTTTCATAAATACTTTCACTTTGAATTTGTCCGCCCCTATAATAAGTCGTTCTATTTCCATAAAGTTTTCCATTTTTATAACTTTCTTTCATTTGTATTTCTTTTGGATAATAATATGCGATAGAAACTCCATCTTTTTTTCCATTTTTAACATTAATTTCAAATGAAACACCATCATTCTCAAAATCTTTAACTATCTTTCCAGTAAAAGGCTTATTTTCTCCTTTTTTATATAAAATTCTCTCTATTCCCCCTTCTAAAATTTTGGTAATTTCAATTCTCTCTTCAATCTCATCTATTTTAATTACTCTTTCTCTACATGAAATTAAATTTATCATAATTAAAATTAACAAAATTAATTTTTTCTTCATAGTTCTCCTTTAATCGCTTATTCCATAAAAATATCTTTTTTTGCTTATTTTTCTTCTTTTAGAGTTTATGTATATTCCAAATTCTGTTAATCTATCATCTGCATCATAATCCCAATAACATATTGGAAACCCATGTATATAATATATTTTTGAATAAATTTGACCAACATAATTAAATATCCACATTCCATTTTTTTTATTTTTTCTATAATATCCTTTTTCAATTATTTGAGTCGAAGAATCTAACGAAACAGGATAATTTGTATCATATATCTCTGTATATCCATTTTTAAAAATATCTGAATTTACATTTTTTAAATTTAAATCAGATACAGTGCCATAAAAAATCTCTTTTATATAAAAATAATCACATTCTTTTGGATGCCTTTCCATTAAAACATAACACCATTTTTTTGTTTTATTGTTATAGAGAATATATAATCTAGTACTTAAACTTTCATAGAGAAGCTGTCCTTTTGAAACATCTAATTCTTGAAATTCTGTCATGTATCTCTCTTTTAATTTTCCATTTTTGTCTTTTTGCCAATTTCGTATCTGTTTAAAATCATCATAATTTTCTACAACTTTTTCGCGATTTCCATTGCTTGAATATGTATACAATATTTTTTTAGACAAAATGCCATTTCTGTAAATATATTCTTTTTGAACTCTTGAAGTATTTAAATCATAAAATATATCTTGTGATATTTTAGGCTCAAAACTTTGTATAATACTTTCCCTTAATATTTTATTATCTTTATATTCTACTTTTCTAATAACTCCATCTCCTGAGCTTCCATAATTTTTATAATAAGCAATACCAGTTATAGGATAGTAATTCTTCCCAAGTTCTCCTTCACAATAAGAAAACAACGAATAAATATTCCTTGTACCTGAATAATAAAAAACATAATAATTTTTACTATTATCAGTATAAACTAATTCATTACCGAAGTTAGCACATAAAAATTTTAAATTTTCACTTAATAAATTTTTCTCAAATTCCTTTTTAATACTATATAAAAACTCTCTTGTATCCAATTCGACAAAAGGTAATTTGTCATTTAAATATTTTTTTAACTTATCAGTTGAAAAATTTTTATCAGTTGAAAATAATTCTTTTATTTCTTGATTTTGTTCCTCATTTAAGAAGTCATAAAATTTATTATCTTCAGAGGAATAATAATATATTTTTATATAATTTTTCCCATTTTTTTTAAAAACTAGACATATTTCTTCATTATCGTCAAAATTCAAATCAACAGTAAATATATCTATAATTGAATAATTTTTTGAAATATTATCTACTAAAATATTGATTTTTTCTTCATAGTAATCATAGTATATTACATCAGAATCATCATTCCATACTTCTTCTCTCCTTTCTATTCCTTCGATATATATTTTAGTTTCGTTACTCTTTTTAGTTGTCTTTATCTTCCCAATTATTGTGGAATAATTAGTGGGTGATTCTAATTTTATCTCTTTGCTAAAACAAAGATTTATTAATAATAAAAATATAAAAATAATCTTAAACATTTTAGTTTTTTTTATTATTCTTTCTAGTATTCTTTTTTTTTAATTCCCCATTTTTATATTTTGACTTTTCTATAATCTCTCCATTTTTTGAAAAATATTGAGTAATTTCTTCTCCTGTTTCTTTATTAAATCTTTCTTTTCTGAAAGTAACTCCATTAGAGTAAAATATTTCCTTTATTACATAATTATTTGTATTTTTTTCCATAAATTCCTCGCTTATTATTATTTATAATTAACTATTTTACTCCTTTAATGCTTTATGCCTTTCTTCGGTTGAAATATATATGTATATAATATTTTTATTGGTATAATATATCTTCACATAAATTTTTTCTTTCTCATAATCATAATAGCAATCATTATAAAGAGTATTTTTTTATAATTATATCATAAAAAAATTTTTTATTTAAATTGTAGTTTTCCATGTCATAAATAATTTTCTCTACTTTTCTTCTAGCTTAATTTCAATAAAAAAATTTACTGATGCAACAAAAACAGCAATTTTGGAGGGCTACAAGTTTATTCATATAAATACAGTCGCTCCATTTGGAACATTTAGAACAAAAATTAGAAATGGGATTACATCAGAAAAACATGGAATAACCTTGTTAAGGACTATTGCGATGTAATTTGTCGAAAGAAAGCTCTTGAACTCATCTAAATAAATATCATTAAATATTCATACAAAACCGAGAAAAAGGGGTATAATTATACCCCTCAGATTGAAGACAAACAATCATTAAACTAAATTTAGATTAGTGGTTGTTTTCTTTATTTTTTGAAAATTTATATTTCTCTTCATCTTTTTCTTTAAAATAAATAAAAAAAGACTATTTCTAGCCTTCCATATTGCTAATTTTTTTAAATTCATAGATACAAATTTGAGGGTTAGCTCCATCTTTAATTTGGCTAGCCCTCTATATTGAGTATATCTCATTCCATGTAATTCTTTTGCATCTGCAAATACTCTTTCTATTGTTTGACTTCTTAAAGAGTATAATGCGCTACTTCCTTCTCTATGTCTAATGTCTTCTACTTCTTCTATATATTTTTCCCAAATATGCCTTGTTATTATTTTGGTACTATTTTTACTTTCTGTACATTTATCTTTTAATAAACAATTTTTACATTCTTTTGGATTACTTTTATATTCTCTATACCCTTCTCGATTAGTAGTTGAATACTTTAAAATCTTATCATTTGGACAAAGATAACAATCATAAAATTCATCATAAACATATTCGTATTTTTTAAAAAATCCATACTTTGTCATAGGTCTTTTGTATGGCATAATTGGTATTACATTATCATCAATCAATAATTTTGCTATTGCTGGAATTTTATATCCTGCATCAACTACAATATTTTTTATTCCAGAATATTTGTTTTTTAATTTTTTATACAATTCTGGAAAAGCTTTAGAATCATGAATATTACCGGGATTAACTACAAAATCTAATACGAAATTATTTTTATCACACGCTGTATTAGCTGAATATGCAAATACCTTTTTATGTTCACCTTTATGGAAAACACCACATTCTACATCTGTTGTACTTTGTTTTATTCTTTTCTCTTTAATAGTTTTATCAAAATTTAAAGTTTTTTTTTTATGATTTTCTCTATCTAAATTAATCTCTTTTTCAAGTTGTTCTTGATAAAATTTTGAGTTCTCTTCTATTAAAACATTTCTAGCTTTCTTATTATTAGCGCTAGCTTTAATATGTGTTCCATCAACAAATACACTTTCAATATTAACAAATCTACATTTAATAGCTTCAGAAATTATCTCGTTAAAAATCTCTTCAAATATTTTTGTATTTTGAAATCTTCTTTGATAGTTTTTTCCAAAAGTAGTAAAATGAGGTATTTTTTCATCAAGACCATATCCTAGATACCATCTGTAAGCAATATTAACTTCAATTTCTTTAATAGTTTGCCTCATAGAACGTATTCCAAAAAGATATTGAATTAGAATTATTTTAAATAAAACAACAGGATCAATACTATTAGTTCCAGTATTACTATATAGAGGCTTAACTTTTTCATAAATAAAAGATAAATCAAGCGCAGAATCAATTTTTCTAATAATATGATCTTGAGGTACTAACATATCAAGATTAATATTTTTAACATCTTGTCTAGCATTATTATTTCTTATTTTCATCATATTAAATCACCTAAATTTATTATATCAGGCTTTTTCTAAATTAACAAAACAAAAAAGGCCATAGACAAATTAATTGTCTACAGCCTGAGGGGTATAATTATACCCCTTAAGTTATAGATATTAATTTAGTCTTTTTTACTATCAAACTCAATTTATTCAATAATTTTTTTTAAATTATCTTTGATAACAATAGCTTGAGAATTATTAATAGGACACATTTCTATGTTTGAAAATTCTTCTAAAATCTGAGTTGTGACTTTTTCAAACGGTGCAGTAAGATAATGTGGAAGAACATAAAAATCAATTAGATTTAAACCTAAATAATTATCTTGTGAATAATCTTCTGGAATTTTGTCCATTCTTTCGATATAAGTGATTGTAGGAGCACATATAATAGCTCCTGCTGATTCACCTATAAATAATTTACCATCTTCTATTTGTTCTTTCAAAAGTTTATCTACTCCAGTTTTTCTTAATTGATCAATTAGAAAAAAAGAATTTCCTCCTGTGAAATAAATAATATCTACATCTTTAAATATAGCTTTTATATCTGAGAATTTCTCTTTAGAAATTTCAGTTTCTATCAATTTAGCCCCTAATTTTTTAAATAGTTTACGAGCAGAGCCCACATACCCTATATATCCCTCATTAATTGACGCCGTAGGGATAAAAGCTACTGTTTTACCATTGATTTCATCTTTGATTAATTCTCCCACTTTTGAAAAATGTGAGCATAAAAACAAATTACTCATAATAACCTCCTCAATAAATACACCTCTTAATAATTTTGCTTAACATAAAATATAATCTTTATAATAACATATTATTTAAAAAAATTAATAAATTCTAGTTTTATTAGCTGTAATATTTTGATTCAACTTAAGTGAACCTCTCCCACTTAAAATTACTTTGTAATTTTTGAAGTGGGAGCTTCTTCTTGGGAAGTAGTTGCTTTTGTTA
>ENA-UEPQ01000390-UEPQ01000390.1-human-gut-metagenome-genome-assembly--contig:-NODE-390-length-22337-cov-42.525741_pt1 | contig 22337 bp, 20 predicted proteins | sample MGYA00242903_ERZ507922 | MGnify/ENA primary metagenome ERZ507922 (study PRJEB26167, sample SAMN06115483) | human gut metagenome | host: Homo sapiens | place: China:Sichuan | collected 2014-10-16... | reverse complement strand
TTCCTCGATTTTTCTCTTTTGAAACTCTAATAACTCTATATCCTTTTTTCCATACTCCTCTACATAAATATCAAAATTTTTACTAGGTGGAACTATCTCCTGTAAATTGTTATCTCCTATCTCTATTCCAAAATCATAGGCAAATTTTTCTTTTAACTTTAATAAATTTCTTTTTAAAACATCTATTTCTAGTTGCATATTTTTTATACTATATTGAATACTATCTAATTCTATCTTAGCAACTGCTCCTAACTCATAGGATTTCTTCATTTTCTTTTCTTCTACACTTAGTTTTTCGATACCACTTTTCTTTATCTCTATCTCTAACTCACTGTTTTTATACTCTTTATATAGATTGAGTAAATCTATTTTTTGTGTCTCTAAATTCTTTTTATAATCTATTCTATCTATCTCTTTTGTATATTCCAACTGCTTTAATTGATTTTTACTTTCTGAATAAATCAAATCTTTTAAACTTTTCTCTATTCCATATACAGCCTCATCTTCTGAGTTATAATTTTTTGTTCCTTCAAAATATATAGGTCCATACTGTACTCTACCAGTTGTTTCAAAGGCATCCTCTCTATTACTATAGTTAGAGGTAGCACTTGTTTCAACTCCATTAAAATCATCTAATTTATAATACTTCTCTTTATCACTGTTTATCTTATTTTGTATCTCATAAATTTCTCTATTGTAAGATTTTTCATCTAACTCTTTTAGCATTGTATCTAAACTTATATTTTTTCCATAACTCATTATCCCCAATAGAAAAAATAAAAAAATCCCCTTCTTCATCTTACTCCCTTCCTATAATATTTTTTTCTTTTATTATCTATTAACTTTGTGTCCTGATTATGTCAAAACATAAAGGATGTTGTAATTTAAGAAATTATAAAAATAAATCAAGACTAACTTTCGTTCAAAGAATAAAGAGCAAGTATTGCTCAGCTCACTAAAAACACAAAACTCGTTTCACTCAAACAGTTGTGTTTTTTAGCGTTTACTTTCGCTGACTTGCTCTATTTATTCTTCTCAATCTTCGTTATTCTTGATTTTTTATGTCTCTACTAATCTTCTTAAATTGAAATCAAGGTAAAGTAAAAACAAATGAAAAGGAAAAAAATTTACTGTAATGAGCATTGCGTAAGCACCAGCGATTGAAAGTAAACTTTTTTCCTTTTATATTATTGAATAATTTTATTTTCTGATTTCAATTTAAGAATTTAGACTATTCTTTTTTATCTTTAATTATGATGGTTTTCACAGTTACACTTATGTTCCTTAGAACTATGGTTATGTCCTCCACAAGAACATCCTCCAGAGCTACAACCACCATCTCCACAACTACATCCCTCTCCTTTAAAAGCTCTAACAACACTTCTTAGAGCAAAGAAAGCAATTATAGCTATGATTATTATTAAAATAATTGTTTTCATAATAGTTCTCCTTTCATTAGAGATAATTTTTCACAAAATATTAGAAGAAAAATCTTCCTATTTGGAATACTAGTGTAGATACTATATAAGGTACTACCAACATTATTCCTACAACTTTTCCTAAATATCCCCAACCAAACTCATGTTTGATAGCTCCTAATGTAGCTACACATGGAACAACTAGAAGAATAAATGTCATGAAAGAGTAAGCTCTTAATGGTGCTAACTCATCATTAGGCCATAGATTAGCAGTTGCTTGAACTATTCCTCTTCCCTCTTCCTCTATCTCATCTGCTTCTGGAGTTGTAAATAGTCCTGATACATTTAGACTTAACATTCCTGTTACAGAGTCTTTTATAGCCACCCCAAGTCCTTTTACTTGTTCAGCTAAATCTTGTCCAAAAGTTGTTTCTTCTACAACTTCTTCAGCTGCTTCTTCATCTCCATTTTCTAATGGTAATGCTTGTGCTAAGAATCCTACTACTACCTCTTTAGCTGCTATACTAGGTGGAATAGCTGCCACTGTCTCCCATCTATCTCCAAAACCAGTAGGCTTCATAATAGGTGCAAAAGTATGTCCAAATTTAGCTATATATGAAGAGTTTGAATCTCCATGATTTGGGAAATATGTAAGAGCCCATAATATCATCATAATTCCTAATATTACAGTTCCTGCTCTTTTAATATAATCAAATACTCTTAACCAAGTAGAATTCAAAATAACTTTTAAACTTGGTATTCTATAAGGAGGTAACTCTATAAGTAAAGCTCTATTTTCTGGTTTAAACCCTTTTACATTTTTTAATACAAGTCCTACTAAAATTGCTATTACTATTCCTAGTAAATAGATAGATACAACTACAAGTCCACCTTTAGCCCCAAAGAAAGCTGCTGTAAATAATCCGTATACTGGTAATCTAGCACCACAAGACATAAACGGTGTCATTGCTGCTGTCATCTTTCTAGAACTTTCATCTTCCATAGTTCTAGTAGCATATATAGCTGGTACTGTACATCCAAATCCCACTACCATAGGTACAAATGATTTTCCATTTAATCCTAGCTTTCTCATTATTTTATCCATTAAGAAAGCTACTCTTGACATATATCCACTCTCTTCTAAAATCGCTAAGAAGAAGTATAGGAATACCATAACAGGAACAAATGTAAGAACTCCTCCTACTCCTCCTACTATTCCATCTACAACTAAAGAGCTTAACCAATCTGGAGTTCCCTCTACTAACATACCTACATATTTTCCTACAAAGTCTGCAAAGAATCCATCTACCCAATCAATAAATGGAGCACTTCCATTGAAAACAAAAGCCATTACTCCAGCCATTATTAAGAAAAATAGTGGTAATCCCAATACTCTATTTAAAAGTAATTTATCTACTTTATCAGTAAAATCTAATCTTGATTTCATTGAAGTAGTAAATGTCTTAGCTAAAATTCCATTAACACTTCCATATCTTTGCTCTGCTAATATTGTTTCACTATCATTATCATATTTATCTTCTAGTTTTAATATTTTCTCTTCAAAACTCTTCTCTGCATCTATATTAAATCTAGTTTTTAATTTTTCAATTATATGAGTATCTCTCTCTATTAATTTTATAGCTAAAAATTCTGATGAGTATACTTTTAAAGCTTCTTCATAATTTTTATCTGACTCAATAGTTTTTACAATATCCTTTATTAATGTGCTTGTCCCTTCATCAAATGGAAGAGAAAACTTCTCTTTTTTATTTCCTTTAGCTAGCTCTAAAGCTCTATCCATAAGCTCAGTTATTCCTGTTCCTTTTAGAGCAGATACTGGTATAGCTTTCATCTCCATAAAATTTTCAAACTCTTTGATATCTAATTTATATTTTAACTTATCAAACTCATCATATAGATTTAGAGCCATAATAGTAGGTTTTTCTAGCTCTTTTATAAGAAAAGTTAAATACAAGTTTCTCTCTAAGTTTGTAGAATCTACTACGTTAATTACAACATCTGGATTCTCTTCAAGTATAAAATCTCTTGTAATTTTTTCTTCTAATGAGTATGGACTCAAACTATATACTCCAGGTAAGTCAACTAACTCTATCTCTTCACCTTTGTAAGTAAAAGTTGCTTCTTTCTTTTCCACTGTTACCCCTGGCCAGTTTCCTACTTTTAACTTTGAACCTGCAATAGCATTAATCAAAGCTGATTTTCCAACATTTGGATTTCCTGTAAATGCTAATCTTATCATAACCTTCTCTCCCTCTATAAATTATTCTTCAACTTTCTCTACTTCTATATTTTTTGCATCTTCTTTTCTTATAGCTATTCCTGTTCCCTTTACTATATACTCCTGTGGATCTCCTAATGGTGCATTTCTTTCTAGTTTAACTATTTCTCCAGCTGTAACTCCCATATCGACTAATCTCTTTTTTAGCTCCCCTATTCTTCCTATTTTGATAATTCTTGCTCTCTCCCCGTTTTTTAAATCACATAACTTCATTTGTTTTCCTCCATATATAACTTTTAAATCCTTTGATATACAAAATTTTATTTTAAATAAGAACAGCCCTTTCAGGCTGTTAATATCTTCTATATCTCTTGTAACATTATTTTATTTGCTACTCCAAAGTTTAAAGCATATTTTATCTTATCATTAACTTTTACTATGAAGCAATCTTTGCTTCCATTCATTACACGAATCTTATTTCCTACACAGAGCCCTTTATCTAAAAGACAACATTTTGACCCTCTTTGTCCCTTTATCTCTTTTATTAAAAAATCTTTATTCATTTGAGCAAAACATAAAGGTACCATATCAATCCTCTCCTTCAGAAATACTTCTTCATTCTATGTAATAATTATAAAATACAAATAAAAATTTGTCAATAGAAAACCTTTGAATATAAAAATATTATTTCAAATTTTCTTTTTATTTAATACTTTTCTTTTTTTAAATTTTCTTTTTTAAGATATTTTAATTATAGATATCAAAAAATATAAAAATCAAGAATGACTTTTATCAATCTTTGTCACTCTTGATTTTTTATATCTCTAGTAACTTTCTTAATTAGTGATACTCCACTATCTCTCCAAGTGAGATACTTTTTTGTATATCTATCACTCTTTGATTACTACTACCTTTCCATTTTAAATTTAAATCTTTTTTCTCTATGTCAAATCTTCCATCTATTAATACATCACATAAAGAAACCAACTCAAATCTCTGTTTATCTTTCTCTAGCTGTTCCCAAGTAAATCCTGACCACATCCAAATATCTTTATCTGGAAATTGGCTTTTAAATTTTTTTAAAAACTCTATCAGTGGTTCTACATTTTTACAATAGGTAGGATCTCCTCCTAATAAGGATAAACCTTTTGCTGCCTTTCCATATTTTTTAAAGTATAAAAATATCTCCTCTTCCTCTTTTTCTGTAAAAGGATTTCCATAATTAGCATCCCAAGTATCTTTATTGAAGCATCCCTTGCATCTATGAGTACAACCACTCACAAATAAACTAACCCTTATACCCTTTCCATTTATCATGTCAGAGTATTTTATTCCAGAATAATTCATATTGCATCTCCTAGTTATGTTTTACTCTACTTATTATCTCTTTTTGTTTTCCTTTATTAAATGGTCTTGCATTTGGTTGACTCAAATATCCACATACTCTTCTTATTACACTCATCTTATCATTCTCATGATTTCCACATTGTGGGCATTCAAATCCTCTCTCAGTAGCTAAAAACTCTCCTTTAAATCCACATACATGGCATTTATCAACTGGTTGATTTATTCCCATATAGTGTATTCCTATCTCTTTTGCGTATCTTAATATCTCTATTATTGCTTCTAAATTATTTTTTAAAGAGTCTGTTTCTATATAACTGATATGCCCACCCTTAGAATATTGATGTCCTAAAGCCTCTAATCTCAATTTTTCAAATGGATTGATATTAATATGAGAAGATACATGGAATGAGTTATCATAATATCCTTTATCTGTAATTCCTTCTATATCTCCAAACTCCTCTCTATCTATTCTTGCAAATCTATCACAAAGTGATTCAGATGGAGTTCCATATAGTGCAAATCCTAAATTTGTTTCAGCTTTAAATTGAGCTACTTTTTCAGATATATATTTTAAGATATTAAATGTTTTTTCATAGATCTCTTCATTATAAGCAAAATCTTCTCCATAAAGAAGTTGAGATACTTCACTAAGTCCTATATATCCAATAGAAACAGTAGCATATCCTCCCCAGATTAAATCTTTTATTGTTTCTTTAGGTTGTTTCTCTGCTAATGCTCCAGATTGCCATAAAATTGGTGCCATTTCAGCTTGAGTTTTTTCTAAGTAGTGAGCTCTAAATACAGAGTTTTCTTTACACATCTCCATCACTCTATCTAGCTCTTTATAAAATCCTGCTTCATCTCCTCTATTTTTTATAGCTATTCTAGGAAGATTAATAGTTGTAGCTCCTATATTAAATCTTCCAGAGTAAATTTCCTCTCCTTTTTCATTAAACCAAGGAGATAGGAAAGCTCTACATCCCATAGGATAAACAACTGTTCCCTTTTCTAGTTGCTCTTTAGTTATAAACAAAATATCTGGATAGATAGATTTTGTCATACACTCAAATCCAAGTTGTGCTATATCCCAGTTAGGGTCTTCCTCATTCATATTTAGCCCTTCACACATAGCATATACTATCTTAGGAAATATTGCAGTCTCTTTTTTAGCTCCAAACCCTTCCATTCTAGTTCTAAATACAAACTCTTGTACAAGTCTTCCTTCCCAAGAAGTTTCTGTTCCTATACCTATTGTTGTAAAAGGTGTTTGTCCATTTACAGTTGAAAGAGAGTTTATCTCATATTCCAATCCTTGCATAGCTTGTTTTACAGACTCTCTTGTTAAATCACAACTATACTCATATGCCAATGGATATTTTTCCTTTAACTCCATATTAGAGTACTCTATATTTCCTCTATCTATTATCTCTTTTATCGTAGTTTCATCTACTCTTTCTACATATTTTAAACCTTTAGTAAAATGCTTTTTAAAACTTTTTTTAATATATGGAACTAAAGCTCTATCTAAATATGGAATAGAACATCCTCCATATGTATTAGATGAAACAGAAGCTATAATCTGTACTATATGTCCTACTGCTACATCTACAGAATTTGGTTCTAACATCTTTGCATTTCCTATGTTACAACCACCTTTTAACATTCTCTCTATATGTACTAATTCACAGTTAGTCTCTTTAAATAGAAGATAATCCAAATCGTGAATATGAATCTCTCCTGTTTCATGAGCTTTCTTTAAGTGTTTAGGTAAAATTTTATTTAAGTAGTAATCCTTTGAAGATATTCCTGCTAATAAATCTCTTTGTACTGATATTGTTTTAGCATCTTTATTAGCATTTTCACTCATTATATCTTCATTAGAAGCATCTACCAGTTCAGCTATATTTTTATAGATTCCTTTTTCCTTATTTCTTATCTCAGTTTTAATTGCTCTATAACTTTGATAAGCTATTGCTATATCTTTCTCACTAGAAGCCATAAGTTTTTTTACAACTATATCTTGTATATCCTCTACGTGCATTCTTTTATTATCCATGTTTTCTATCTGTGTTGTTATTTTTTCAACAAGTTCGTTATTTACAGTTCCAGAACTTTGCTTGAAAGCCATTGTCATAGCTCTTACTATTCTATCTCTATCAAACTCTACAATAGTCCCATCTCTTTTTATAACTTCTTTCATCTATATCAACCTCACTCATTTTTTTACCTAAACTATTATACAACCTTTTAAGTAAAAAGAAAAATATATACAATATATAGTGGCAAATAAAAAAAATCCTAACACTATATAGTGCTAAGACTTCTTTTTCCTCTTATTTTTGATTTGAGAGCCTCAAAAAAATTTTTTATCTCCTGTCAAATATAAGATATATATAATAGAAGATTTTTTCTCAAATTTTTTATAAAAATTTAATAATTTTTTTAAAGAATTGCCCTTTTTATAAAAAATTAATCTTTGTATAACTCAAGTATCTCTAAATACTCTTTTCTTATCTCTTCACGTAACTGCTTTGGCTCTAAAATTTCTGCCTCTTTAGAAAACTGTCTAAAATAAAGTTTAGCATTTTCATTGGCTACCTCAAAATAACAGATATGTCCCTCTTTCTTTACAAGTTTTGGACGATAGTTAGTCAAACTTTTTAAAAGGCTTTCTCCCTCTTCTGTAAGTCTTACTTTAACAATATTTCCATTTCCTAAGAAAGGGTCAAAGTTTTTTCTCATATTCTCTATATATTTTTTATCCTTACCTTTTATCTTTTCTTCTAAAATAGAAACTATTTCTAACTCTTTTAATTTAAAGTTAGCATACTCTTTTTTTTCCTCATCATAACAGAAGAGAAAGTTTTCATCTCCTCTTTCCTCTCTTTTAATAAAGTATGGCTCTACACTAAAAACTCTCTTTAAATATTTTATCTTTATTTTCTTTTTTTCTTTAATTGCTTCTAATATAGCTTTTACTCTGTCTTCAAATATAAAAAGCTCCCTTTGATATTTAAATTTTGAAGTATATAGTTCAAATAGCTCTCTAAAATATTCAGCCTCTATATCTACTTCATTAGCTTTTAAAACATCATAGTATATCTCCCTATTTGAAACATTTAAATCAAATTGTATAATCTTTTTCAGAGGACGCCCTTGAGTTTCAAGAAGTTTCTCTACTTCCATTTTTTTATTATATTTAAATCTTTCTAGAATATAATTACATAGTTTATTATTATTGATACCAAATTCCTCTGTATCATTTTTCATAAGACGCCATATATCCTCTGGAACAGTTACCCTTATCTTCTTCATAGTTTTTCCCCCATTCCAATACTATTTTTCTATTATATCATAATTTTCACAAATAAAAAAGATTGAATTAATAGAAATCTAGTTTCTAATTTTAATTCAATCTTCCTTTGTAATATTTTCCTAAGTTAATATTACATCTATTTTAATGTTTTATATAGCTATGCTGAGAAAAGTTCACTATCTTTTAGATAGGCTTCTCTATTATTAAAGATTTTTAAAAGTTTCTCAGGAGTAAGTTTTTTCTTCTCCTCTCCTTTGATATCAATGATTACCTCTCCATTGTGTAACATTATAAGTCTATTTCCATAGTTTATAGCATCTTGTAAATTATGAGTTATCATAAGTGTAGAGATTTGATTTTTTTCTACTATCTCTTTTGTCTTATCCATTATAATTTTAGAAGTCTTAGGGTCAAGAGCTGCTGTATGCTCATCTAATAGTAGTATCTCTGGTTTATTAAGAGTAGCCATTATAAGAGCAAGACATTGTCTTTGTCCACCAGATAGAGAACCTACTTCTGTATCCATTTGATTTTCTATTCCTAAATCAAGCTCTTTTAAAAGCTCTCTATAATACTCTTTTCTCTTTTTATTAAGTCCCATAGTAAATCCAAATCTTTTTCCTTTGTTATCTGCCATAGAAAGATTTTCGAATACTGTCATTGATGGAGCTGTTCCCATAGATGGATTTTGATAAACTTTAGAGATGAAACCTCCTCTTTTATATTTAGGTAGTTTTGTAATATCTCTACCATCTATATCAATACTTCCACTATCTACTACTACATTTCCAGTTATTGTATCTAGAAGAGTTGATTTTCCTGCTCCATTACTTCCTATTATAGAGATAAAATCTCCTTTCTCCACTTGAAGATTTAAACCTCTAAATACTTTTTTCACTGTTCCTAATTCAGTAACAAAGCTTTTTTCAATAGAATTTATATTAAGCATTTACAACTCCTCCTTTTTTCAATGATTCTTTTTTTAGTTTTAAATATATAATAATTACTACCAATATAGATGTTATAAGTTTTAAATCACTAGCATTCATTCCCAATTTTAATGATAGAGCTATTATTGCTCTATATATTACAGTTCCTATTATTACCATTGTAGTAGCTTTTATAATTTTTTTCTTTCCTATTACTACCTCTCCTATTATTATAGAAGCAAGACCTGTAATGATAGTTCCTGTTCCCATTCCCACATCAGCAAACCCTTGATATTGAGCAAGTATTCCACCAGAAAGAGCTACTAAACTATTAGCTATCATAAGTCCATAAAGTTTTAATTTGTTTCCATCAAGCCCTAGAGCTGTTACTAAGCTCTCATTATCTCCTAAAGCTTTTAATACAAATCCAAATTTTGTTTTAAGTAAAAAATCTATTGCTAACTTTACTATTAGTAAGAAAATAACTACAACTACTATTGCTGATACAGTTCCATTGAATAGATGTTTTGACATAAATAGTGGTATATTTGATTTTCCCATTATTCTTAAATTAACACTGTATAATCCTGTCATTACTATAATTCCAGCAAGTAGATTAGTCACTTTTAATTTTACATGAATCATACCTGTTATAAGTCCAGCTACTGCTCCAGCTAACATAGCTACAACTAAAGCTATTAATGGATTTACTCCTTTTACTATAAGTGCAGCACTTACAGCTGCCCCTAATGGAAAACTTCCATCTACTGTCATATCTGGGAAATCCAATATCTTATATGATATATAGACTCCTAATACCATTATTGCAAATATAAAACTCTGTTCAATAGTTCCTAATAACATCTCTCTTACCTCTCTTAATACAACTTAGCTCCCTCTAAAGCTCCTAAATCTATTCCATATTTCTCTGCTGCTTTTTTATTTACTATAAGTTGAGTATTTTTTAAAGTTTCAACTGGCATATTTTTTGGCTCCTCTCCTTTTAAAACTCTTATTACCATCTCTCCAGTTTGATATCCTAACTTTTCATAATCAATAGTGTCAGTTATTAAAGCCCCTTGTGCCACTTGGTCTTCAATACAACCAACTACTGGTACATTTTTTCTATTAGCTTTATCTAATACAAGTGGTGTAGCTGAAACTACTAAGTTATCTGTTGGTGTATATAGCACATCTACCTTATCAAGTAATGAGTCAAGCCCCATAGCCATATCATTTACATTTGTTACTCCTGTTTCTATTATTTCTAATCCAAGCTTTTTACTTTCCTCTTTAGCACTTGCTACTTGTACTTGAGAGTTTTGTTCACTTGTGTTATAGATTATTCCAACTTTTTTAGCCTTTGGTAATATCTTAGTGATAGTTTCTAATTGTTTGTATATTGATGTTGCGTCACTTGTTCCTGTAATATTATCTCCTACAAGTCCAGCTGCCTTTACATCTGTTACTGCTGTAATAACTATTGGTATCTCTTTAGTTACATTATAAGCTGCTTGAGCACTTGGTGTAGATATAGCATAGATTAAATCCTTTTTACCTTGTGCAAATGAATTAGCTATCATCTGTGCTGTTCCAAAATCTCCTTGAGCATTTTGATAATCTATTTTTACATCTCCATATCCATTGTCCTTTAGAGCTTTTTCAAATCCTACTCTTGCAGAGTCTAAAGCTGGATGCTCCATTATCTGTGTAACTCCTATTTCTATATTTTTAGGTTCTTTTATCTCTTTTCCCATAACCATTGTTGAAAGTAATAATAATGCCATTGCTAGTTTTTTCATTTTGATCCCCCCTGATGTCTTATTTATAGATTTATAATACTACTAAAATCTTTTTTTGTGTAGATAACAATTATTTTTATTATTTGTTCCTCACTGAAAATAAAACCCCCTTAATTTTTCTACATTTTTTAATAAATAAGTTTTAATTTTTTGTTCGTAGTTATCTTATTAAAATTCGATTTTACTCCATTTCTCTCTATATAATTTTATTTTTTTAAGATTTTCTTTACAAAATTTATTTTTTTAGTATAATACTCTTAGCTAAAAAAGGAGTTGAATTGATGATAGAACACATTAACTTATTTACTGGAGAGATTTTAAGAAAAATTTTAGAAAAACAGCTTTTACTTAATTTTTTTGTAGATTTTATTATTTTTATAATAAAACTAATTGCTTGTATTTTAGTCTATTATATTGCCACTAGGATTATAAAAAAATTATCTCCTTTACTTTCTAAAAATAAAGAGGAACTTATTAGAAATCAATCTTTAAAAAGTTTCATCAAATCTATTTTAAATATTGGTATACATCTTTTTCTAATTACAATCTGTCTTTTAATATTAGGAATAAAGGGAAGTAGCTTAGCAGCACTTTTTGGTACTTTAGGAATAGGTATAGGATTAGCCTTAAAAGATAATCTTTCTAATCTAGCAGCTGGAATAATCATTCTTATATTTAAGGCTTATAAAGTTGGAGATGAAGTTAATATCAATGGAGAGATAGGGTTTATATATGAGATTGATGTATTCTCCACATCAATTAGAACCTATAACAGCGATTTAATTATAGTTCCTAATGGAGTAATAATATCTGATAAAATTATTAACTATACTAAAATACCAATTAGAAGATTAAAATTTGTTATTAGAGTATCTTATGACTGCAATATAAAAGCAGCAAGAGAAGCTTTAGAAAAACTTCTTAGAGATAATCCTCTTGTAATAAATGACCCACCTATATTCTCTCATGTGGAGTCATATGAAGAGGGATTTATTAATATTGCTCTAAAAGGTTGGACTAAAAATGAAAATTATTGGCAAGTTTATTGGGAAGTAATGAATAATTTAAAAGATTATTTAGCTGAAAATGATATTAAACTTCCTACAAATAAAATGGATATCATTATTACACAAGATTCTTCAGTTCATATCCCAAAATAATTTTTTATTTAAATATTAAAAGAGGCTATTGCAAATTCTTAAATTACAACAGCCTCTTTTATTAATTTTTTCTTAATCTTCCCAACACTCTACATTTTTTAAACCAGGAATAGAAGATTTTCTAAATTTCGGATCTAATCCTTGAGCTTTTTGAGCTCTATAATCTTTTAAAGCTTCTATTGAAATTTTACCTAAAAGTCCAATAGCTATCAAGTTGATTACAGCCATAATTCCCATAAATAGATCTGCCATATCCCAAACAACTTGAATTTTAGCTAAACTTCCAAACATTACCATTCCAACTACACATACTCTATAAGCATTAAGCCATACTTTATTTCCATTTAAAAACTCTATATTAGCTTCTCCATAGTAGTAGTTTCCAATTACAGAAGAAAAAGCAAACATAAATATACACACAGCTATAAATATTGCTCCCCAACTTCCCACTTCAGATACAAGAGCATCTTGAGTAAGTTGTATTCCATCTGAAACTCCTTTTAATCTCTCACCAGAGATAAGAATAATAAAAGCAGTAGCAGAACATATCAATAATGTATCAGTAAATACTCCTAAAGTTTGGATAAGTCCTTGTTTTACAGGGTGAGATACATTAGCAGTTGCAGCAGCATTTGGAGCACTTCCCATTCCAGCTTCATTAGAGAAAAGTCCTCTCTTTACTCCTTGCATAATTACTGCTCCTATTCCTCCACCTACAGCTTGATTAAATCCAAAAGCTCCACTTATTATTTGAGAAAATACAGCAGGTATATGGTTGAAATTTTTTACTATTACTATTAAAGCTACTATTACATAAGCTACAGCCATTATTGGAACTATATACTCAACAAATTGAGCAATTCTCTTTACTCCACCAAAAATAATAACTGCTGTCATCACTGATAAAATAACTCCTAATATTGTTCTATCTATTGAGAAAGCTTTTTCAAAAGCTAAAGTTATTGTATTAGCTTGTACAGAGTTAAAAATAAGTCCAAAAACAATAGAGATAATTATTGAAAAAAGTACTCCCATCCATTTTTGACCAAGAGCTTTTTCCATATAGTAAGCTGGTCCTCCTCTGAAGTGGTCTCCCTCTTTCTCTTTATATATTTGAGCAAGTGTACTTTCTATAAAACTTGAACTTGCTCCAATAATTGCCATAACCCACATCCAAAATACTGCTCCAGGTCCTCCGATTGAAATAGCAATGGCTACTCCAGCTAAGTTTCCTGTTCCTACTCTTGATGCAGTTGAAATACAGAAAGCTTGGAAAGATGATATTCCATTGTGTCCCTCTTTTCCTTTTACAGCTCCCTCTCCTAATAATAAAAACATATCCTTTAACATTCTAAATTGTACAAAACCTGTTCTAGCAGTAAAATATAATCCTAATCCTACTAGCATAATAATTAATACATAAGACCATAGAAAATTATTTAGTCCATAAAAAAAATTTAGTATCAGCTCCACAAATCTCCTCCTAATAATTTTTATAAATACTTATCTCCATATATGATAAACTTTTTTACAAAATATGTCAATTATTTTTATCAATGTTTTTTCAAAATTATATATATAAATTTTATATGTTTTTATTTAGAGTAATTTTTTAATAAAAAAATAGGAGCCATCTCTTCAATAGCTCCTAATAAATCTTAAATTATTTTATTTTTGGGAAATATTTTGTATGTAATAGCTCATGTGCTTTGTGGCTTAATGGATAATCTAAGTATTTTTCATACATAGCTTTTACATATGGATTTTCATGAGATCTTCTTATCTCTAATCCTCTATCTATATTATTTAATCCTTCTGCTCTCTTCTCTAAAGTGATTTGTTTTTTCAGTGCTTTTGGTTGTCCTCCACCACCGATACATCCACCTTTACATGCCATTATCTCAATAGCATGGAAGAACTCTTCTCCAGCTCTTATCTTATCTAGCATTTTTGCTGCCTCTTCTAATCCATGAGCAACTCCAATTCTAAGTTCAATATGTCCTATTGTTAATTCAGCAACTCTGAATCCATCCCAACCTCTTAACTCATTAAACTCTATGTTATCTAAATGAGTTCCTGTAATCATCTCAACAGTTGTTCTAGTAGCAGCTTCAATAACTCCTCCTGTTCTTCCGAAGATTATTCCTGCTCCTGAATATTGTCCTAATGGATTATCAAATTCCATCTCTTCAACATTATTTAAATCTATTCCAGATTCTTTAAATATCTTAATTAACTCTCTAGTAGAGATTACATAGTCAGTATCATAGTTATCTCCTCTTGAGAACTCTGGTCTAGCTGCTTCATATTTTTTAGCAAGACAAGGCATAATAGCAACTGAAGCTATCTCTTCTCTTCTAAATCCTTGCTCTTTTGCCCAGATATCTTTCGCTATTGTAGAGAATATCTCCATAGGCGATTTAGCTGTAGATGGTACATCCATCATATCTGGATAGTTTTGCTCGATAAATTTTACCCAAGCTGGACAACAAGAAGTTAGTATTGGAAGTTTTACTGTGTCGTCCCCTTTATAGTATCTCTCTAATCTTTCTTGGAACTCTGCTGCTTCTTCCATTATTGTCATATCAGCTGCCCAAGTTGTATCAAATACATAGTCTACTCCTAATTTTTTAAGAGCTCCTACTAATTTCTTCTCAACGTTTGTTCCTGGCTCAAATCCAAAAGCCTCTCCTATAGCTACTCTTACTGCTGGAGCTACTTGTACAACAACTTTCTTTCTAGGAGTTGCTAAGTCTCTTAATAGATTTAAAGTATGGTCTCCTTCAAATATTGCTCCTACTGGACAAGCAGCAACACATTGTCCACAGTGAGTACATCTGTCAGTATCTATTGTGTGCTTCTCTTTTAGTTTTCCATCTATACATTTTACTGGACACACTCTTGCACAAGCTGTACATCCAATACATTTTTCTGTAATTCTAAATTTTAATAGATGGATACACTCTCCTGCTGGACATCTATGCTCTTCAATATGCTCCTCTATCTCATCATAGAATTGCTCTATACTTTCTAAAATTAGGTTGTGTCTTTGGTTTAATTTTGTCTTGATTATATCTGATAGATATCTTAATAGGTAAACGTCTCTCATTGTTGCTTTACCTTTAGAGATTCTATCTAATATTCTCCAAATTCTTTCTATCTCATTTTCTACTTGGAAATATTGCTCATATTCACTATTTTTTACCTTAGCAATTAAAAACTCTACATAGAATTTAGCAAAAGTAATTATACAGTCCTCTTCTGATAAAATAATTATATTTTTTTCTACTCCTTCTGGGAAAAGAGAAAAATCTATAACTTTATCTAAGCTTCCAGCTGTTAAAAATCCTCCAAATGGAAGTCCAAATTGAGCAGCTTTAAAATTCTTTTTATTTTTAATTCCACCAACTAATCCAATTACATCTCTTAAAGTTGAATTTTCTGGAATTTCAATAGTTCCTGGGTTGTTTACCCTACCTGCTATTGTTACTAATTTTTCATTATTTTGCTCTACTACTTTCTCTTCTAAATCTTCTACTACTGAGAAAACTGAACCATATGAACTTTGAAGAATAAATCCTTTGTCTGACATCTGTCCTCCTATTAAAATTTCATTTAAAACTTACTTAATTTTTAAAACTTACTTAACTTTGTAAAATAATACTTTACTATATACTCTGTATTATTGTAACTAATATTACATAAAATTTCAAGTATTTTTTTTGTTTTTTACATATACTGAACAATATTTTTTCATAAAAATAAAAAAATGACTCATTATAATATGAGCCGATTTTTTTAAAACAATGTTTGAAATAAAATTGTCAGAAAGGAAACAACTAAAATTTTTCCCATCAAAACCTTTTGATAAAGTGGCATCTTTAAAGTTAAAACATAGTGCTTTAAAGTAACATATCCCCTATATTTTTTTTGTCCATTTAAAAACATAAAAACTTCAAAAGTTATTACTAACAATATGTTAAAAATTAAAGTTCTTGCCATTTTATCCTCCTCTTATCCTCTGTAATAAATAGTTAATCCCTTTAAGAAATTTCTAATATATTTATCTCCACACTCTCTATAATTCTTATGGTCCTCTTTTCTAAATACTGCACTTAATTCAGAAGAAGATAGTTCTAATCCTGCAAGTTTAAATATTTGTAACATATCATCACTTTTTAAAGAAAGTGCTATTTTTAATTTCTTTAAGATTATATTATTTATATTATTTTTAGTTATCTTTACTGGAGTATACTCTTTACCATCTTTTGGCTCTTGTTTTCCTCTTTTTAAAATAATCAATCCATCTAAAAATGCTTCTAATACTTTGTTACTGCATTTTAAGAAGTCCTCTTCTCCCTCTCTTTTTAAAAGATTTAATAATTCTTCATGAGTAATTGGATTTTCTCCATATTTAAATATATCTAGCATAGTTCTATCTTTTATATTTAAAGCGTATCTCACTCTTCTTAATATATCATTGTTTACCATTTTTCCTCCTATAATATACCTTTTTCTTAAATAATTTTACTCTATTTACTATTAATTGTCAAATAATTACTAATAGTATAAGGAAAAATAGATTGTTTATATTTAGACTCAAAGAACTATTACTATTTTAAGATTTTATAACTAAAAAAATCCTTTCTAAAAACAGTATCTTAGGCTAAAATCCTTTTTCTTCTTAATTTTTTGGAAGTAAATTAATTATTTTATTATATTCTTTTTCACTTAACTCTTTTATATTTATTTTATCTATCTTGGTTAAAATATCTGTTCTTTCCTCTTCAGCTACAATTCCTATATAAAGATACTCATTAATCTCTGTATCTAATATCTTAAATATCTCTTTATATTCAGTTTTTGTAGAAAATCTTGAACTTAAAAATGCAAATTTTTTAGTTTTTTCATCTTTAGCAATATATACATTTTCTTCTAATTCTTCTATATTATCATAATATTTCGTTAATCTCTTCTTATCAAATAAACTATATATTGCATATTTCTTTTCCCTCTTTCTTATATATGTTTTTTCCATTCTTCTCATTATTACAATACCACTATTTCTCCATATAAAGAAATAGATGATAAGTGTTTTATGGCTTACCATCTATTCCTTATTTTTATGAGTTACATTTTATGAAAAGGCTATTTTATATATTAGAATCTATATGATAATCCTGCAGTAAATCTACTATCATCACCACTATCAGACCATATCATTTCATATTTTCCATTAAATCCTATTCCATTTTCATGCTCATAGCCTATTCCTATAAAAGCAGTCCCTTTATTATCTCCAAGTTCTGCTCCTTCTAAAGTTAAGCTTAAATCTTGACTTGAATATAAGTTATATCTTACATCCTCATCCTCACTAGTTCCAGCAAATGTATATTTTACTCCTGCATTTAATTCAAGAAGTCCTTTTTCAAGTCTTAATTCTTTTACTGTATTTAGTCCAACTGTTGCTTCAAATACAGATGCATCTTGTTTTTGAATACTAAACCCCATATCTTTGTTTTCTGCTGTATCTTGTTTAATTAATGTATATCTTAATGAAGTTAATGGCTCTAGTCTTACTGTATCTGTTACATAGTAGTTTTTCTTTGCCATAACTGAAGCTGTTATAGCACTAGAATCTGCAGTTCCATCTACATTACTCTTACCATTTAAATTTATATTTCCACTTGTAAATTTAAATTCTTGTGTAAGCTTTGAATCTAAATCACTTTTTATAATACCAATATTTCCTACTATATCTATATTATTCTCAGTTTTATGTTTTATATAAGCACCTAAATAGAAGTTGTCTCCTTCAAGACTTCCACCACCATTGATATCTATATTTGTTTTTCCTCCACCAAATACTGCTCCATAAGATGTATTATCTGTAATACCATATTCAATTATACCAACAGCTGAATTAATATCTCCATCATAACCTTTTACTTTATTTCCACCATCAAACTCTGTATTAGAATTTATATATTTAGCTGTTGTTATCCATTCCCCTTTATTTGCTTTTTTACCAAAATCCTCTACCGCACTTGCATAAGAATCAGTTATATTTTTTGTTACAATAGTTCCAGCTGTATAGTATGCTTGGGCTCCTGTACTTATATTTTTTACAAAATTTGCTACCTCTCCTGTTTCATTCATTCCATTGATTTTATCAATTACATTTTCATTTGCTATATCAGCAGAAAGCCCGTTAACTATCGCATCATAAATTGGTTTATAATTACTTACTCCAACTTCATCTGCAGTTTTAACTGTCATACTAACTCCATTTTTACCATCACTTGATACATTAAATATTGGAGCTACTACATTTGCATCAGTAGAAATTGAATAGTTATCTGTACTTAATTGATTAAAATCAAGACCATTTTCAGAAATTTGATATTTTATTTTACTTTCTTCATCAGTTGATAATACCAAATCTATATCCCTTGTTATCAATCCTCTTTCAACTGCATTAGATAAGTCACTTCCACCTCTTTCTGAATTTAATGTAATATAGAATGTTGAGTTTCCTGTCATTTTTAAATCTAACTCACGAGAAGTACGTGAATTACTAGAAGAAACATTTGTAAAATCAAGTGTTCCGTCTCCTATTTTCCATTTTCCACCATTTAATTCTACATTTTCTGCATTAGTTATATGAAAATTAAATTTATTTATATCGCTTCCTGTAGCTTTAGCAATAAAGGTATCATTATCCCCTATTCCTAAGTTAATCTCACCATCATAGTTATACTCTTCATTATTAGATACTGTAAGAGTATTTTCTCCATCTCCAAGTTTAATATTTCCATAAATATTATCAAGGTTTTCTATTACATAGTTAACTTTCATACCCTCTACTGAATTATCTACTATTACATCATTAGTTTTATAATCTCCACTTTCATCTCCAACTATAAAATTTTCAGCTATTGTTATTGTATTTTCTTTTCCTTCTGATGTTTTCAAAAACTCTGAATGGATTTTATCAACATTTCCATCACTTAGATTAACTTCGGTATAGTTTATTTCTTCTATATCTGCATTTCCATTTTTTAGTTCTAAAGTTTCTATTCCATCAGTACTTAAGTTACCTTTTTGAGCAACTGTTTCTACACTTGAGTTGTTTCCACCTTTTATAATTCCATTTACTTGTGAATCTCCCATTAAAGAAAGATTTCCTCCATCTCCTAAATCAATAGCTACTGCTCTTTCTCCATTCGTTTTTTGCAAATCCTCTACTACACTTACACTTGTATTTGATAAAATTAAATTTTTTCCATTCATATCAATAAATGTTCCACCATTTATTAAATATCCAGTTAAGTTACTATCTTGAATAAGGGTATTATCATCTAATATAAAAACAGGATTTGTATTTTTATTTTCTACCACCACACCAAGAGTTTTTTCACTTATATCGCCAAGAGTAATACTACTATCATTATTTTGATTACTGTGAATATATCCTATATTTTTCTCTCCAAATGAAGTATCATCTAACCTTTCTGTTGTAATTGTAGTAGCAGCATCTGTATTTTGAAGTGTATAATCTGAATTTAAAGTAACTCCTGTTTTAGCCCATTCTTTATCACTTACATCTTTAGAAGTAATAATTATTCCTGTATTATCAATTGTTAATTTATCTGAAAATATATCACTTTCCCCTAAAGCATGAATTACACCTTCATTTATTACTTTACCAGAAGTTGCTACTCCCAATCCTTTATTAACCTTTACAAGTCCATAGTTATAAGAAGTAGCTCCATTTGGACTTATAGCACTTCCATTTTCACTTGTTACATTAATTAATCCATAATTATATAATTTATTAGTTCCTCTTCCTAATTGAGAATATTGTCCATGTATCAACACTTCAATTATACCAAAATTATATGCTTCATTATATCCTTCCCATACTCCATCTAAAAATTGACCTTGATAACGATACATACTACTTTCTGTATCTGTTGTTTTTATTACACCATAATTATATATATTTCCCAACCCTCCTTGTTTTAATTGCTGACCATATCGAGAGTTTATAAGTCCATAATTATATATATTTCCATCATTTCCAATTTGAGCTGTACCATTTGAACTAAATATATATCCATAATTTATTATATCTCCAACTCCAGTTGCAGTTTGAGCTTCATTATAAGTTGTTAAAACTCCATTATTTATCGCATTTCCATCTTCTACTTTTTGACCTTTCTGTCCTATTATATAACCATTATTCATTACATTTTCTGTTCCAGCTACAGTTTGAACTACTACATCTTTATTTCCCACTATAAGCTCATTACTTGCTACATCTCTATTTAATGAAGATGATATATTACTGTATATTTTACCCTCTGCATCTAAAATACTATTTACTTTTTTTGCAGTTTCTCCACTTAAATATTTTTTTGATAAAGTTAGTTTTTTAAGAACAGGTTGATATCCATAATTATTTATAATATTATTTATATTATTGCTATAAGTTATTTTATAATTATCTGTATCTTGAGAAATATTTACTTTTATTTCCTCACTTCCATATTGAATTTCTCCAGTTATATTAATAGTTGAGCTTCCTAGTCCTTTTAAATAATACTCTGATTTTTCATAATTGGTTAAATCTTCTGGATTAATTGCTACATCATTAGCCATTCCAACATTCCCCATAATAGCAAAAGCTGTTACAAAACCTAAAGTTATTCTAACTTTTCTTTTCAGATATCTTTTTAGACTTTTTTCTAATTCCTTTTTCATAATAAACTCCCTCCTTAAGATATAAAAAATACTCTTTTTAACAATTACAAGTATTTTTTTCATTTCTTTCTCTGATAAAAAAATAAATTTTAAAATTCTATTGACTTTTATTAATAAAAAGGGTATCTTTAAATTATAAGATGCTTTATTTTACAAAATTATTAGTACGTTTTTTTGTTAAAAGGCGTATTTTTTCAAATAAAAAAAGATGATAAGTTATCTTGCACGACGCCTTATCATCTCTTTGCTATTGGAACTATTTAGTTTTTACTAGATAGTTCTTATTTTTTTTCAAATGCTAATACCAGACTTCTAGAAAGTATTCTTATTCTTCCCTTCATCTTTTTCCCATATATTTCATTGTTGTCAATCATGTCATAAATTGTTGTAATATGTCTTTTAAAGTACTTTGACACATCTAATGGAGTTGACCATGGACCCAGTCTTTTTTTCAATCTCTTGTGCTAATAATTCATCCTCTTCTGATAAATTGCTTAGTTTTGTTAAGATATTCGCTTCTGTATTCATTGTTATCTCCTCCCTACAATATTTTCGCTCTACTCTAATAATACCACATTTTTCCAAAAAAAGAATTATTTCATCAATTTTTCTTCTATTCTCACCATCCTCTCCTCTATTCTCTTAATTCCATCTAACATATTCCTTCTATTCTCCTCCTCCAATCTCTCTAAAAGTTTTTTCTCCCTCTCCCAAATCTCTTTATCTATCTTTCTATCTAGCAGAGAGAGTATAAATTTGTGATAACCTATAAATATTGCTAAAACTCCACTAATTATTTTTATATACTCCATGCTTACCCCCACTCATTTGCCCTTTTCCCTATCCACATCATATACTTTATATAGCTATGCTTTTTCATTTTTAGCCCCCTTTTTCTATTACTTTTGTTACTTTATTTTCCTATACCTCCTTTTCTACTTCTTCAAATACTGCTTGATAGATTCTGTCATCTAGTTTACTATCTGTTCTTTTTACTAGTTCCTCTAGTAATAGTATCACTATTAGTTCCTCTAGTAATAGTATCACTATCCTTTCTATCACTCTTGTTGCAAACCATTTACAGATAAAATACTTTACAAATTTAATTACCATATCTAATACTTTTCCCATTCTCTCACCTCAATTCTATATGGGGATTATCCCAGCCCCAATCATATCCAAAATTTAACTTAAGATTTAGCATCTTTCCAGCCTTTTTAAAACTCTCTATTAAAATATACCACCTGTCATCTGTTAAACTATCATCACTCTCCCAGCCCACATAATACACATCTATTGCTTTTCCATCTTGATGTTTACTTCTATTTACTACCCCATCACATTTACTTTTTCCCTGCTT
>ENA-UEPQ01000385-UEPQ01000385.1-human-gut-metagenome-genome-assembly--contig:-NODE-385-length-22517-cov-3.247772_pt1 | contig 22517 bp, 19 predicted proteins | sample MGYA00242903_ERZ507922 | MGnify/ENA primary metagenome ERZ507922 (study PRJEB26167, sample SAMN06115483) | human gut metagenome | host: Homo sapiens | place: China:Sichuan | collected 2014-10-16... | reverse complement strand
CAGCACACAGTCTGCGCCCTCGGGCAGGGGTGCGCCGGTCATGATGCGGGCCGCACAGCCAGCAGGCAGGGGCGAAGCGGGGGCATCTCCGGCGTAGAGCTTCATGGTCACGGGCAGGGTGACGGGTGTTTCGCGGCTGGCACTGGCGGTGTCGGCGCTGTGCAGGGCGTAGCCGTCCAGCGGGCTGCGGTCAAAAGGGGGCTGGTCCATCCGGGCGCAGAGGTCGGCGGCAGCAATGCGCCCGCAGGCGGCTTCCAGCGGGATGGTCTCCGGGGACGGAGAAGGCAGAAGTGCTGCCGCGTCCAGCACGCTGCGCAGCGCCTTGACGGGGGAGCAGAAAGGCTGGTTCATTGTAACTTCCTCCATAGACCCGCCGCTCTCCCCTTCTGCTATGGCTCAGACAGGGACACCGGCCGGGGTATTCTTTTTTCAAAAAGGCAGGTGAAAAAGAAGCGGAGACGTCTTGACCGGAAAATCAAAACGCCTCCGCAGAATATCCCCACAAAACCGGCTGCGGCAGTTTGCAGTCTGCTACGCCGGTGGCAGCCTTTGGCTATGCGCCGCCCTTGCAGCGGCAGCACACAGCCAAAAAGCACCTGTGAAGATGGGAGGAGTTCTTTTTTTCAAATTGCAGCGTTTCTTCTGCGGGAAGGCGGTGGGGTTTCCCCCGCCACCCTTGAATGCCCGCCCTTGCGGGTGCAGCATTGCGGCGCGGTGTCCTGCTCTTTGTGAGAGTTTAGACACCTTTGCTCAAAGAAGCTCTTATACCCTGATTCAATTGTAGGTTGGTTTAATCGCAGAAATCGTCCACGTCGCTGATAGCCTTGGCGTAGCGGCGGGTGAGGTGCTTGGTGGAAAAGAGGAACCGCTCGTTCTGGTTGTTGGTCAGCTCCTCGATGTCGGCGTACTCCGGCTTGCCCTGCATGGACTGCCACGTCTGCTCAATGGCTTCCTGTGTCAGATCGTAGGGCGAGCGGCGGAAGTACCGCAGCGGGGTGGCGCTGGGGTAGATGCGGGCGTTGAACCGCACCATCTCGGCGAACATCACACACAGATCCTTGTCCTCGATGAGCTGCGCGATCATGGCGTAGTTATCGCTCATGTTGGCGTTGGAATAGTAGTAGGTGTCCTTTGCACCCGCGCGGGTGACGATATCGGTGCACTGGGGGTCTGCGGGCATCTGCGCCAGCAGCTCGTCGGCGTTTTCCACTTCCTCCAGCAGCAAAGCGTGGGGGGTAATCAGCGCAGCCGCAGAGCGGGCACGGATGTAACCGGCCAGCTCCTGTGCAGGGGTCAGCTCCGGCAGCTCCGGGGCGGTCTTGGTGGGCTGATCTGCAAAGGGATCGTTTTCTGCCTCCGGTTCACCGGCCAGAAAATCCAGCAGTTCCGGCTTCGCAGCATCGGGCTGCGCGGCTTCGGCGGCTTCGGGTGCGGCCTCGGCGGCCTGCTTTGCGGCAAGCTCGGCGGTCTCCCGCTCCACTGCGGCGATCACGTCCTCGCCAGTCTTGGCGGCGCTGCCGTCAAAGGTGCTGCCGGTCTCCTTCAGGCGGCGGGCAGTCTCGCTTGCGGCGTCGATGTCGAACACCTCTGCCTTGGGCTTTTTCTTGGCGGCCAGTTCTGCCTTTTGCAGTTCCAGAACGGCCTGCTCCGGGTCTACGCTGCCATCCACCGTGGTGGTGTAGCCGGGTTTACGTCTGCCAAACAACATGACGGTCTTTCCTCTTTCTATGGGATTTATTCAGCTGCTGCGGTGTTCTGGGCGTAGATGCCGCGCTTTTCCAGATCGTCGGCCATGTCAGCCAGATCATACTTCTCCAGCGTCTCGCGGGTGGGCACACCGGTGGTGCGGTCCCAGCCAAAGATGTCGTAGAACAGATCCTTAGCCTTCTCCATGTCGGCGCGGTCCAGCTTGGTGGTGCCTTCCTCAAATGCCTTGAAGTCGGGATCCTTATCGAACACCCAATCGCAGATGGCATCGTGCTCCTGACGCAGGTTTGCGCTGCCGCAGTTCTGCTGGAAGCTGATGGCGGTCATCGCGCGCAGCATCTGGGTGATGCGGGCGCCGTCCTCCTGCAGACCGGCCTGGGTATAGGTCTCGCCGGTAACAGCAGTCATAAAGTCTGCCTGCAGATCCAGATCGCCGTGGTAGTCGCGCTCCTTGGAGGGAGACTGGGTCATGGGCCACATCCAGTTGCACAGGGTAGCGGAGTCGTGGAAGTTCTTATCGTTGACGCAGTATGCAGCCAGCTTTGCCTTGTTCTCGTTGATGGGGGTGTAGGCCTTGGCCTTATCGTAGCAGCCCTCGCCGAAGAAGTCCTCCATGACCTTCTTGGTCACCTCATAGGGAGCACCGGAACCGGTCTCGCAGACGATTTCGTGGATCATGCAGTCGCGGTTATAGACGAGGTTGTACAGCATACCAACCTGCCATGCCTCAGCAGGGCCGTGGTGGTTGGGGAAGCCGTTGTAGATCAGGTTGGAGTTGGTAGCGCCGTCGTCGCGGTCCAGCCAGCTCTTGGGCAGGCCGAACTTTTCCATCATAGCCAGCGTGCCCTTGGCGATGACGGACAGGTCGCCCTCGCCGTAAGCCATGCGGCGGATCAGCTCGACCTCCCAGCGGGGATCGCCGGCCTTCTCCCACTCCCAAGGCAGAGAGTCGTACTCAGCCTCGCTGATGTACTTGGTGGCTTCCTCACGCGGCATCCGCAGGATCCACAGCAGGTCGCGGTTCAGGTTGCCGTAGTTGTCCCACAGACCCATATCGTCCACTGCATGAGACCATGCCAGATTGATGACCATGGTGCCATCGCCCTCGTACTTGAAGTCGTGCACGCCATCCGGGTAGACGCGGGTGCCGTACAGCACGGGCATGCAGGTGTTGGAGTTGTGGGTGGGCACATCGTAATCTGCCAGCGGATCCACATCATACTCGGTGTAGCAGCGGATGGGGCAGGAGGAGCAGCCGCCGTTCTTCACGGTGTACTCGGCAGCCGGAGCGCCGAAATCGAAGTAGCCCTTGAAGCAGCGCAGAGCCACCTTGTTGATATCGTTGTAGGGCTGCTCGCCGGTATCCACGGGGCCGCCGGGAGCCTTCTTCCACATACGACCGGGAGCGCCGGACCAGCGGTTCTTGCCGGAGGTGGCGCTGTACTCTGCCCAGCTCTGGGGCTGTGCGGGCACGTTGTGGTTGTTGTTGCCGCCGATCAGGTTGCCCATCATGTAGTTGGAGAGCTCCAGCACCTTCTTGGGGTCAGCGACCTTGACGCTGCCGGTGCCGCGGATGGCCAGACCCTTCAGCTTCTTGTTGCCCATGGCAGCGCCCAGACCGGCGCCGCCGGAGTTGCCGAAGCTGGTGTTCAGGGTGGAGTAGTCCACCAGATTCTCACCGGCAGGGCCGATGGAAGCGGTCTCGAACTCGCGGCCGTTCTGCTCTACCATCCACTTATTGGCAGCAAAGGTGCCCTTGCCCCAAATCTCGCTTGCGTCCTCCAGAGAGACATTGCCGTCCTCGATGCGCAGGTAGACGGGCTTTTCGGAGATGCCGCTGATCACGATGCCATCGTAACCGGCATACTTCAGCATGGAGCCGATGTGGCCGCCCATGTGTGCATCGATAATGGAGTGGCCCTTGGACCAGGTAGAGCGGAAGGTCACGTTCATACGGCCGGAGCAGGGCACGCCTGCGCCGGTCAGGGGGCCGACACCAAAGATGACCAGAGCCTTCTCGTCATAGGGGTCCAGCTCCATGGGAGCTTCCTCATACATAATGCGGTAGGCCATGCCCATACCGCCGATATACTTATGGTACTTTTCGTCATCCTGCGTGGTGATCTCGCCGGTGGTCAGGTTGACGCGCAGGATCTTGCCTGCCCAGCCATAACTTTCAGCCATTGTAGTTCCTCCTTACAGATCCAAGTATGCAGCCTGTGCTGCGCTGGTAACGGCATCCCAATCCACGATGGACAATGCGCCGGACGGGCAGCCTGCCACGCAGGCACCGCAGGCGATGCACTTGGAGGACTTGCCGGTCTCGGGGTTGACGGTGGGCATATGCCACGGGCAGGCATCATGGCAGGCACCGCAGCCGATGCACTTGTCGGTATCCACTACGCGGATGCCGCGGTCGTCGGTGGTGATAGCCTTCTGCGGGCAGGCGTTGCCGCAGGCGGGGTCCTCGCACTGGCGGCAGGTATCCGGGAAGTAGACAAAGCAGTTATCGGTGCCGGACAGCAGGCCGTTGCCTGCGCCGTCCAGATTCAGACGGCGCTGGATCTTGACGCGGCTGATGTAAGAGGAGCACACGCCATCGTTGGTCAGGGTGCAGTTGATCTCGCAGCGCTGGCAGCCGGTGCACAGGTCTGCGTTGACCACCAACAGGCCCTGCGGCAGTGCCCAAGTGGCCACTGCGCCGGAATCCACCTGCTGCTGAGAGCAGCCGAACAGGGACAGCATGGAAGCGGACAGGGTGAGCCCTGCAAGGCTCTTGCCCGAGATCTTCATGAATTGACGGCGGGTCATGTCAGCCGTCAGGAAATCAGTTTTTGCCATAGGTTCCATTCCTCCGTTGAGGTCACTCTGCGCAGAGTACCCCGGTCACATAGAAATACGAGTTGTTGACGATGGTCGTCACAGCCGAAGAGGTGATGGTCGCGCCGGAAAGGGCGTCCACCTCGGTGAGGTCTGCGCTGACGGCACCGGACGCATTGCCGGCGGTGGTCAGGCTGGCCTGCTCCAGACGCGCCTTAGACTGCTCTTCTGCCGAGAGATCCGCAAAGGGGATCGCCATCGGCTCGCCGTCCAGTGCACTCTTGCTGAGCATGGCTGCGTACAGCTTGCGCCGTGCCACGGCCTCTGCGCTGGAATCCAGCGGCGGAGCCAGCTCATCGCCCAGTGCCTCGCCCTTCAACGCCGAGAAGGTAAGCCCCGCAGCATACATCTTGCGGGTAGCCTCGGCCTCGGGAGAGGTATCGAAGGTGCGCCACTGTGCGGGGTCAAAATCCCCGGCAGCAGCGGGCTGCTCCTCCGCTGCACCGGCAGCGGCATAGGCGGCACCGGTAACGGGGTCCGTTACGGTGTAGCTTTTGCCCGCCAGCGTGAAGGGAGCTGCGCCCTGATACTGGGACGTGAACTCCGGGTTGACGCACTGGCCGCCAAGGCTTTCCGTTTCGTCCTGAGAGAGAATCTCTACTGCGGAAACATTGCCCTCGGCGTCAAGGGTCACGGCAGCCTGCACATCGCTCTGGAAGCCCTTCTGAGAGCCCTCCACGCGATAGCTGCCGTTGTCGAGCTGGTACACTGCGCTGATGCCGTAGGCGGCTGCATCCGCCTCCGACACCGGCAGCAGGGTACCGGCAACCGTGGTGCGTGCGCTTTGCAAGGTGGTCAGACCGACCGCCAAGGCGATGGTCGCAACGCCCATGGCTGCATAGCCCGGCAGCCGCTTGCGCCACAGCGGTACGGGCGCAAACGGGTTGGTTGCCTGCTTCATGTTATCACCTGCCTGTTTTTTATTTTGCCGGGTAACCCCGGACAACAATTGAGGCCGCTCTGGCTGCTGCAACAGCGGAGCGGTCTCTTCGATAATATATTAACATGCGTGCGCGGAGTATGTCAACAGAAACAGACAGGCTTTTCCGTTTTGTAACTATTGTTTTTGTAATATTTGCTTAAACTTTAGGGATTTTGCGTCCGCACACCAGCTGCAGGCCGTATTCCGCAGCAAGTTCTGCGGATTGCACGGTGGGCATGCTTTTGCTTACCAGCACCGGCACCCCGGCGCGGATGGCCTTGCGCACCATATCCAGCGGCACCCGGCCGCTGGTGTACAGCACACATTCTGCCAGCGGCAGCCCTGCCAGCACCGCGCAGCCCACCGCCTTATCCAGCGCGTTGTGCCGCCCCAGATCCTCACAGGCAAAAACAATTTCCCCTTTGTGCAGCACAAAGCAGCTGTGCACCGCCCGGGTGGCGCGGTACAGCGGCAGCCCGGCGTGCATGGCGGCGGTCAGGCGCTCCACCCATTCCGACTGCAAGGCCAGCCCCGGCACAGGGCGCAGGGGCTGCAGTTCCACCGGGCTGCCCAGCGCGATATTATCGGTGCAGCAGCTGGCCACCTCCTGCGCGGCGGCGCGGCGGGTAGGCAGCGGGTGGCGCAGATATACCTGCACCTTTGCGCCCTCGGCACAGACGGCGATCTGCTCCACCTCGTCCGCAGACGCGATCCATCCTTCGGTGAGCAGCCGCCCCAAGGCCAGCTGCGGCAGCAGCGCCGGGGTGCATACCACCCGGAAGGCAGGCTGCTCGTTCACATAGATAGCGGCGGCGTGCTCTGCCGGTACGGTGGCTTCGGTGCCGTCCGGCAAACGCAGGCTGGCATAGGCCGTCTGCGCGCCAAAGCGGTCGGTGATCTGCAAAGAGGGTGTACTGCGTTTTTCCATAAAGTTTCCTTGTATTATAAATGCACTATTGTGTGTCAGACGGACAGTATCAACATACCGGTTCTGTGGCAAAAAGTCAAGAGTCCTCTTGCCGTAAAACGCAATGCCGGACAGCCCGCAGACTGTCCGGCATTGCGATCAAAACGTCAGGTTTAAAGGCCGTTCCTCTCAGACCATGTTCTCAGAACACGGCCGGGACGATCCGCTGGGCATCCACATCCACGATGCCGTAGGTGTTCAGCCGCAGCTTCGGGATGACCGGCAGGCTTACAAAAGCAAGGGTCATAAAAGCGTCGATGTCCTCCGAGATGCCGTGGGCTTTCAGTGCCGCCTTGAGCGCCTGCAGCTTTTCCTCCACGGATTCGGCGCTCTCGGTGCTCATAAGCCCTGCCACCGGCAGCGGCAGCTCCCCTACCACCTGTCCGTTCAGTGCAAAGGCAAGGCCGCCCTTATTTTTGCGCACCGTGTTGCCCGCCAGCACCATGTCGGCATCGTTGGTGCCCGCCACGATGAGGTTGTGGGAGTCGTGGGCGATGCTGGAAGCCACCGCGCCGCATTGCAGGCCGTAGTTACCCAAAAAGCCCAAGCCCACATGGCCGGAGCGGTGATGCCGCTCGAACACCGCCAGTTTGACGATTTTCTGCGCCACATCCACGCCGGGCGCTGTGCCCGGATGCTGGCAGAACGGAACGATTTTTTCCGTGGTCAGCAGGGCGTGCGGGGTCAGGCAGATCACGCGCTGCCGGGTGCCGGTCTGCTTCAGCTGCAATTGCTCCGGGGTGATCTCATCCATGTTGAAGGAATCGAACACCCTCGCAAAGCGTGCCTTGTCCACAGTAAGGGCGGCGGGGTGCAGCATTCTGCCCTGCTGCGCCACCAGTTTGCCCTTTTTGTACACCTGCTCCACCGTGAACTTTTCCAGATCCGACAGCACGATCAAATCGGCGGTATAGCCCGGGGCTACCGCGCCGCTGTGCGCAAGACCGAAGTACTGGCACGGGACAAGGGTGCCCATCCGCACCGCCACCACCGGGTCTACCCCGGCAGCAATGGCTTTGCGGATGATATAGTCGATGTGCCCGCCCTGCAACAGGTCTCCGGGATGCTTGTCATCGGTCACCAGCATACAGCGGCTGCAATAGGGCTCCCGGAACAGAGGCAGCAGGCTGTCCATGTTCTGGGCTGCGGTACCCTCCCGCACCATGATGTATTGTCCGCGCCGCAGCTTTTCCATGGCTTCATGGATGTCCGAGCACTCATGGTCGGACTGCACCCCGGCGGCGATATAAGCGTTCAGTTCCTCCCCGCTGAGGAAGGGGGCGTGCCCGTCGATGCGTTTACCCGCAGCGGTGCAGTCGCATATCTTCTGCAGGATCTTTTCGTCCGCGCGCACTGTGCCGTAGGAGTTCATCAGCTCAGCCAGTCCCAGTACCCGGGGCTGCTGATAGTAGGGGCGCAGCTGCTCCGCTTCCAGCACCGCGCCGGACTCGTCCAGCCCGGTGGCAGGCACGCAGGAGGGCAGCATAAAGTAGACCGAAAGCGCCAGATCTTTTGTGGTCTCCAGCATAAAGTCCAGCCCCGCCGTACCGGCTACATTGGAGATCTCGTGCGGGTCGGTGACCACCGCCGTGGTGCCGTGGGGCAGCACTGCCTGTTCAAAGGCCGGGCCGCAGAGCATGGAGCTTTCAATGTGGATGTGCCCATCCACAAGCCCCGGGCAGACATACCTGCCCTGCAAGTCCAGCTCAGTCTCGCCGGCATAGTGTCCCACGCCAAGGATGACCCCCTGACGGATGGCTACATCGGCCTGCTCGATCTCGTTTGTGAACACGTTGATTACCCGGGCGTTTTTCAGCACAAGCTCTGCCCGCACGTCACCCTTTGCTGTCAGGATCTGCTGCTTCAAGGTTTCCATTTTCATAAGAACCCCCTTATCCTGTTAAAAAGCCTGCGTTCTGCTGCTTGAAAGAACTGTTTTCTTTACTTTACATGGCGATCCAGCCAAAGGCGTTTGCCACCGAACTTGCCAGAATAATGGCTGCAAAAATGGGGCACAGCCAGCGGATCATAAAATTGAACACAGGCTTGCGGCGGAAGCGCTGACCGTCCTGCTCCACCTCCTGCGCGATCTGCTCCACGCCGATGACGCGGGACACCAGCAGGCAGGTGGCAATGGCTGCAATGGGCATCATGACCGAGTTGGTCAAAAAGTCGAAGAAGTCCAAAAACTGCATCCCGAACACCGTCACCCCGGCCAGCGGGCCGTAGCCCAGTGCCGACAGGCTGCCCAGTGCCACCATGATGGCGCCGATGAGCACAGTGGAGCGGGTGCGGTCCCAGCCCAGCTCGTCCTCAAAGGTGGAGACAGCGCTCTCGGTCAGGGCGATGGAGCTGGTAATGGCTGCAAACAGCACCAGCACAAAGAACAGCACACCCACAGCGGTGCCCAGACCCATGCTGGCAAACACCTTGGGGATGGTGATGAACATCAGCGCAGGACCGGCCTGCAGGGTGTCCGGGTCGCCGCCGGAGAAGGCGAACACCGCCGGGATGATCATCAGACCCGCCATGATGGCAATGGCGGTATCAAACACCTCCACGTTCTCGGTGGACTCCTCGATAGAGACGTCCTTCTTCATATAGGAGCCGAAGGTGACCAGAATGCCCATGGCAATGGACAGAGAATAGAACATCTGCCCCATGGCGGTGACCACGGTCATCCAAGAGAAGTTTTTGGGGTTGGGCACCAGAAAATACTTCACACCCGCCAGTGCACCGGGACGGGTGACAGAGTAGCCCGCAATGACCAGCGACAGCACCACCAGCACCGGCATCATCACCTTGGAGACGCGCTCTACGCCGTTGCGCACACCGGCAAAGATAATGCCCAGCGTGAACAGGCTGAACAGCAAAAAGGCTAGTTCTGCCTGCAAGCCGTTGGTGATAAAGCCGGAGAAGTAGCCGTCTGCTGCCAGATTACTGCCGCGGCCGCACAGATACTCGGCCAGATAGTGGATGACCCAGCCGCCGATGACCGAATAATACGGCACGATCAAAATGGGGATGATGGCGTTGATCCAGCCGCCGAACCGGATTCCCTTGCCCTTACCGAAGTGGGCGTAGGCGCTGACCGGGCTTTTGTGGGTCATACGGCCCAGCGCGGTCTCGGCCACGATCATGGTATAGCCAAAGGTGACTGCCAGCAGAATGTATACCAGCAGAAAAATGCCGCCGCCGTATTTGGCTGCCAGATACGGGAAGCGCCAGATGTTGCCCAGACCCACTGAAGCGCCTGCGGCAGACAGCACGAACCCGATCTTACCGGAGAATGCGCTGCGCTTGTGTTGTTGTTCCATGTTGTTGTTCCTCTTTTCCTATCTGCTATAAAAATTAAGCAAAACAAGTGTACCACAACTGCGGACAACTGGCAAGCAATAACACCCCTGTCAGCGCCTTCAGGCGCTGACCGGTTTTTTTACCAGTTTCTTTTTTATTTTTACAGCTTATGGTACTTGCGATCCTCTTCCTCGTAGACGGGGTCGCAGGTCAGGTACATGCCCAGACGGTTCAGGGTGCTGCTGTCCACGCTGGAAAGCAGCACGGTGGAGTGCACATCGCAGCCCTTGAGGTTGGGCAGCTGGTGCATGGCTGCTGCGGCAAGCTCGCTGGAAGCGGCAGAGCTGGACAGGGCGATCAGGATCTCGTCGGTATGCAGACGGGGGTTCTTGCCACCCAGATAGTTGGTCTTGAGGGTCTGGATAGGCTCGATGGCGGCGGCGCTGACCAGATCCGTCTCCTGCGGGATGCCCGCCAGATACTTGAGCGCATTGATCAGGGCGCTTGCGGTAGCACCCAGCAGCGGGCCGGTCTTGCCGGTGATGACAGTGCCGTCGCTCAGTTCAATGGCAGCAGCCGGTGCGCCGCCGGTGGCCTCGCTGCGGGCGTGTGCCTGCTTTTCCACTTCCCGGGCCCCCATGGTCAGCCCGGCCTGATTCATCAGCAGCTCCAGCTTGTAGCGCTCGCTCTCCTTGGCGGTGCCGGTGATCTTCTGCTCGCACAGGCACTTGTAGTACCGGCGCACGATCTCCTTGCGGGAGGCCTCGCAGCAGACTGCGTCGTCCACGATGCAGTTGCCGGCCATGTTCACACCCATGTCCGTGGGGGACTTATAGGGGCTCTGGCCTGCAATCAACTCGAACATCGCATTCACCACCGGGAAGATCTCGATGTCGCGGTTGTAGTTCACGGTGGTCACGCCGTAGGCTTCCAGATGGAAGGGGTCGATCATGTTCACGTCGTTCAGGTCGGCGGTGGCGGCCTCGTAGGCCAGGTTCACCGGGTGCTTGAGGGGGATGTTCCAGATGGGGAAGGTCTCGAACTTGGCGTAACCAGCCTTGACGCCCCGCTTATATTCATGGTACAGCTGGGACAGGCAGACGGCCATTTTTCCGCTGCCGGGGCCGGGCGCAGTGATGACCACCAGCGGGCGCTCGGTCTCAATGTACTCGTTGCGGCCGTAGCCCTCGTCGCTGACAATGCGGGCCACATCGTTGGGGTAGCCGGGGATCTTGTAGTGGCGGAAGGTGCGGATGCCCAGACTGCTCAGCCGCTTTTCAAAGGCTTCCACCTCGGCGGCGGCGGTGTACTTGGTCACGCACACACTGCCCACATACAGCCCCATCTCCTGAAAAGCGTCGATGAGGCGCAGCACGTCCAGATCGTAGGTGATGCCGTAGTCGCCGCGCACCTTGCTGCTGATGATGTCCTCGGCGCTGATGACGATGACGATCTCAGCCTGCTCCTTGAGCTGCAAAAGCATCTGCAGCTTGGAGTCCGGCTGAAAGCCGGGCAGCACGCGGGAAGCGTGGTAATCGTCGAACAGCTTGCCGCCGAATTCCAGATACAGCTTATTGTCAAACTTCTTGATGCGCTCGCGGATATGCTCAGACTGCATCGCAAGATATTTGTCGTTGTCAAATCCTATTTTCATCGTTCGTTTCCTCTCTGGTGGCCCGGCACACCATACCCGGGCTTTAAAATCACGAATATAAGTATACCACAGCCCGGGGTGGGGTGCAATGCAAAACAAAGCGCTGAACGCAATTCCGGCAGGATAGGCCGTTTTGGGCGGTATATTGTCCTGTTTTTTGTGAAAATGGTGCCTGCGCAAAACGCAAAAGGGACCGCCGCAGTGTGCGGCAGTCCCCTTTGCTCTTATGAAGAACTATCCGTATGGAGAAGAGAATGGCTTGTTATTTTGCCTCGGCGGGCTGGGTCTTTTTGACAAGGCTCAGGATCACTGCACCCAGCACACTGCCCACAGCCAGCGCCACGCAGTACAGCGCAGCGTGATCCACCACCGGGAATACGAAGATGCCGCCGTGGGGTGCACGCAGTGCACAGCCGAAGGTCATGGAGAGCGCACCGGCGACTGCAGAGCCGACAACGCAGCTGGGCAGGACGCGCAGCGGGTCGGCTGCTGCATAAGGAATAGCGCCCTCGGACACGAAGCACAGACCCATGACGTAGTTCACAATGCCGTTGCGGCGCTCGTCCAACGTCCACTTGCGGGGGCAGAAGGTGGTGGACAGGGCAATAGCGATGGGAGGAACCATGCCGCCCACCATGACGGCGGCCATCACCTCGTAGTTACCGGAGGCAAGAGCTGCGGTGCCAAAGACGTAGGCTGCCTTGTTGACCGGGCCGCCCATATCCACGCTCATCATACCGGCCACGATGGCGCCCAGCAGCACCTTGGAGCTGCCGCCCAGTGCGTTCAGCCAGTCGGTCATGGCGGTGTTGATCATGCCCATTACCGGGTTCACGGCGCACATCATCGCACCTACGATAAGAATGCCGCCCAGCGGGTAGATGAGCATGGGGCGGATACCGTTCAGGCTGGCGGGCAGCTTTTCGGTGATCTTTTTGAGGAACTGCACGATGTAGCCCGCTGCAAAACCGGCCAGCAGCGCTGCAAGGAAGCCGCCGGAGATGCCGGTGGTGCTGCCTGCGGCAAGGTCGGTGAAGTTTGTGCCGTTCATAGCCAGCACGCCGCCGGCAAAGCCTACGGCCAAGCCCGGGCGGTCGGCGATGGACATGGCGATGAAGCCTGCCAGAATGGGCAGCATATAGCCGAAGGCTGCGCCGCCCACCGTCTTGAAGAAGGCGGCAACGGGGGTGTTCATGCCGAAGTTTGCGGGGTTGATGCTGTAATCATCCAACAGGAAGGCCAGCGCGATCATGATGCCGCCGCCTACCACGAAGGGCAGCATATGGGAAACGCCGTTCATCAGGTTCTTGTACAGGCTGCGGCCAAAGCTGTCCTTACCGGCGGTGTCGTCCTCGGCTGCTGCGCCGCCCTCGGCGTGGAACACGGGCACCTCACCGTGGGCGATTTTCTTAATGAGTTCCTCCGGCTTGTGGATGCCGTCATCCACGCGGGTGAACAGCACCGGCTTGCCGTCGAAGCGGGCAGTATCCACCTTTTTCTCCGCTGCTACGATAATACCGTCACAGGCGGAGATCTCGGCGCGGGTCAGGATGTTCTTTGCGCCGTCCGAACCATTGGTCTCCACCTTGGTGGGCAGGCCCAGCTTGTCTCCAGCCTTGGTCAGTGCTTCTGCCGCCATGTAGGTATGGGCAATGCCGTTGACGCAGGCGGTCACGGCCAGAATGCGGTAGCCGTCCTGCGGGATGGCCTGCTGGGTAAAGCTTTCTGTACCGAACTGCGCTTCCTCCTGCGCGTCGATGTACTCCAAGAACTCCTTGGGGCTCTCTGCAGCTTTAAGCTTTTCCACAAAGTCCTCGTTCATCAGCATCTGCATCATGCGGGCCAGCATATCCACGTGCAGGCTGCCGTTTTCCGGGGCGGCAATGGCAAACAGCAGGTCGGTGGTGCCGTCATCCTCGGCGTTGTACTGCACCGGGGTGGTCAGCCGCAGGGCGGCCAGACTGGGACGGGTGACCACATTGGTCTTGGCGTGGGGCACGGTGATACCGTTGTCCACATAGGTAGAGCCCTCGGCCTCGCGGGCATAGAGCGCCTTTTTGTAGGCCTCCTTATCGGTGATGTTGCCGTGGGTAGCCTGCAGTTCCACCAGACGGCTCAGGATCTGCTCCTGCGTCTGCAGCGCTTCGTCCAGCGCAATGGACTGTGCGGTAAATAACTCGGTAATGCGCATAAAACTTCCTCCTTTTTTCCTTTTGTCCTATCAAAGCTGCGCCAGCAGCTCGTCGATTTTTTCCTTTGTGGCAAGCCCAAGGCTGAACGCCGTTGCGCTGCCGCAGGCCGTGCCCAGACGCAGCGCCTGCGCGTAGCTGCGGCTTTGCAGATACCCGGCCACAAAACCGGCCACCATGCTGTCGCCTGCGCCCACGCTGTTGACCACCTTGCCCTTGGGGCAGCCGATGCGGTGCACCTGTCCCTGCTCGTCCAGCAGCAGCGCACCGTCCCCGGCCATGCTTACCAGCACATTGCGCGCGCCCTTTTCCTGCAAAGTGCGGGCAGCTGCCACGATCTCGGCGTCAGTAGTCAGTACCTTGCCCACGATCTCGCCCAGCTCATGGTTGTTGGGCTTGATCCACCACCGCGCGCACGCCCCTGCCCTGCAGCCGCGCCAGCAGCCGCTCGTAGACGCTCTGCGGCAGGCTTGCCGGGATGCTGCCTGCCAGAATGAGGATATCCCCCTCGGCCAGCTTGTCCAGCTGGGCTTCCAGCTGCTGCAAAGCGCTTTCCGGGATGGCAGGGCCTGCGCCGTTCAGCTCAGTCTCCTGCCCGGCCTTGATCTTGACGTTGATGCGGGTCATGCCGTTTTCCAGATGCACAAAGTCGGTCTTGAGCCCCTGTGCCGCCAGACCGCGCTCCAGCCATGCGCCGGTCTCCCCGGCCACAAAGCCCAGTGCCACGCTCTCGCAGCCCAGCTGCGCCAGCACGCCGGACACGTTGATGCCCTTGCCGCCCAGCACGCAATCCTCGCCTTGGGCGCGGTTCACTTCACCCACCTCCAGCGGTGCGTCCAGACGCACAACGTAATCAATAGCCGGGTTAAAAGTAACGGTGTAGATCATGCTTCTGCCTCCTTTACGAACGTATACTGCTTATATTTCGGGTTCGGGCAGCGGTTGGTCAGGATGGCACCGCCGTGCAGGTCCGTGATGACCGCCGGGTAAATTTTAGCAAATTTGGCGTCATCCACAAGGAACCAGCTTTCCCGGGCGCGGCGGACGGCAGCGGCCTTTACCGCTGCTTCCTCGGGGTCCGGGGTGGTAAAGCCCGCCTCCAGCGCCACGCCGTTGGCACCCATGAATGCTTTGGTGAAGTTATACTGCTGGATGCTGCTGACCGCCGGAGCGCCCACGATGGCTTCGGTCTGGGGGCGCAGCAGCCCGCCGGGAAGATACACCCGACAACCCTTCTGCGCCAGCAGCCGGGCGTGCGCCACGCCATTGGTCACATAGGTGGCTTTGAGCGCCACACCCGTCAACGCCCGCACCAGCTCCAGCGTGGTGGTGCCTGCATCAATGAATACAAAATCCTCGGCAGCAATGAGCGCTGCGGCGGCTGCGGCAATGCTGCGCTTTTCGGCTACCGCCAGCGTCTCCTTAGCCTCCATGGTAGGCTCGTCTGCCAGAAAGCGGCTGTCCGGCAGGGTGGCCCCTCCGTGTACCTTGGTCAGCCTGCCCTGCCGGTCCAACTCGGTCAGGTCACGCCGGATCGTGGATTCGCTGGTGTGCAGCGCCTCACACAGCTGCTGCACCGTCACGGTGCGCTGCTCGTTCAGCTGCTCTAGGATCAGCGCAAAACGTTCCTCCGCCAGCATGGTGTCTTTTCCCTTCTTTCCTTCCCACGCCTGACCGGTTTTGCACGGTCTTGGCGTGTTTTGGCTGTCTGTAGCTTTATTATAGCAAAAAAACAGTCAAAATCAATCACTTTCGAGCGTTTTCGCGCACAAAAAATCTCTTCAATTTTTGTGCACCGTTGCCAACATCTGGGATACAAGAGCGCTTTTGCGCCAAAAAAGACCACCGCACTTGTGTATGCGGTGGCCTTTTCTGCATTTATGTGACCGGTCATGACCGGCTTTGGCGCTTTGGCTGGTTTTAATTAGGCATCCGAGCGGGAGTAGGCGTTCTTCATCTGGCTGCTCAGTTCAAACAGAACCTTATCCAGCGTGTCGGCGGCCTTCTCCTGCAGCATGGCGGCAATAGCGGTGTTGGCTTCCTCCCGCAGGGCGGCGCGGCTTGCGGCGTCCTGCTCGGCGGCAAGCTTTGCATCGTACCCGTTCACCAGTGCGCGGGCAGCGGAGAGCACGGCCTCCTCGTAGCGCTCGAGGTGGAAGAGGGATTTATTATAGGAGGCGTCTGCCATGGCGGCAATCAGACGGCTGGTCCAGTAGAAGTTATCGGTGGACACAGTGCCGGTGGTGTTGGCCAGATACTCCGGGGTACGCTCCACGTTGGCGTAGAAGGGCACCATGGTGTTGAAGGCGTTGGAGGCATAGGCCACCCACTCCACAGCGCGGGATTCCTCCGGCTGGTCGGGACGCATCTGCAAAAGCGCCATAAAGTCGTTGCGGTTGATGCCGATGGAGCGGTATGCGCCCTTTGCGGACTTGTCGCCGTAGCTCAGGTAGGGGTCGTAGGGGGTGCCCTGATAGTGGCTGGACAGCATATACTTGATGTCCTCCGGGGTCACCTTGCGCTCCGGCACCATGCACCACGGCAGGTCATCGGACATGGGGGTGTAGTCGGCGTCGGCACCCTCCCACACCCATGTGCGGGGGTTGAGGTAGCGCAGCATATACCATGCGCGGGGGGTGTTGTAAACGTGGTCGGCGTCATCATGACTGCCAAAGGCGTCCCGGGGGTTCAGCGCGCCGTCCAAAGAAAGGTCGAGGTGATTCTTGGCAATGAATTCCCGCAGATCGGCAGAGCAGAGGTAGTTTTCCTGTGCGCCGAAGGCATCTTCCAAATCAAAGGAGTCGATACCCAGCTGGTTGGGCATGACCACATACACATCGTCCGGCACGCGGCGGGCGATCCAGTGGTGGCCGCCGATGGTCTCCAGCCACCAGATCTCGTTTACATCCTGAAAAGCAATGCCGTTCATCTCGTAAGTACCGTACTGCTCCAGCAGGCTGCCCAGACGCAGCACGCCCTCGCGGGCAGAGTGGATGTAGGGCAGTACCAGATAGACGATATCTTCCTCGCCGATGCCGCCGGGCACCTCGGGCTTTTCACCCTTGGCGGGCTGATACTCCACCAGCGGGTCTGCGCCCAGCACGCGGGGATTGGAGGTGATGGTCTCGGTGGCGGTCGTGCCCACGTTAGCGGCGTTGACACCGGAAGCCGCCCAGATACCCTTACCCTCCACGGCGTTAGGCATGGCGGTAAACCGCAGTGCGCCCTCCGGCAGGGGGATCTCCACATGGGAGAGGACGCTGCGGTAGGTCTTGGGCAGATCCTCCGGGTGGATCACGGTAAATTTTTTAGCGGTGAAATGGCCGGAGCCGGAGTCATCGTTGCGGGCGATCATGGTAGAGCCATCGTACGATGCTGCCTTGCCGACCAGAATGGTAGTGCAAGCCATAGGTTTTCCCTCCATATTCTATAATGTGTCTCTATTGTAGAACTTTTGCAGCGGAATTGCAACCGGGAAACAAAAACCGCCGCGCTGCGTACCACGGCAGAGCGGCGGGAGATGGAATGCTTTTTTCAGGCTGTTACTGGGCTGCCCAGTAGAAATCCTCGCCGGGCAGCGTACCGCCCACGGCGGCAGGGTCGGCATCGTAGAGCACCTGCAGGTAACCGGAGACGTCTGCTTTCAGTTCCTCGCCGGTCAAGCAGACGATGTTGCAGTTGGGCAGTGCCTTTTTGGCAATGGCGGCTTTTGCCACCACGCCCTGCTCCTCACACAGAGCGGCGGTGCCTTCCAGATCGGTGTTGGCGGCGTTCACGCTCTGGGCGTAGTCTGCCAGAAAGGCGGCTACCACGTCCGGGTGCTCCTCGGCGTAGGCCTTGCGCACCACGGTCACACCGGTGATCAGCTGGGTGTCCGCCACCTTGTCCCACTCGGCGGTCAGGTCAAGGGCTACCCGCAGAGTGTCGTCCTTCAGCCCGGCGGCAGTCACATAGGGCTGGGGCAGCACTGCAATGGCATCCTGTGTGCTGGCCATCTGGGCGGTCACCTCGGTGGCTTCGCTGTAATATTGGATGTCCACATCCTTGTCCGGGTCAATGCCGTTGGCGGTAAGCAGATAGCGCAGCACATACTCCGGGGTAGTGCCCTTGCCGGTGGACAGGATGGTGCGTCCCTTGAGGTCGGCCATGCTGTGGACGGTGTCGCCCTGCTCCACCACATACAAAACTCCCAAAGTGTTCACCGCCACGGCCTGAATGCCGCCGCTGGTTTTCTGGTACAGAGTCGCAGCCAGATTGGCCGGGATAGCAGCCATGTCCAGCTCGCCCTTGATGAGCAGCGGCACGATCTCATCCGCAGCGCCGTAAAGCTGCAGATCGTAGTCCATGGCGGCAGTCCCGGCCTGCTCCATCGAGAGCAGGTTGACAAGCCCCATGGTGGTGGGGCCCTTCAGCCCGGCGATGCGCAGCGGCTCGGTGGCAGACAGCGGCGCTGCGGTCTCTTCTTCCTCGGAAGCAGCCGCTGAGGAAGCAACTTCGGACACCGCTGCGCTGGAAGCGGCAGAGCTCGCGCTGCCGCCGCAGGCTGCAAGGCTCAGTGCAAGGCTGAACGCCAGCAGTAAGGACAGGATCTTTTTCATGAAATACTCCTTTTCACACCCGGCACGCCCCGGTACGGGAAGCGGAAACCGGTCTTTTTTTGAAAAATTTTGCAAAATCATTTGCTTTGCGCGTTCCAGTTTACTATAATAGGGGTAAAAATACCGTTGCGTGCGCAACGTAATTGCAGGAGGCTGCGGAGAACACTATTTTCTCTGCGGAGTTGCGATGAATAATTATCTGCCGCTGTTACAAACCACCACGCTGTTCGCGGGGCTTTCCGCTGCGGAGCTCAGCACGCTGCTGTCCAGGCTGGGGGGCAGTGTGCGCAGCTACGGCAAGGGCGAAGCCCTTGTGCTGGCGGGGGAGCCCAGCCGCCGGGTGGGCATCGTGCTGTCCGGCGAACTGGAGGCCTACCGCCCGGCACCGGGCGGGGTGCGCATCCCCATCGCCCAGGTAGAGCCGGGCGGGGTGTTCGGGGACGTGCTGGGAGGCTCCAGCCTGTCCAGCCCGGTCACCGTGCTGGCTGCCGCCCCCTGTGAGGTGCTGCTGCTGCCCTACGAGCGGCTGCTGCTCTCGGACGGCAGCCCCGCCCACCAGCGGGTGGTGCAGAACCTTGTGCGCACCATCAGCGATAAATATTTTTCCCTCTCCCGCCGCATCGACCTGCTGGTAATGAAAAGCCTACGCGCCAAGGTGGCGGCCTATCTGCTCAGCGAGGCCGCCCGCGCCCACAGCCTGACCTTCAGCATCCCCTTCTCCCGCATCCAGCTGGCGGATTACCTCAACTGCGACCGCAGCGCCCTTTCCCGGGAGTTGAGCACCATGCAGAAGGAAGGTCTCATCGACACCTACCGCAGCAGCTTCAAGCTGCTGGAGCCGGATGCCTTGCAGCAGATGGTGCAGTGACCCTCTGACTACTTTTATCAATAAGGAGCGATAAAACAATGTCTAAGCCCGTACTCTGGATTGTGATCCCCTGCTACAACGAGGAGCAGGTGCTGCCCATTACAGCACCCATGTTTCTGGAAAAGATCCACAGTCTGACCGCACAGGGGCTGGTCAGCGATAAAAGCCGGGTGCTCTTTGTCAACGATGGCTCCCGCGACAAAACGTGGGAACTGATCCAAGGCTTTGCCGCACAGGACGAGCACTATATCGGCATTTCCCAGAGCCGCAACCGCGGCCACCAGAACGCCGTGCTGGCGGGGCTGATGGAGGCGTTGCACAGCGACAGCTGCGATATCACCATCTCCATCGACTGCGACGGTCAGGACGACATCAACGCCATGGACGAGATGGTGAAAAAGTATCTGGACGGTGCCGAGGTGGTGTACGGTGTGCGCAGCCGCCGGGACACCGACACCTTCTTCAAGCGGTTCACCGCCGAGGGCTTTTATCATGTGATGAACGCTCTGGGCGCGGATATCGTGTTCAACCACGCAGACTACCGCCTGATCAGCACCCGCGTGCTGGAAAGCTTTGCGGATTACAAAGAGGTCAACATCTTTTTGCGGGGCATGGTGCCGCTGGTGGGCTTTCCCCACGATGTGGTCACCTACGAGCGTCACGAGCGTCTGGCCGGCGAGAGCCACTACCCCCTGAGCAAGATGCTGGCGCTGGCTTTTGACGGCATTACCAGCCTTTCCAACAAGCCTATCCGCATCATCACCGGAGCGGGCATCGTGGTGAGCCTTGTCAGCTTTATCGGGGTCATCTGGGCCATCGTGTGCGCTGCCATGGGCAGCAGCGTGGCAGGCTGGGCCTCCACCGTCTGCATCGTCTGCTTTATGAGCGGCGTGCAGCTGGTGTGTCTGGGCGTGATCGGTGAGTATATCGGCAAGATCTATATGGAAACAAAGGCCCGCCCGCGCTATATCATCTCGGAGCGCACATGGGCTCCCTACGAAAGGAAATATCACGGATGAGCAAGCAAAGTTGGAAGGGCAGCACCCTTTTGAACCCGGAGCCGCCGGTACTGATATCCTGCGGCGGGCTGGATAAGCCCAACCTTATCACCATCGGCTGGACAGGCACCATCTGCACCCAGCCCAGCATGGTATCCATCAGCGTGCGCCCGGAGCGGTACAGCCATCAGCTGCTATGCGAGAGCGGGCAGTTCGCCATCAATCTGCCCACCGAAAAGCTGGTGCGTGCCATCGACTGGTGCGGCGTGAAGAGCGGCCGCGAGGTGGACAAGTTTGCCGCCTGCGGCCTGCACGCCGCCCCCGGCAGCGTGCTGACCGACTGCCCGGTGCTGGAGGAAAGCCCGGTCAATCTGGAGTGCCGCATCACCCAGCGCATCCCGCTGGGCAGCCACGACCTGTTTTTGGCCGAGGTGGTGGCCTGCGATGTGGACGAGAGCCTGCTGGACGAAAAAGGCAAGCTGTGCTTGGACAAGGCAAACCTCATCGTGTACAGCCACGGCGAGTATCTGGCCCTTGGCAAAAAGCTGGGCACCTTTGGTTACAGCGTGCGGAAGAAAAAGCCCGCAAAACGCAAGAAACAGTAAAAGCAACTCCGCAAAAACAAGTACAGCAAGGCTGAGCATCCGAGAAAGTCAGGTGCTCAGCTTTTTCCATTTTCGCAGGCAGCAGCTTCGGCTCTATAATAAAAGCTTTCTTTCTGCCGAATCTGCCCAGAGCAGCGCGGCAGGCATTTTCAATCGTCCAATTCCCGTTGCATTCCGTCCGATTTTGTGATATACTCCCTACTGCTGTGCTTTTTTGTGCAGTATCCTCAAAGAGCAACTTAGGATTTTAGGCTCCCCGGTGCCACTCGAGCGGCGCTGGGCAAAACCCACAGGAGCTGGCGGTTCCTGTGCGGTCAAAATCAAACCGCTGGAGTATTATCATGAATCAGAATTCTTCCGTCCGTAAGCTGGTGCACTGCGGTGTAGTGGCAGCCATCTATGTGGTGCTGTGTCTGGCACTGCAGCCCCTTTCCTATGGTGCTGTGCAGGTGCGTGTGGCCGAGGCTCTGTGCCTGCTGCCCGTGTTCGGTGCAGAGTACATCGTGGGCGTGGTGCTGGGCTGCTTCCTGGCAAACCTGCTGGGCTCCACCATCGTGGATGTGATCTTTGGCACACTGGCTACCCTGCTGGCCTGCCTTATCACCTACAAGCTGCGCAATGTGCGCTTCAAGGGTCTGGCCATTGCCGCCAGCCTGCCCCCGGTGCTTTTCAACGCGGTGATCATCGGTATTGAGATCGCCGTGATGTTCCCGGACCCCACGTCCAGCGCCCCCATCTGGCTGGCCTGCATCACCAACGGCATCTCGGTTGGCATCGGTGAGCTGATCAGCTGCACGGTGCTGGGCGTTGTGCTGGTAAAGTTGATCGAGAGCAACGCCGCACTGCGCAAGGTGTTTGTGACGGAATAACGCAAGGAGGTTTCCATGCAGCCAAACGGTATGATCTTCTGGGACTGGAACGGTACCCTGATGGACGATGTGGATTTTACCCACAGCTGCCTGAACTGGATGCTGGAGACCCACGGCTACCCCCAGCGGTACGATCTGGCAGCCTACCGGGAGCTGTTCGGCTTTCCCATCGAGGACTACTACCGCTGTGCCGGGTTCGACTTTGCGCGGCACCCCTACCCGGAGCTTGCCGCACGCTTTATGGAGCACTACAACGCCGGTGTGCCCGGCTGCGCGGTCACGGCACACGCCGTTGACACCCTGCAAACGCAGGCTCGCATGGGCTGGCAGCAGGCTGTGCTTTCCGCCTCCCGCCGTGATTACCTGATCGAGCAGGTATCCGCCCGGAGTCTGCAAGGCTTTTTTACCGAGTTGCTCGGCCTTGCGGACATTTACGGCGTAAGCAAGGTACAGCTTGGCACCGACTATCTGCGCCGCACCGGCATCGACCCGGCGGCCTGTGTGATGGTCGGCGACACCGACCACGATGCCGCAGTGGCTGCGGCCATCGGTGCAACTTGTGTGCTGTACACCGGCGGGCACCAGTCCCGCGCCCGGCTGGAAAAGGCCAGTCCCTACGTCATCGACGACCTTGCCCAGCTGCCCGCACTGCTGGAAACGATATAATATCAGTGGCTCAGAAACGCCTGTCGGTGTTTCCGAGCCACTTTTTTACAGCCTGTTCGTGCAAAAGGAAAAAAAGACCAGTACACAAATGTGTACTGGTCTTTTTGGTCGGAGCAGCGGGATTTGAACCCACGGCCTCCTCGTCCCGAACGAGGCGCGCTACCAACTGCGCTATGCCCCGAAAATACCGCAACCCAATGGGTTGCGGTCTGGTTGGGGATGAGAGAATCGAACTCCCACAAGTAGAGTCAGAGTCTACCGCACTACCACTATGCAAATCCCCACTATTCGGTTTCG
>ENA-UEPQ01000375-UEPQ01000375.1-human-gut-metagenome-genome-assembly--contig:-NODE-375-length-22969-cov-9.113184_pt1 | contig 22969 bp, 31 predicted proteins | sample MGYA00242903_ERZ507922 | MGnify/ENA primary metagenome ERZ507922 (study PRJEB26167, sample SAMN06115483) | human gut metagenome | host: Homo sapiens | place: China:Sichuan | collected 2014-10-16... | reverse complement strand
GTTCTTTTTGCCTTTTGCCGGACTGATTACTTACATAAGGTGGAAATATAAATGGATATTAGGATTTGGCACATTGCCGTCGAATGTTTTGCTCTACGCGATCCCAGTACAATTCAAATTTAAGTGATATAGCATCACAACCTCGTCCGAAAATTGCGTGTAATAGTCGTGTGCCAGAGCCCCCTGTTTTCCCAATGTTAGTTGCAGCAGGATGAACTATATCTTCGTATGCCTCTTTAGATACGGCCACAGCCGCATCTGCGGCAGCCTTTGTGATGACGGGGTCCATAAACATCCCTCCATTTAGATAGTTTGAGCATCAAATTTTACTCTACTGCGGCGGATATGCATCTCTTCATGGAGAAATATCGAGTGGGGTGTAATTTTGTAAAGGAATGATATGAAGAAAGCTATTGTGGCGGCCATTGTGGTCGCTTTTTTTGTTTCTACAGCGGCAGAAGCACGAGGTGGTCGTGGATTCAGCGGTGGACGTTCGTTCTCCCGTCCTACTCCCGCGAAAACCTATGCCCCTAAGCGCACGACCGTCGTGAAGAAAAATACGACCGTCGTCAACCAGACGGTTCACCAAAATACCACCTCCAGTGGTGGCGGCTTCTGGTCGACTGTCGCAGGTGCGGCCGTAGGCTCGATGGCTGGCAATGCCATCTACGACGTGATGACAAAGGACGACGAACCGAAGCAGCCGGCACAAGCTCAGCAACCGCAGGTCGTTTACGTACCTGTCGGCTCTGACGGAAAGCCTGTTCAGCAGGCTCAATAAGCCGCATTTTCTTGGTTCATCTCGGAAGTCCGTGGAACGCGGCCTTCCGAGATGAACCTTTTATTCAGGTGAAGGATGCCGATCTTGACTCTCTGCAAGTATCCAGGCTGCCGCAAGCCGGTCCCGCTTGGTGCCAAGTATTGCGAAGCTCATAAGGCCGCAGGCGAGGCTCGTGACGCGAAGTTCGCGGCTGATCGGGAGAGGCGCCGAGCCGAGAGAAAGGGATCGTCGTCCGCTCGTGGTTATGGCTACAAGTGGCAGCGTCTTCGAGCTCGGATCCTTGCTGCGCATCCGCTCTGTGTTGAGTGTGAGAAGCGCGGGATTATCAAGTTGGCGACCGACGTCGACCACATCAGGCCGCACAAGGGCAATCCAGTGCTCATGTGGGATGAGTCAAACCTTCAGCCGCTGTGTCACGAGTGTCACTCCAAGAAGACTGCTCGCGAAGACGGCGGCTTTGGAAATTCCTTTTAGACGTCCTCTCGCATAAAACTTAAGCCGGGAACGTTTGGAAGATATTTGCCCTTCCAAGGTGCATCCTTCTTCTTTCCAAGTTTGTACAAGGCTTCGTCTTCTGGCTCGTCATCGAACGTTATCTCGAACTTGCAGGGGCCGCATTCTCTGGCGTCAGCAATCTCTGACAGATCGTAGTAGCGGTCTGCGATTGTTTCGCACAAGAGCTGAAACTCTGCTTCTTTTGTGTGGCCGTTGTTGTGACGCTTCTTGTTCCACTTCTCCTTGATCTCGTCATCGAGGATTTGAGTGAACAAGGGTTCGTTGCTCTCTAGATATTCAGAAAGCTGATTCTTTCTCTTGAAGGCGGGAACGTCTTCCTTGATTGCAGACAGTCTGGCTTGAATATCTTTGATCGTGTGGCGTTCAACAAATCCGTTTACGGTGTATTTGGCACGTTCGGCTTCGATGTCCAGTACGTCTGCCCAAGGCCTGCACGTTTTATGCATGCCGCGAGTGGCGATGCGCTTGGACAAACAAATCGGTGCCCAGTATTCCCACTCTTGCCAAGTCCAGTCAGTGTCTTTGACGATTGGGTAAAGGAGATCGAACAACGTGCACTTCTCGTTGCTTTCTTGCTTGCTCAAATAGGTGTCGATCTGTTTGAGAAACTTGGATTTGGTGTCGTAAGAGAAGCTGGTGAGTTCAAGCGTTTCTGCCATCGCTTTCGTCAATAACTTCTTGTTTCTTTCCCATTCTTCTAGATCGTAGTCACGCTCGCTCTTTTCGGGCTTCGTTGATCTGCTGCCAGATGGAAAGAAGACTTTGAAAATGGCTGATAGAAATCCCATGCCGATCTCCTTTTGAGGTTGCTTTGCTGTTCATGATACGCGTGAAGGGTAGGGGCGGGTCAAAAGTCGCCGCCCCAATGGATCTAGACCGCGCCCCCAGCTCATTTTTTGTATGCCCGTTTCGTAAAGTTTTTGACCTTTTATGCCACGAGTACCAACATCAGACGCGTTGAAGGCCGCAACCGGCACACTCAAGCCGTACAAGTCTCGGCCGCCTGCTCCGGCCTCGGATGCACATCTAACGGACACTCCGCCTATCGGTTTGACGAAGGATGCGCGAGAAGCCTGGAAACTTGCGATTTCTTGTGCGCCCAAAGGGGTTTTGACCGCGCTAGACGCAACGGTGCTTGAGCGATGGGCGAGAAACTACGCGACGTATCGCAAGATTGCGAAGCAACTGGATCACGAAGACATTGCGTTGGTGACTGAAGCAGGCGTTACGCTCAACCCGTTGTTTATTACGCGTCTCTACAAATAGGATGTCTTCAAGAAGAGAGCCCATAGCTCTTGCTAGAGAGATTTTGGAAACCTATTTGTTGAGATTACTAATAACGCTCTCGTGAAGATTCAGCAGGTCCTTTCCGCGTGTGAAAAAGAGCTTGGATTTACGCCTGTCTCGCGCGCGCGTGTGAAGGCTGACGTTAAGGAAGAAGAGGTAAACGACTTTGGCGACTTTTAGAAACTACATTGCAATCGCTCGCCAGTACGCTGACGATGTGATGACGGGAAAGATTCCCGCGTGCAAGTGGGTGAAGCTAGCAGCCAAGCGTCAGACCTCTGACATTGAAAAGTATTCGGGGCCTCGCTCGACATATGTCTTTGATGAGACTGAAGCCGGACGAGTCTGCAAGTTCATTGAGTTGCTGACTCACACGAAAGGCGAACTCGCAGGTACTCGCATCAAGCTCGAACCTTGGCAGGTGTTCATTCTGTCCACGGCCTTCGGCTGGCGTCGTCGGTCTGACGGCGGTCGACGCTTCCGACGTGTGTACATTGAGGTGCCACGTGGGAACGGCAAGTCCTGTCTATCTTCTGGCGTCGCTCTCTATTGCCTTTTGGCTGATCGAGAGCCGGGTGCTGAGGTCTACAGCTTTGCTACTACGCGTGATCAGGCGAAGATCGTCTTTGGTGACGCGCAGGTCATGGCTGAACAGAACGCGCCGTTGCGCAATCAGTTCGGCTTGCAGGTGCTGGCGAATGCTCTCTATGTCCCTGGCACGAATTCGACCTTTCAGGCGAAGTCCGCCGAAGGCTCTACGCTTGACGGCTTGAATACCCACCTTGCTGTCGTTGATGAACTGCACGCTCACAAGACACGTGCTGTATATGACGTCGTGGAAACGTCTCTTGGCAAGCGTCGATCATCCCTGCTGTGGTGTATCACGACTGCCGGCTTCGACACTTCTGGCATTTGCTACGAAGTGCGAACGATGAGCACGAAGGTGCTCGAGGGCGTTGTCGATGACGAAACGCAGTTCGCGATCATCTACACGATCGACGAAGGCGACGATTGGACGACTGTCGAAGCGCTTGAGAAGGCGAACCCCAATTGGGGCGTTTCGGTACGTCCAGAGATGATCACGTCTCTTCAGCAGAAGGCGAAGGAGTTGCCGAGCGCAGTCAACAATTTCTTGACGAAGCACCTGAACATTTGGTGCTCCGCGTCCAGTGCGTGGATGGATATGCCAGCATGGGACGGGAACGCGATTGAAGCCGATCGATCCTTCTATGAAGGATTGCCCTGCTATATCGGCTTGGACGTCGGCGCAAAGAACGACGTGACGGCGAAGGTCCTTCTGTTTCCGTATGGAAACGGCTACATGACTTTTGCTGACTTCTACCTGCCAGAGGCGGCTGTCGAGCGATCGACGAATAGCCAGTACAAGGGGTGGGTTGAAGAGGGGTGGATCACCCAGTCTGGCGGCGCAATGACCGACCTCAGTCGTATCGAAGAGGACATCCGCGAGGACCTGTCTCGGTACGACGTCAAGGGCATTGCCTTCGACCCGTGGAACGCCTTACAGCTTGCGACTTCTTTGTCGAACGATGGCGCACCGATGATCGAGTATCGAAACACGGTGCAGAACTTCTCGGATCCGATGAAGTCGCTCGAGGCGTTGACGCAAGACAAGCGGCTCTGCCACAACGGGAACCCTGTTCTCCGATGGATGATGAGCAATGTCGTAGCGAAGCTTGACGCGAAGGACAACATCTTTCCGCGTAAAGAGCGCTACGAAAACAAGATTGACGGTGTTGTCGCGCTGATTATGGCGCTCGGCATTGCGACGAACGTAGAAGAGGAAACAAACCCCTTCGCAGACCTCGCAGAGTCGAAAGCACCATGCTTTTTTGAGTGGTAACACATGTTTGTAAAACGACTTGTTAACTGGATGACGGGCTGGGGAGGTCCGCTCGGTACGGCCTCTGGTCAGCAAATCCCGCTGCCGGTCGAGCCGATACTGGATCAAACTAAAACCGTTACCCCTGATGCGGCGCTACAGATTAGCGCCGTTTTTGCATGCGTCGAGCTTCTGGCGCAGACCATCAGCACTCTGCCGCTCTACGTCTACAAGGACACGGATGACGGCGGACGCAATCCCGACAAGGGTCGTCTGTGGATGCTCCTTCATGAGCGTCCGAACGCATGGATGACGCCGAGTGAATTCCTCTCGGCTATGGTGGTCAACCGCATGCTTCGCGGCAATGCCTATGCACAGATCATCCGTGATGGCGCAGGCGAGCCGATTGCCCTGGTACCGCTATCGCCCGATCAGATGGAAGTCTCTGTGACTGCCGGCGGTGAGGTCTACACCTACTATCAAGACGGCGTTATTTCCGTTCTGGCTCCTGAGAATGTCATTCATTGGAAGGGCTTAGGGAACGGCTTTATCGGTCTCAGCAAGCTCGAATATATGCGAGCCACTGCTGATGAGGCGATCAGCGCACAGGACAACGCTTCGAGACTGTACGGCTCCTATTCGAAGCCGTCGGGCGTACTTCAAACCGACTCGTCCTTGAACGACGATCAGCTGAAAGCTGTCTTTGAACGCTTCAAGGGCATGTCCAGAGGCGGCGCAGGCCTGTACGTTGTGGACCGCGGCTTGAAGTACCAGCAGCTGAGTTTGACGCCTGCGGATGCACAGCTTCTCCAGACGCGGCAGTTCAGTGTTGAGGAAATCTGTCGATGGTTCGGCGTGCCGGGCGTTCTTGTCGGCTCGACGGCAACGACTACATGGGGAAGCGGCATTCAGCAGATTATTGAAGGCTTCCACAAGTTCACGATCGGACCGCTTTGCAAACAGCTTGAACAGGCGCTCTTTCGGCGTCTTGTTGACGTGACCGACATGGACACGACGATCGAGTTCAAGCTCGACGGCTTCCTTCGCACGACGCCGGAAGCCCGCGCGTCGTTCTACAGCACTATGGCGCAGAACGGCGCGATGACGCGTAACGAAATTCGCAGACTTGAAAACCTTCCGCCTGTCGAAGGCGGCGACGTCTTGACGGCTCAGTCGAACCTTGTGCCGATCGAGAAGCTTGGCATGCAAGAACGCACAGGCTCCTCTCCGAAAGACGGCTCTCCTGTGAGGCAATAACTTATGAAACTTAATTTCAAGGGTATCCCGCTCACGGGCGTGGAACTCAAATTTGACCAAGATAGTCGGCGCTTCAAAGGCTATGCGTCTACCTTCAACGGCAACGACTCCTACGGCGACACGATTCTCCCCGGTGCATATACGAAGACGCTTGCCGAGCACGGCATGCCGAAAATGTTCTGGGGGCATGACTGGGACATCCCGATCGGCAAGTGGATCTCTGCCGTCGAGGATGAAAAAGGCCTGCTTGTCGAAGGCGAATTCACGCCCGGCAATACTCAGGCTGATGCAGTCATGAGCGCTATGAAGCACGGCACCGTCGATGGCCTGTCTATCGGCTTCCGTCTCGCTGAAGGCGACTATGAGTCGAAGAAAGATGGCGGTCGCATCATCAAGTCCGTGTCCAAGCTGTACGAAATTTCCGTCGTCAACTTCCCGGCTGATGAAGATGCGCGAGTGTCTGAAGTCCGCTCGGAGGACGTGGACAACTTGAAATCAATTCGTGACTTTGAAAATTTCCTGCGGGATGCAGGCGGGTTCTCGAAGTCCGTGGCGACGACAATCGTCGCAAAAGCCAAGAAGCTTTTCGCTGATCAGAGGGAGTCTGATGTTGACGAAAAAGCGGCAACTGAACTGCTTGAGCGTTTGAAGAGGCTTGAGCAATCTCTCTCCTAATGAAAAGGTGGATCCTATGGAAATGAAAGAAATTCTTGACGCCCTCGAGCGCGTCGAAGGCAAGATGTCTGAGGCTTCTCAGAGCAACTCTGCTGAGCTGAAGCGCCTCGGCGAAGAACAGTTGAAGTTCTCCCGCGCTCTTCTTGAACTTCAGCAGAAGGGTGTGGCCGCCCAGGGGGATGCCGAAGTCAAGACGGCTGGCGATAGCGTTGTCGATACCGACGGCTTCAAGGCCTTCCGCGACGGCTCCGCTCAGAAGGCTCGCGTCGAAATCGCCGAGACGTTCGACAAGAAGGAAGCGGTCAACCCGATCACGACCCCGACTGGCGGCATCGTTCAGGCTTATCGTCGCCCGGGCATCCTCGCAGGTGCTTTCCGTCCGCTGACCATTGAAGGCCTCTTCCCGACGCTTCCGATCACCACGAACGCTTTTGAATACGTTCAGGAAAAGGAAGCCGACAACGTGAACGGCGCGGCCTTCGTTGCTGAAGGTGCTCAGAAGCCGTTTGGTTCTACCGCCTTCGAAACGAAGACTGGCACGATCAAGACGATCGCTCATCTTGCTCGCGTGTCCAAGCAGCTGATGGCCGATGCTCCGGCTCTTGTCGCTTACATCAATCAGCGTCTCGTGTACGGCATCGACCTCGTCGTCGAAGATCAGCTCGTCACCGGCAACGGCACGGGCCAGAACCTCAGCGGCATCCTTCACACGGGCAACTTCACGGATCACGGCATCACGAAGCTCAACCAGCTTCCGAAGAACCCGACGAGCTTCGACCTCATTCTGATGGCGAAGTCGATGGTCGAGCGCAACTTCTTCCGTCCGAACGTCATCTTGCTCAATCCGGCTGACTGGACTTCCATGCAGATGGAAAAGAACGCCTCTGGCGACTACTACCTTGGCCACCCGGCTTCTGTCGCCCCGAAGTACCTTTGGGGCCTGCCTGTTTGGACCACGCCGGCTATCACGGCTGGCAAGTTCCTTGTCGGCGACTTCACGCAGGCCGCTACGCTTTGGAACCGCCAGGGCATGACCGTCGAACTCTTCGAGCAGGACAGCGACAACGTCCAGAAGAACTTGGTCACGATTCGTGCTGAACGCCGCCTCGGCTTCGGTGTCGAACGCACCAAGGCTCTTGTCGGCGGCTCTCTTACGCTCCCGACGGCCTAAATAAGGAGGCGTCATGATTGACACGTCTACCGCGCTGTCTGCCGTGACGCTTGAAGATGCAAAGCTTCATCTCCGCATCGATCACAACGATGACGATGCGCTGATCGAGGCTTTGTGTCTCTCAGCGACGCAGATGGCCGAGCACGAGCTACAGCGAGGCCTTATCACGCGCGAGGGGACTGCCGGTTATGGCGCTACTCCTTCCGACGTCCCAGCCGCGATCCGTAGCTGGATCCTGATTCAAGTCGGTCATTACTACGAGCATCGAGAAGCGACGGTTGAAGGTGCTGTAACGCCTCTTCCGAAACTCCATGCCTTGCTAGATCCTTTCAGGACATGGAAATGAAACGGCCTGAGATTGGAAAGATGAATCGTCGCGTCACGATCTCGGTTGTCTCTCACGTTCCCGACGCTTCCGCCGGCTTCACGGCTCAGGTGGAAAAGAAGGTAACGGTTTGGGGACAACTCGAGGTTGTCGGCGCGGGCATCTACTTCGGCACGAAGCAAGTTGAAAGCGCTGTGACGCATCGCGTGACGGTGCGCCGCATCACCGGTAAGACACGGTCGCAGGACCTGACGACCGCCAGCACGCTGACGATCGACGGTGTTTCTTACCTCATCAGGCGTGTTGCTGATCTTGGTGGTGCTGACCGCTTCACTGTTATTGATTGCGAAGAGAAGGGGGTATCTGATCATGCTGGTCGGCGTCTCGGTGGATCCTGGCTTTAAGCGCATCGACTATGACGCGAAGGCTTTGAAGCAACCTCTGCGCAAATCGGGCAATGCGGTTCGTAAAATCGCTCGCCAGCTGATTTCGCGCAAGGCCGTTTCTGAAGCTGGGCAGTTCCCAGGCAAGCAGACCGGCTCGATGCAGAAGTCGATCAAGGTCAAAGTGTCGAAGTCCGGGTATTCCGTTGCGGTTTATCCGACAAAGACACAGGCGATGCCCGTGTACTACCCGGCTTTCGTTGTCTACGGTCATCGAGGCCCGAACAGCGAGACGGCTCAAGAAGCTAGAGCGCACAAAAAGCGTTCTGGCAAGAAGGTGGCTGCGCCTCGCAAGAACTTTGTGCCTGAAGCCGCCGACAAGTACGCGAAGACATTTCAGTCTGAGATGTTTGACGCGCTTGGAGAAGCAATCAAATGAATCTGACTTCAATCATCAATGCACTTCGCAAACGATGCCCGACTTTCGAGCGTCGGTTCGCAGGCGCGGCAGAGTGGGCGGGCTTGACGATAGAGCACGCCCCGGCTATGCCTGCTGCCTACGTCGTACCGCTTCGTGAAGACGCCTCAGAGAACGAAAGCCAGAACGGCTATTACCAGACGGTCACGAATACTTTCGGAGTGATCGTACTGGTGAGCAATACGGCTGACGTCCGCGGTCAAGGCGCGACAGCGACGCTTGATTCTCTCAAGCCTGAGTTGTTCCGCGCCTTGCTTTCGTGGCAACAGGAGCCGAAGGACGAGCACTCGGAAATTGTCTATGAGGGAGGATCGCTTGTTTATATGGACGATGCACGACTCGCCTACCAGCTTGAGTTCTCCTTTGAGACGTATCTCGATTTGTCGGACACGTATCAGCAGGTAGAACTTGATGGCCTTCCCGGCCTTGACGGCTTCCCAGGTCTTCCTGAGCTTGAAGGTATGGACGTCGACGTCGATCAAATTGAACCCTCCGCCACTGGTAGACCTGACGGTCGTCCAGAGGCTCACTTTAAGGTGGAATTCAAATGAGTGTGAGCTTTAACACAATCTCCAGCGGCATTCGAGTGCCGCTTTTTTATGCCGAGATGGACAACTCTGCGGCGGCGACGCCGACGAGCCAGACGGCTTCCTTGCTCATCGGTCAGATGGGTGAAGGCAAGGCCGAGGCCGGTAAGCCCGTCTACGTCTCGACTGCCGCAATGGCAAAAGAACTCTTCGGCCGCGGCTCGATGATTGCCCGCATGGTTGAAGCCTATCGATCCGTCGACAGCTTCGGTCAGCTGGTTGTGATTCCTGTTGCCGACGGTACGGGCACGGCCGCGACGGGCAAGATCACTTGCACCGGCACGGCTGCTGAAGCAGGCACGATCAGCCTGTATGTCGGCTCCGACCGTGTTCAGGTGTCGGTCACGAACAAGATGACTGCTGAGGCCGCTGCCAAGGCAATTGCCGACGCGATCACTCTCAACAAGGACCTCCCGATCACGGCTCAGGCCGCGTCTGGCGTTGTAACTGTTACGGCGAAGAACAAGGGCACCGTCGGCAATGACATTCAGCTCGCGGTTAACCTTCGCGGCGCAATCAACGGTGAAACGACTGTCACGGGCCTCGGCGTTGAGATCACGGCTATGTCGAAGGGGGCGACTGATCCCGATATTTCTGCCGCTCTTGATGCCATGGGCGATGAACAGTACGACTTCATTGGATGCCCGTACTGTGATGCCGATACTCTTGACAAGCTTTCCGAAAAGATGAACGACACCAGCGGCCGTTGGTCTCCGTTCCAGATGACCTTCGGCCACGTGTACACGGCAAAGCGTGGTGACGTGAATGTTCTGGTCGCCTTCGGCAAGACGCGAAACAATCAGCACGAGTCCGTCATCGGCATCGAGCCGAGTCTTCCGACGCATTCCGCTGAGGTGCTTGCGGCTTATCTTGGTCGCACGGCGGTATTCATTTCCGCTGATCCGGCTCGACCGACTCAGACGGGCGTTCTGGCTGGCGTGATGGCTTCGCCTGAAGGCTGCCGATTCGCCCAGACGGATCGCCAGACGCTTCTCGAGAACGGCATTGCCACGCTTTACACAGTGTCCGGCACCGTCATGATCGAGCGTGCGATCACGACGTATCAGAAGAACGCCTTTGGTGATGCTGATGCTTCGTACCTAGATAGTGAAACGCTTCACACGTCGGCTTATGTCCTGCGTCAGATGAAGTCAATCATCACGACGAAGTACGCTCGCCACAAGCTGGCGTCCGACGGCACGCGCTTCGGTGCAGGTCAGGCGATCGTCACTCCGTCCGTGATTCGTGGCGAGCTGATCGCACTCTATCGACGCCTTGAACTCGAAGGCATCGTGGAGAATGCCGACCTCTTCAAGAAGTATCTGATCGTTGAGCGTAACGTCAACAATCCCAACCGACTGGATGTGCTGTTCCCGCCTGACTACGTGAACCAGCTCAGGATTTTTGCGGTACTTAACCAGTTCCGCCTTCAGTATCAGGAGTAATCATGGGTAAGAAAATTGCAGGTACTTGCTTCGTCAAGGTCAACGGCCAGCAACTCGAATTGCAGGGGAACGTTGAATTCCCGCTGACGTCCGTTCAGCGTGAGACGCTGCTTTCTACGACGGGCGTTGCCGGCTACAAGGAAACCGTCGTCGCTCCGTACGTCAGCGGTGACTTCATCGTGCCGGCAGGCTTTCCGATTGAAGACATCAAGGAAAACACGGCTCAGACGATCACGGTCGAGTGCGCAAACGGGATGGTCTACACCTTGTCCGATGCGTATGCGGTTGACACGATCGCCTACAAGCCGATCGACGGTACTCTCACGATCAAGTGGGAAGGTATGAATGGGGAGCTTGGCTGATGGAAACCTTCACGCTTTCTAAGCCGATCCAGCACGGCACTACGGAAATCGTCGAGCTGACGCTTCGCGAACCGACGACAAAGGACGTCAACGACCTCGGCCTTCCTTTCAAGCTCGATGCATTGCTCATGTCTGAGCCTGTGCCGGCGGTATGCGCCAAGTACATCTCTCGCCTCGCAGGGATTCCGCCTTCGGTGGTCGAGAAGATCGCACTGCGCGATTACACGATGCTTCTGTATCGCGTCGTCGCTTTTTTTTCGCCTTCCCGCGAGCCTCAGCAAAAGAGCTGATCGACCTGGCTTTCGAGGCCGCCTATTGGTGGCGGCTTCGGCCGGGTGATGCGCTAGAGCTTCCGCTTTCACAGCTGAGGCTCTACGTTGATCAGTGGAATCGCATTCAGGAGAAACTAAGTGGCGAATAAAGATTTTCGAATGACCGCTATCATGGCGGTGCGCGATACGATGTCGCCCGTCCTGAGCGCTGTCACTCAAAGGTGGAATGGCTTCAAGCAGGCACTTGAGTCGACCGAGTTTAAGGACTTGAATCGTCAGCTGAAGCTTGCTCAGAGTTCTTTTCAAGAATTCGGCGATCAAGCTAAAGAAGTTGCATCGGCAATTGGTGCTCCTTTCACCGCGATCGCTGGTGCTGTCGGCTTCAGTGTCCAGTCTGCGATCACTAACTTTTCGCAAGTTGGTGACGGCATCGACAAGATGTCTGCCCGCGTCGGCGTAAGTGCTGAGACTCTTCAAGAGTGGACGTTCGCGGCCACTCATGCCGGCGCTTCTCAGGAGATTCTGGAAGACTCCCTAAAGGACCTTGCCAAGAACTTGACGGAAACCGCAGCTGGTGGCACGGGTCCCGCGGCTCAGCTTTTCGAAGCGTTGGGCATCTCGGCAAAGGATGCGACGGGAAATCTTCGTCCAGTTGAAACTGTATTTGCAGAGGTCGCAGACGCCATTCAGCGCAACGAGGATCCTGCTCTTCGCGCAAAGATGGCGATGACTCTGATGGGGGAAAGCGGTCGCAAGCTTGTGCCGATGATGTCCGCCGGCTCAGAAGGCCTTGCGGATGCAGCCAAGCAGGCTCGAGACTTCGGACTTGTGATGAGCAATGACGCAGTCGCCGCCGCGGCAACGATGACGGACCACATGGACGACATGAAGGCGAGTGTTGCCGCGATCGGCCACGAGATTGGCTTCCGTCTGTCGCCCATCGTCATCAGCATGTCCGACCGCTTCCGCGATCTTGCGGCGGCGAATAAGGGTGCGCTCGGTGAGAAGTTCGAAAAGGTTGCTCGATCTTTTGCTGAGGCGATCGACAAGATCGACTTTGAGGGCATCGCGTCAGCGATCCTGACGATTGCCGATTATGGCGTCCGAGCCTTTAATGCCCTTGGCGGCTTCAATACGGTGCTCTACGGCATGGGTGCTTTGCTCGCGGGCAAGAGCGTGATGGCGGTCGTCTCGCTAGGGTCTAGCCTCTTTGGACTCGTCCAGTCTTTCGGTGCTGTTGCTACTGCCGCGAAGGCGTTCGCCGCGGTAGCGTCTACCTCGCTTGGTCCTATCGGTTTGATACTGGGTGCGCTGTCTTTGGCCGCGGGCTTTGTCATCGCCAATTGGGACAGCATCGGTCCTGCGGTTAAAGAGACCATTGGTTCTGTCGTTGACTTTGCTGTCGGTGCTTTTGAGACGTGCTACGAGAAGTTCGGTGCAATCGCCAGCGCAATCGTGACGACCGCCACGGGCTTTTTCAGAGGCGACTTCGAGACGCTTTTCAGCGGTCTCGATGATCTGATCGTCGCCTCTTTCAACCTTTTGCCGGGTGCATGGGGTGATGCGGCTGTCTCGTGGTACGAGAGCGTCAAGTCATCGGTCGTGAAGATCGGATCCTACATCAAGGACTTCTTCACGAGCTTCGACTTCTCTAGCATCTTGCCCGATTGGGCAAAGAAGATGCTCGGCGTTGGCGGATCGGTATCAACGTCGAACGGTCAGGCGGCTGAGCGAAGCGCTGAGATAGCACCTGCGGCTTTCGAGCCTGAAAGCCGTACGCGAATGAGCGGTCAGATGCTCGTTCGCGTTGCCGCGTCGCCCGGTACGACTGCTCAGCTTGCCGACATGTCTGGCGACGGCATGAAGCTGACCGGCAACGTCGGCTACAGCGACAGATACGCAATGGAGGATAGCCTCTAATGTCTGAAGAGATTGAAGAAGTAGAAGGCGAAGAAGAGGAAGAGAAATCGCTATACCAAGCATCTTTCCGCGGCGTTCCTTTTCACGTCACGAAGATCGATCTGAAGGTCGGTCGACGCACTGTCGTTCATGAATATCCTCAGCGCGATCAGCCTTACGTTGAGGACATCGGTCGAGCGACACGCAAGCTGACATTCACTGCTTTCGTGGTCGGTGACGATTACATCGAGCAAGTAGAAAAGCTGATCGGTGCGATCGAAGCCCCCGGTGCAGGTACGCTTGTGCATCCACATCTCGGTGAGATGAAATGCACGCTCGAGCAGGCATCGACGATCACGTTCACGGACTCGACCAGGACTGCAAGCGTTGTACTCAATGCAGTCGAGTCTGGTGAGCTTGAGTTCCCGAATGTCGGTACCGATGCTTCGAACCAAGCGCTTGAAGCGGCAGATGAGCTTGAAAAGTCGGCGATTCAGGAGTTTTGTGACAGCATCGATTTGTCAGCAATCAGCGAGTGGGTAAGTGCCGCTCTGTCCGGCGATTTGCTCGATAAGCTCGGCATCATCAGCAGTGCTGATCTCGCGGCAATCTTTGACAAAGTTGATGAGATCGCTCATCTCGCTTCGAGCATCGTTAGCTTGATCAGCGGTGGGCCGAAGGCGATTGCAGCTCGCCTGATGGGCGCGCTCGGCCTGTCACGCTTTGCATCGTCAGCTCGTGCATGGTCTCGCGTTGCAAAGCAACTTAAAAACTTGACGAAGCACGAGAAGCTGCGTGAAGGCACAAAGGCACTTGCTCGTGCAAAGGCCGACAGTACTGTGTTGTCCGGTACTCAGCGTACGGTTTTGCAAAACCGTGCAGCGATCGAGACTTTGATTCGTCAGGCTCTCATCGCGCAAATGGTTGGCGTGAGTGCACTTGTAGGCTCGAAGTCCGATCGGGCGAATCCCGTAGGCGACGATGCGCAGACGTCCGAATCGCTCAGGTCGACTGTTACGCAGTCGTACGACGACATCGTACAGCTTCGGCAGGACCTGCTCGAAGTTATAGACGAAGAGCTTCTCATGACGACGTCGGACGAGACGTATCTCGCGCTTGAGAAGGCGCGTGTGGCAGTCTTTGAGGCTCTGACAGAACGCGCGGACGATAGCCATCGACTTGTGGTGGTTGAGCCTGGCGAAGTCCTTCCCGCGCTCGTTCATGCGTATGACTTTCACGACGACGCCAATCGCGATCAAGAGATTGCGATCAGAAACGGCGTGGAGCATGAGGGCTTTTGCAGTGCAAATTCTTTGAAGGTGATCGATGGCTGATAACCGTGTAGAAGTCCGCGTAGGCGGCAAGAAGTACGGCGGCTGGAAATCGGCCGTCATCGAAATCGGCATGGATCAGCTCACCAGAGGCTTCAAGCTTTCGGTGACTGATACGTTCCCCGGCAACGTGGATTTCCATCGCCTTCGCAATGGGGATCAGGTACGGCTTTTCATCGGCGACGACTTGATTTGCACCGGCTATATTGACCACGTGAATGTGACGTACAGCGGCACGTCAATCACAGTCACTGTCGACGGTAAGTCCAAGACGGTCGATCTAGTTGACTGCTGTCCCGTGGCGAAGTATGGGGCGATTGCTTCAAAGGGTGACAATGCCTGGACAGGCGTCGTTGTCGGCAAAGATGGAAAGAAGCATGAAGTTCCCGCCTCGAGCGTTCAGACGACTTCGTGGAAGAACATTAAAACTTCTGAGATCATAGCTTCACTGGCTGCGCCTTACGGCATTGCCGTTCACGCCGCGGCCGATATCGGCGAAAGGCTGTCAGATCACACAATCGTTCCCGGCGAGAAGGTCAAGGAGTCGATTAACCGCCTAATCACCAAGGACAATCTGGTCGTTATGGACGATGAGGCCGGCGATCTGGTCATTGTCGAGCCGGGTGAAGCGGGTGACTGTGCCGATGCGCTCGAGCTGGGAAAGAACATTCTTTCCGGTAGTGCAAACTTCGACGCATCGAAGCTCTACAGCAGATACGTCGTCCTTGGTCAGCATGCTGGCACGGATACCGACTTCGGCAGGACCGCGGCAGAGGACAAGGGCATCGTCGACTCCCAGCTCGTGACTCGTCCTAGGCTTCTTGTCATCAAGGATAAGGGGCAGAGTTCGAAGATGACTTGCGGCAAGCGAGCCGACTTCGAGAAGCGTTATCGCGAAGCGCAGTACAAGTCTGCTACGTACACGGTGCAAGGCTGGCGGCAGAGTGACGGAAGCTTGTGGAAGGTCAATGCAATGGTTCGCATCGTTGATAGACTGCTAGGCATAGAGAATAACTTGTTGATTTCCAAGCTCTCCTTTTCTCTGTCCAGTCAAGGCATGACAACAACGCTGACTGTGCTAGGCCGTGACGGCTACAAGCGTGACGGCTCGTCTTCCGACGGAGAAAAAAAGGCGAATCCGTGGGTGGGGGTTGTCAAATGAAAAGGTTTGCGCTGCTTCTTGTTCTTGTGTCATTACAGAGTGCTTGTTTTGCTGGCGTTGTCTGCGACGAAGCCGGATGGAATAAGTTCGGAACTTGGTCGGATTGCCTGAAGTACCACAGAGAGCCGGGCAATACGGGAGGCAGTCGGCCAGTTGACGAACGGCGTGTCGGTCAAGTCGAGAAGATTCACAAGAATCTCGACGGGTCTGTCACAGTCTGGCGTCACGGATCCTCAGACACAGAAGAATGGACGCAGGTTGACAAGGACACATGGGAACGTAAAAACTGACCCTCCAGCCAACAAAGCAATTGAGCGATCGTAGCAATACGGTCGCTTTTATTTTATGAGCAGACTTTCTGATTTCTTCGCCCGCGGCGTCATGACGCTTGCCGACGGTGCAAAAAAGATGCGCTCGGTGCAGGTGAGACTTCTAGCTGACGAGGTGCGCGACGATCTCGAGCACGTTGAGCCGTATGGTTTCACTTCTGAGCCGCTTCCCGAAGCTGAAGCCTTTACGCTCTTCTTTGATGGCGATCGATCGCACGGGATTGTTTTCACGATTGCTGATCGACGCTATCGCTTGAAGCCGCTCAAGGCTGGCGAGGTAGCAATCTTTGACGATCTCGGCCAGAAGGTCCATCTCACCAGAGAAGGCCTCGAGGTCTACACGCCCGGGTGGCTGCACGCAACGGTTGACAAGGACACGGAAATTACCGTCGGCGGCAGTGTCACTGAAAGCGTAGGAGGTGACGTTTCTGCGACTGTTGCTGGCAACGTCACAGTCAAGGCGTCAGCCGTTACGATCGACTCGGCTTCGCTTCATGTCACTGGCGCGATGACGATCGACAAGAGCCTGACTGTCCTAGGCGGTCTCGCTGTGAGCGGCGGCTCTGGTGCAAGCGTCACCGGCTCCCTCACGACAACGAGCGACATTACCGCAGGCGGCATCTCGCTTATGTCTCACGTGCATACCGAACAGGGCGACGGCGCAGACACTTCCGCACCTAAGTGAGGTGAACGATGGAACTACGTGTGAACGGTCAAGAAACCGACATCACGACTTTTCAGGCTGATGAGCTGGCGCAAGCTGTGCTGATCAGCCTTTTTTCTTGGCGCAAATCTGAGGAAGATGACGGCATCAAAGCACCTAATCGACAGGGCTGGTGGGGAGATACCTATGCGGCCGTTGCAGGTGATCGCATCGGCTCGAGGCTATGGCTTCTTCAGCGAGAAAAGATTCTTCCGCTAACGCTTCAGCGGGCTGAGGCTTATGCAAAAGAGGCGCTTCAATGGATGATCGACGATCGCTTGGTTGAGCGCATTACCGTGAGTGCCGTTCGGGGTGCGGCGGCCGATCAGGTCGATCTGCGCGTAGTGCTTTTCAAGCGTCAAAGCGAAAGGGCTTTTGACGCAGTTTTCAAGGACGTTTTGAATGGCATTTGAGAGACCAACAATTCAGGACCTTATTTCGCGCGTCCAGTCTGACGCTGAGAGTCGTCTCGGCAAAAAGTCGATGCGCTGGACGCTCGTGCCTGTGCTGAGCCGAGTAATCGCGGGTGTATCGCACACGCTCCACGGCCACATCAATTTTGTTCTGAGACAGATTTTCAGCTCCACGGCCGAAGGCGCATACCTTGAGCGTCGGGCGTCGGAGTATGCGATTTATCGCAAGGCGGCGTCCTATGCGACAGGTACCGTGACTTTCGTCGGAACGGGAGTCGTGCCTGAAGGCACTCAGCTTCAGACTGCGGACGGAGTTGTTTACGTGACGACTGGCGACAGTGCCGACGGTCAGACCGCTATCCGCGCAGCAGTTGCAGGTGCATCCGGTAATGCCGCCGACGGCATGGAGCTGACTCTCGTTTCTCCGGTTGAAGGCGTCCAGTCGACGTGTACGGCAGGCGAGCTGACTGGAGGTGCTGACGCCGAGGACGATGAGGCGTTGAGAGAACGCCTTCTCTTCCGTCAGAAGTCTCCGCCGAAAGCGGGCACGAAGCAGGACTACGTAAAGTGGGCTTTGGAAGTGCCGGGCGTCACTCGTGCTTGGTGCTTCCCGAAGGAGCTTGGCAACGGCCACGTTACCGTGCGCTTCATGACCGATGACATGACAGAGAACGGGATACCGAACGCTCAGATGATCAAGACGGTTAAGGAGTACATCGAGGCTGAGATGCCAATCACGACCGTGCTGCATGTCGTTGCTCCGATACCGAAGAAGCTTGATATGACGGTCGACATCCTGCCCGATACGGAACGACTGCGACAGCAGGTTGAAGGCGCGATCGCGCAGACGATCGTTGCAGAGTCGTCTCCTTCTGGGGCGATTCTGCTCACGTCGCTTGATCGTGCGATCGCCAGCATCTCCGACCTGAAGAGCTATCGCATTCAGGTGCCGGCTGACGACGTGGCGTGCTCAACGGGTGAAATCTTCGTGCCTGGCAAGATCACTTTTGTGTGAGGTGAGGCATGGGATTTACTGAAAGCGACTATGAGCATCTTGTGAATGCTTTTCTGCCGCGTGGTCCTATCTGGCACAGGAAGCGCGACGGAACTCTTGACGCAATCCTTTACGCGCTGTCGAAAGAGGCGGCAAGAGTCGATGCAAGAGCGAGGTCTGTCATTGAAGAGTCGGATCCGCGAACAAGCATCGAAGAGCTTCAGCGATGGTTTGACGATCACGGCATTCCCAGTGAGTGCGTGGCGACTATCGCTGATCCTACGCTCGAGCAGATGCGGCAGGAATTGCTTGCAAAGATCACGTCGAACTCGGGTTTGACTGCAAAGTACTTCGAAGAGCTGGCGGGAATCCTCGGCTACAAGGCGAGGGTAACGGTCTTCTCTGAGCACGATGTTGAGCATGACGTTGAAGCGCCGCTTGCCGATGAAAGGTGGCTGCCAGTCTTCACGGTCGGCATCACGATCGACGTGAGTTCCGGCTACTCGGAACTTGTCCCCGACTGGACGGTTGAAGAACCCCTGGCGCGTTGGGGCGGCTCCCTGCTTGAGTGTGTGATTCGGGCGCTCGCACCCGCACACGTGGAAGTTCTTTTTATGTACGACAACTAAGGAGCCATGATGGCAACAAAAGGCTTTTGGGGAGCAGGCGCGATTGACACGCCTCCCGATCTTACGACCCTGAATTCTGAGGGGTATCCAACTTCTGGCGATCCTGCGAAGGGCATTCCTGCTACGACGCCTCGAGCCGCGTGGTTCTACATTACCGATCAGGCTCGCTTGTCCGTCATCGCGGCGGCCGGCTTGACGCCGAAGGCTTCGGAGACGCAATTCCTTGAAGCGCTTCAGTCCGTGGCGTGGGTCAAGAACAACAGCATTCCTGCAAGCAAGCTTGCTAAGTCTCAGGATTTGGGCGATCACGAGCTGATGATTCGCGGCATGCCGCTTGCTCAGCTTCAAAAGATCACGCTCAAGAATCGTGAAATCGTCGTGACCACAGATACACGAGCGGTCTATATTGGTGACGGTGTAACGCCAGGCGGTCGAGCGGCATTCAATACAGATGATTGTTTACGATTGACTGGTGGCGTAATTTCTGGTCGCATCTCATTTTCTGAAAAGGGCTTTGTCGGGAAGTATGTGTCTGACACAGAGCGTCTTTTGGAGGTTTGCGGCGGCGATGCGTGGAATACCGGTGCGATCATGCGCCTGTACGACAACAGTTCTCCTCAGAGTGCTGGCGACTTTTCGCTTTCCACCGGGAAAACTGCTAAGTCGCTCGTTGGTTCCGACTCAGGGAAGCTGGTTTGGGATAACAAAAACATTACACGCTCTGTAGACGGTCTTCAAGCAGATGACAATGGTAACGTTGTGTGCCTGGCTCCAGGCATGGTTTGTATGTTTGCTTGCGATGTTCCGAGGGAAGGGTTTTTGCCTTGCTCCGGCGGTGCCGTAAGCAGGACGACTTATGCTGCGCTTTTCGAGGCAATCGGTACCAAATACGGTGCTGGCGACGGATCAACGACGTTCAACCTGCCGAACTATGTTAATAAGTTCGTTCAAGCATCCGGCGAAGCGGGCATTGAAATGGAGGCGGGGTTGCCTGATGTCAACGGCGATTTTATTTCTGTCGACCCATGGGTTTCCGGTCCTTTCATCACAAACGAAGAGGACCCCTTCGGTCATGTGCAACGAGGCGCTGGAACCAATACGTACAAAAAGACCTTTAAGCTATCGGCGGCCTCTTCTGTCTACGGCAAGTCTGACACCGTCCAACCGCCGGCGGTGACGGCGCGGTTTTATATCAAGTATTAAGGGTAAAAGATGTTTGAGTATCGATTTGACGAAAACGGGGTTTTCATCGATAAGCAGGAAGCTTATCGCGATCCCCTCGAATCTAAAGCAAAAGACGAAGACGTTTATATCCTTTCGGCTAACTGCACTTTTAAAGTTCCAATGGCCGCAAAAGAAGGCTTTGTGCAAGTTTGGAACGGAAGTTCGTGGCTTCTGGTTGAAGATCATCGAGGCACTCGTTATTGGATGCCAGAGGATAAATTTGGTGCGAGCCCCAAGGTCTGTACTACGGTCGGTCCGCTCCCTAAAGGGGCGCTTTTGCGCGCTCCGGCGCAAACCGCGCAAGAAAAGCTGGTAGCGTCGGAAGCATCCGCAAGAGCAAAGCGAGACTCCCTTCTCTCAGAAAGCGACTACTACCTTCAATCGGACTATCCCGCTACTGAAGAAGGCTTGAAGGCGGTCAAGTCGTACCGCACGGATCTCCGCAATGTTCCGCAGCAGGCGGGCTTTCCTTATGACGTGGTGTGGCCTGAAACGCCGGACGTCTTGAAATAGGAACCTTTCAATTCGAAGTAACTCACGGCCTCCGAGAAATCGGGGGCTTTTTTTATTAGGGAAGCGGGATGCCCGAAAAAGAGGTGATAAACGAGCTACAGGCGATGGCGGCATCAACAGGCTTCGCGGGCCTGTGCGGCCTTCTGAAGTACCTCGCAATGGTTCAGGAGGGGAGGCCGTTCACATGGAGGGACTTTTTTCTAAACGGTCTGATCTCCGCAGCCTGCGGCGCAATTTGCTACGAGGTGATGGTTTACGAGGGCTTCCCTCATGGCTTGTGTGGCGCTTTGTCTGGCATGGCTGGGTGGGGCGGTACGCAGTTACTCAAGCTGATTGAGGTGGTTGTGCGGAAGCGCCTTGGCGTTTCCAAGGAGGATTTGAAATGAAAAACTTTTCTGAATATTCGGTGGATCTAGCCGCCGATTTCATTGAGGCATGGGAGGGCTGCAAGCTCGTCGCGTACAAGTGCCCTGCGGGCATCTGGACGATCGGCGTCGGCCATACTGGCCCCGACGTGCATGAGGGCGACGAGATCACCTACGCGCAGAGCCGTGAGCTCCTGCGCAAGGACATCGAGGCCGTGGTCAAGGCCCTTGCGCCGTTCGTGAATGTGCACGTGACTGAGGGCCAGTACGTCGCGCTCGTTAGCCTTGCGTTCAACGTGGGCGCGTCCTATGTCGTGCACAACTGCCCGAGGCTCATGAGGGCCCTCAATGCAGGCGACGTCGAGCAGGCCGCGCATCAGTTCCTCGACATCACGAAGGCGGGCGGCAAGGAGCTTCCGGGGCTCGTCCGCCGCCGCAAGTCCGAAGCGAAGCTTTTCCTTGGGGAGGACTGAGATGGTCTACTTGCGTTGGCTTCTTTCGATGCCTCTGAGCTACCTGATGCTTCTCGTCGGCTTGATCCTCGCGCCCGTTCTTCCGTTCTTCGTGGACAAGGAAACGCACCGTCTGCCGAAATGGCTCGATTGGTTCGCCACTGACGACAACGACGCAGACGGCGACGAGGGCCACTGGCAACGATGGCCGGGGACGGATGCCTGGGCGACGTACAAACGTCGAGTCGCGTGGATGTGGCGCAACACATGCTACGGCTTCGACATCAATGTGCTCGGGGTCGAGGTGCGCTCGAGCGACTCGTGGGAGGTGACTGGCGATGAGAATGCCTCCGACACGAACGGCGTGTCAGGCACGTGCCGCAGGCGTTGCCGCCGCGATGGGAAGCTCATCGCGTTCCAGCTGTACTACATCAAGCACTACAGGTTGCTCGGCAGGCCGTGCTGTGTGCGGATCAACGTGGGTTGGAAGCTGTGGGGATCCCGAGACAAGAAGGCACAGTACGTCGGTATCTACCTGAATCCCGTGAAGGGATGGAAGCTGTGAGCTAGACGCCACAGAAATGAAAAGCCGCTCAGGGGCGGAATCCTGAACGGCTCGTAAGACCCAAAACGCGAAAGGTGTCTATGGGAGATATTTTACCAAATTTGATAGCCGCACTGCGGCTTGGAGAGCTGATGATGGAAGAGGAACTGACGTGGCAGGCTGTCGGGATGTACGTCGTTTTCTTGGCGCTCGGGGGCGTAGCGATTGCGTGGGGAATGGCGAAGGCAGTCAAGGCGTGGCGTGACGCGTTGAAATGATGAGGAAACGAGATGGCTTCTTGGATGAAGGCGGCGGGTTCTGTAGCCGCAGGCGTCGGGATCTTCGTCGCGGGCTACCAGTATGCCGCCGCCCTGTACGGGCAGGACATCGCTGAACTGCGCGAGGACTACGCCACTCGTGCGCAGGCCCTTGAGGCCAAGTATCGTGAGAAGGAGAGAACCTATGCACAGAGCCTGGTTGAAGCGTGGGAGGTGCGCGATGCCGCACTGGCTCGCGCTAGTGACTTGTCTGGCGACCTTGACAGGGTGCGCCTCGAGGCCGACGCCGCCCGCCGTCGACTGTCCGCAGCCGCCGGCGGTACCTGCGACGCTGAAAGAGAGCAGCTTGCCCGATGCGCGGTCCTTGTCGAGCGAGGCGCAGAGCTGGTTCGGCGAGGTGTCGAGCTTTCTGAGCGGACTGCGATAGACAAGGACGCAGTCGTGAAGATGAGTAGCAGGTAGGTGGCTGGTAGGCGTGTGCAGACGTCACTTTCAAACTGACGGTCAACTTTAAAGTGACGGTCAATTTCAAACTGACTGTCGCTGAAAAGCTCCTGCGGGCGTTGAACCTGCGGGGGGCTGATCTTGCAAGTCCGGCTTGACATGATGTACGATCCCAGACTGCAGATCTACTGCAATTCGCCTTTTCACCTACTCTCGCAGGCGCTTGCGTCGCACGGTGGCCGCACCAGGCACATCTTGACGTCAAAACGAAGTGGCTCGTTCAATGTGAACGGGCCATTGTCGTTTCTGG